>Ga0114995_10003312_pt1 | contig 10993 bp, 7 predicted proteins | sample ArcticOcean_MG_C_11_FD_87038 | JGI IMG/M metagenome (GOLD analysis project Ga0114995, IMG submission 87038) | Marine microbial communities from western Arctic Ocean - ArcticOcean_MG_CB2_154 | ecosystem: Environmental > Aquatic > Marine > Oceanic | place: Arctic Ocean: Canada Basin | collected... | reverse complement strand
AATTTCCTTCTTACCTTAGAAGCTAATTTATTAGAATATTAAATTTTTATATTTATTTTTAAAGACATTTTATCGATATTCAACCAAATCTGGATAAATACCAGTTGTTAGATGAAAATGTTTTAAGTGATTTAGTTCTAATGAACCAAGTATTAAAAGTTCTTTCCGACGTTTCTTTGTGGCAATGTAATCTATGATTTCATCATAAATAACCACTCCGTAAACTTCAGCAGCGTATTCATTTGTTATCATTTCATTTAAATATGCCTCAAGAACCTTTTCTGGTAAACGTTTCAGAGGGTTTCCATGACCTCCTCCACCCGCCTGTATATGTAAAAACCTATCTCCTTTTTTAAGAGAAACCGGTCGCATTGGGCAAACAGGGAGCGCATATTGATTCAATCCAGCATTTATAATATTCCAAGAAGGTGTGCCTGGCAAACCACCCTGTAAGCCATATGGTAAAATTGAACGCCTATCAGAACGAACATGAAGCTCTGCTTCATCAGTTAATATTTTGTATTCACGGATTACGGCATACCCTCCACGAGACTGACCAGGGCCACCTGAGTTTTCAACTAAACCGTATCGTGTAACTGCCATTGGCACACTGGCCTCCATCAATTCGATAGGCTGGTTGCTCATATTTGCTCCAGGGTTAGATACTCCATCTAATCCATCTAAATGAAAACGCCCTCCCCAGCAACCAAGAATTCCACCACCAGTAACAAAACGTTTGCCTTCATGGGTACAGGAAATTTGATTTGAAGTTGGTCCACCCTCACAAGCAGCTGGAATACGTTCAGGAGCAACTTTAGCTAGAGCACCAAACATTGTGTCAAGCATTCGATAAGCTACAATCCCTCTAGAAGCGCACGCAGCAGGTTCAGTTGGGTTTACAATACTTCCTAAAGGCGCTGAAACTGTTATAGGGCGTATAAAACCTTCACAGTTTGGAATTGGAGATTTTGCCATACATCTAATCGCCAAATATCCCATAGAATTGGTTGTAGGTAATGGTGTATTAATTGCAGCTTTTAATTGAACAGAGGTTCCATCCCAGTCAATTTTAATACTGTCACCATCTATAGTGATTTTTGTTTTAAACCTTACTGGTTCAGGCTTATCTCCTAAACCATCGAGCCAATCTTCAAATTCATACACTCCGTTTGGCATTTTAATTATTTCTGCCCGCATTAATCTCTCAGCATAATCATGTAAATATTCAATATAGTTTTCAAAGTCATTGATTCCATGACGTTTAACCAATTGCATTAATCCAATTTCACAACAATTACACGCTCCAATCAGAGCATCTATATCCCCAAGAACTTCTGTTGGAACACGAACATTTTTCTCAATTAATTGAAATAAAGTTGTATTTTTTTTTCCAGCATCAAAAACTTTCATAAGAGGAATACGAAGACCCTCTTGGTATATTTCAGTAGCATATAGCGCCATACTGCCAGGAGCTATTCCTCCAATATCCGCCATATGTCCCATACTACAAGCATAACCAACAAGAGTGTTTTCTAAAAACACAGGTTTAATAAAAAAAATGTCTGGTAAGTGCATACCACCTGAGCCATAAGGATCATTAAATATATATATATCACCTTGCACAGCATTAGCCCCATACTCACTAACAACACGCTTCATTGCATCGGGAAATGAGCCTAAGTGAATTGGATTTGTAAGGCCTTGAGCAATAAAACGTCCTTTTGAGTCGCAAACTGCAGTTGAGTAATCAAAAGCGTCACGAATAATATGAGAATAAGCAGTACGCATAACCACAAGTGCCATTTCATCAGCCAACATATCAAGAGAACTTTTGATGACTTCAAAAGTTATTGGATCAATATTTGATTTCATTTTTCAACCCTTATATCAATTATGGCATTCTTATCAACACGTGCGCTATAACCAGGAAGGACAAGACAAGTAGCGTCATATTCTTCTATTATTAAAGGTCCCGATATTGGTTTTCCTAATAAATCTCTTCTACTAACAACTGGTGTATCTAGCATTCCAATTTTGGGCCCAAAATAAGCATTACGGGATAAAATTAATGGGTTTTTATTAACATTAGGCTCTAAAAGATTTTTTAGATTTATACCACGTTTATCTGTAACCTTACTTATTCGAATTCTAATGTTTACTATTTCAATTGGGGCTTCTTCAGATTTATGTCCATAAGTCTTTTCATGTTCATCGTGAAAAAATATCTGCATATTTGATATAGTTTCCATATTTAATTTTTCATTATTGATGGGAATAGTAAGTTCAAATGCCTGAAGGGCATACCTTAAATCAACATAACGTTTAATTCCCATTGTTTTTGGGTCATGTCCATCTTCAATTAAAGTATTCTCCATTTTAGTTTGAAGCTCGTTAAATGCTTTCGAAATCTCCTCAATAGAAATTTTATCCAAACGGCCAAAAAGAGTTTGTAAAGATTCGTGCTCTATTTCTGACAAAAGTAGTCCAAAAGCACTAAAAACACCAGGGCTGGGAGGTATTAAAAGCCTAGGCATATCAAGTTCTTTTGCAATTTCCATGGCGATAACTGGACCATTTCCTCCAAAAGCAAAAAGAGTGAAATCTCGAGGGTCACGTCCACGAAAAGTGGAAACTGCTTTTACTGCTCTCATCATATTTGAAGTTGCAATAGTATATATGCCATGAGAGGCTTCTAGCCGCCCTAATCCAAGTTTGGAGCAAACTTCATTATCAATAGCTCTTGTAGCCAGTTCTGCATTAATTTTTAGTGCTCCACCAACTAAATAATTTGGATTGAGATATCCAAGTGTAACAAGAGCGTCTGTTAAGGTAACAATTTTGCCTCCAGCACCATAACAGATGGGACCAGGAACCGAACCTGCACTTTTAGGACCAACATGAATTAAATCACCTTCATCAAACCATACTTCACTTCCTCCGCCAGCGCCTATTTCAGATACATCAATAAAAGGAAGTTTAACAGGATAACCAGCTCCTTGAAGTAAACGGCTAGAAAGGTTTATGCCTGAACCTACTTCATATTCTGTAGTTTTTGCAGGTTCTCCATCTTCAATGATAGCCGTTTTTGCTGTAGTTCCACCCATATCAAGAGTTATTAAATTTTGAACACCAGCTAAATTTGCTACCTTTGCAGCAGCTATAACACCAGCAGCAGGTCCAGATTCAAGGATTTTTGCCGGTGAGTGTGCGGCACGTGAAGCGCTCATTAAACCGCCATTAGATTGCATAATCTGTAGAGGGTGAGTGATTCCTAGTAAAGATAGTTTTGCTGAAAGAGTTGAAAGATACTGAGATACTATAGGACCTAGCAGAGAGTTTACAACTGTTGTACTAGTTCTTTCATATTCTCTAATTTCTGGTAAAATTTCATGAGAACAACTAATAAAGGTACCTTTTGGTAACTCATCACGAAGTATTTCAAGAACTTTTAGTTCATGAGATGGGTTAGCATATGAATGTAATAAAGATATAGCTACGGCTTCTATACCTTCTTCTTTAAGGAACTTAGCTGCTTCACGAACACTAGATTCATCAATTGGCGTCCAAACATCTCCGTTAGGACCAATACGTTCTATAACTTCACGACGATGTCTTCTCTCAGCTAATGGACGAGGCTTAACATAATCTAAATTATACATATCTGGAATTCGAATACGTCTCATTTCCAAAACATCACGAAAACCTTTAGTGGTTATTAAACCAGTTTTTGCACCTTTACCTTCTAAAACTGCATTTGTTGCAACAGTAGTAGCATGAACAATGTCATTGACTTGTGAAGGAATGACACCTGCATCCTCCATTATTTCAGATAAGCCTTCTAAGATACCTCGACCATAATCATCTGGCGTAGAGGACACCTTCCTTATATAAACTTTACCATTACTCCCTAGCATAACAATATCAGTAAACGTACCTCCAATATCGACCCCTATTCTAATTTGATTATTTAATTTCATAATTGAACCTTGGAAGTAAATAGTTTTAGAAAAAAAATTATAAATATCATTACAATAATAATTACTTAAAATTCGTTGATTTGTATGTGACTTTAATCACATACAAATCATTAATTTTAGTTATTATTTTATTAATTTCTTTTATTTTTAATTTGTGGAGGATGTTATAATAAAATTTTCGAAACGTGCTCCACAATCTTTATCCACTCCTTCCTTATCACTTACTCAAACATTAATAGAATTACGTGAATCTGGAATGGAAGTAACAAACTTTGGTTCTCGCCCTGATGTTCCAGATCATGTTATAAAGGCTGCTAAATTGTTTCTAGATAGTGGAAAATCATCTGCCTATACAGATGCAAGAGGACTAAAAGAACTACGAAACACAATATCAAAAAAATTAAAAAAAGAAAATTTTATTGAAGCAAATCCAGAAACTGAAATCGTTGTGACACTCGGAGGGAAAGAAGCAATTTTTGCATCACTTATGGCTTTAGTTGAATCAGGAGACGAGGTTCTAATAGAAGATCCTGGATGGTTTTGTTTTAAGTCTATGGTCCAACTTACTGGAGCAACTCCTATACCAGTTAAACTTTTTGCCAAAGATAATTTTATATTAAAATCTAAGGAAATTGAAAAATCAGTTTCTACACGATCAAAAGTACTACTATTATGCAATCCTCATAATCCAACTGGCGCAATTCATAACAAGATTAGTTTAAACGCAATTGCTAAATTAGCCCTTAAACATAATCTTATTGTTATAGCAGATGAGGCTTGGCAGCATTTAATGTATGATGGAAGTAAACATGTGAGTATTACAACACTGGATGGAATGTCAGAACGAACAGTAACTGTAAACACTACCAGTAAAGTTTACAATATGGCTGGTTGGCGAGTTGGGTGGGCTTCAGGGCCAAAAGAAATAATTGAAAAAATTACAGCTATTCAGTCAACTTCAGTCACTTGTCCAACCTCTATTGCTCAAGCTGGAGCAATAGCCGCGTTGAATGACACTATTGGGATGGGTAACTTAACCTTTAACCAACTAACAAAGAAATTTTCAGTACGACGTGATTTAGTAAGAGAAGGACTTCTTAAAATACCTGGTGTTAGTTGTATAAATCCATTAGGTGGTATTTTTATGTTTCCTGATTTTTCTTATTATGAAATAGAATCAGTTAATTTAAGTAATCGTCTTCTGAATGAGGCAGGCATTGGCTCGGTTCCTGGAATTGAGTTTGGTCTTTCTGGAGAAAACCATCTGAGAATATTATTTACTTCTCCACCTAAAGAAATAGCAAGGGGATTAGAACGAATGCAAAGTTTTTTTAAAATTTTATAGATTAACTTACTTAGCAAAACATCAATAAAAGCAACCTTTTCTTTAAAACACCAACTTCTACATTAGTTTTATCTTTAAAATTTTGTAATGCCCTTTGGTACAGAATTAATCAAATTTTGAGTGTAAGGATGAGATGGATGCATCATAATATCAAAGGCATTGCCAGCTTCAACTATTTTTCCATCCTGCATAACAATTAAACGTTTACATAAATGACTTACTAATGCCAAATCATGGGAAATGAAGATTAATGTCAAATTATGTTTCTTATGTAATTGAAGAAACAGCTTAATAATCTGAGTTTGGAGAGACACATCTAAAGATGAAACAGGTTCATCTGCCACAATTATTTCAGGTTCCATTGCCATTGCCCTTGCAATCCCTACTCTTTGACGTTGCCCTCCAGATAAGGAGTGAGGATATCTCTCTAGAATATCAAGTTCCAAGCCCATTGATAAAAGCAAATCTTCAGCCATTTGATTGATATTTTGGGGTGAACCATGTCGAATTATTAAAGCTTCATTTAATGTTTTTAGAATAGTTTTTCTTGGATTAAGAGCAGATTGATTATCCTGGAAAACCATTTGAACATTATGACGAAATGATTTAAGTTCTAGTCCTTTAAGGTTACTAATATTTTTTCTACGATAATAAATATTGCCAGAAGTTGCGGATAATAAATGAAGGGCAAGCATTGCAACAGTGGATTTTCCTGAGCCACTTTCACCTACAATTCCAATAATGTCACCTTTGCAAATTTTTAAATTAAAATCTGCTACAGCTCGCAAAGTTTTTTTTGATCCAAAAATTGAACTTATTATATTTTTTTCTATGAAGAAGTCTCGATAAACATTCTCAAACTCAATAATAGGTTCCTTATTATTAAGTTGTTCCAGTTCAATATTGTGTGTCAATAAATTTGGTTTACCATTTTTATTTGATGTAGATATCACATTATTTTCTGGTTTATTTAACCTTGGCACACAATCAATTAACATTCGTGTGTAAGGATGCTGAGGTGAGTTAAATAAGGTTTTAACGTCTCCCTCCTCTACAATCTTACCTTGATACATGACTATAGCTCGATCACAGAGTTCTGCCATCAAATCTAAGTTATGTGTTATATAGATAAGTGTTAGATCCAGCTGCTCTCTTAGTTCATGAAAAAGCTGTACAATTTGAGATTGTATTGTCACATCAAGAGCAGTCGTAGGTTCATCAGCTATTAATATTTTTGGTTCACATGCCAATGCCATACCTATAAGGGCTCTTTGCCTCATCCCTCCACTTAATTGATGAGGGTAAGAATGAAAAACTCTTACAGGATCTGGTAATCCGACTAAACTCAGCACCTCAAGAGCTCTATTATAAGCTATTTTTTTTGATTTGTGTTTATGGGTTTGAATAATATGAAGAAGTTGTTTTCCTACAGTGTATACAGGATTAAAAGCAGTTAATGGATCTTGAAAAACCATCGAAATTTCACTGCCTCTTAACCTTCTCATATCAGCTTCTGATAAACTTACTAAATTTATGCCGGAATATAGTATAGAGCCATTAATTATGCGACCTGGAGATGGAACTAAATTCATAATTGACAAAGCACTGACACTCTTACCAGAACCAGACTCACCTAATATTCCTAGTGCTTCACCAGTTTTTACAGAGAAAGATATATTTTTTAAAGCTTCAACATCATTACCTTTTGTTGGAAATTTAACACTTAAATCTATGACTTTAAGAATTGCTTTTTCCATTTAATCAATCCTTGGTCCAGTGTAATGTCGAGGATCAAGGATATCTCGCAATGCGTCCCCAAAAAGATTGAAACCTATGACAGTTATAGATATTGCTAATCCAGGAAAAAAAAGTAACCACCATTCACCACTGAATATAAATTTTCTAGCCTCTGAAAGCATTACTCCCCAAGAGGCATCTGGGGGTTGGACACCCAAGCCTACAAAACTCAATCCTGCTTCTGCTAAAACACCTCCTGCAGTTAATAAGGTCGCCCATACTGTTACAACAGAAAGACAGTTTGGAAGAACATCACCAAAAATTAATGAAAAATCTCTAACTCCCTGAGTTTTACGAGCTCTAATATAATCAGAGACTGCTTCGGTAGACGCAACTGCAAAAACAACTCTAGCTAAACCAGGTATATAAAGGATACCAAGAACAAAGACTATTTTTATCTCGTTGGTAATAGTAAAAAAACCTAAATCAATTGGATTAACTCCAAGAATACCAACAATGGCAACGGCCACAATTAATAAAGGTACAGCTGCAATAATTTCTGTTGCTCGCATTAATATTGTCTCAAGAAGAGATCCTCTATAAAAGCCGGCAATCAACCCAATAACTATTCCGCCTGGCATACCTATAAGTACTGCTAAAACACCTACCTGCAAAGATGGTCGTGCACCCCACATTAATCTTGAAAGAACATCTCTTCCAGCTAAATCCGTACCCATCCAATGTGATAAATTTGGAGGCTGCAAACGATTTGGCACGTCAATTAAAGTTGGATCATAAGGCGCAATCCATGGTGCAAAAATAGCAAGGAAAAACATCAACAAAACAACAAAAGCACCAAATAAACCAGTTTTAGTATTAGCTAAAGCTGATAAAAAATCAGTTAAAAAAATATGTCTTTTAGTAAATTTTTCTGATATTAAATAATTTTTATTTTTTTTCATGTTTGCCTTCTAAGCCTTGGGTTGATCAAAAAATTAAGACAGTCAGCACTCAAATTAGCCAAAATAAAAATAATAGTAACTATAAGTACGTTTAACTGGATCATTGGATAATCTAATTCATTAATTGCATTTAGCAATGATAAGGAAAGACCAGCAATTCCAAAAACGTGTTCAATAAATAAAGCATGACCAAAACTAAACCCAAAACTCATCGCTCCAACATTAATTACTGGAGGTAAAGAGTTTTTTAGTGCATAAATCCATATTCTTATTCTTCCTAAGCCCATCGCACGTGCTGTTCGTATATAGTCTTGAGACAAAACATCAAGCATGCTTGACCTAGTGTAACGACTAAAGACTGCAGTATAATGTAAGCTTAAAGTGATAACAGGAAGTACAAGAGATTTTATATGAGGTATTATTCCAGCTGATAGTGGTGTATGCCCCCCTGGTGGAAACCAACCTAAACCAACTGAAACAAAAGAGATTAGCATCAAAGCTATCCAATAATCTGGGACAGATATACCGGTCATTGCTACAACACGAGCAATGTGATCTATCCAGCTATTAGGATTTAAAGCTGAAGCAACTCCAAGAGGAATGCCAACAATAATAGCTAACCCAAATCCAAGAGAAACCCATTCAAGTGTAATAGGAAGTGTATCTTTAATTTCTGTGGCCAAATCTCTATCAGTTATGAAAGACTCTCCTAAATCACCACTTAATGTTTGACAAAGCCAGATCCAATATTGTTCAGTAACTGGTAAATGAAGATTATGCTCACGTTCCCAAGATAAAATTTCTTCCAATGAAGCATCTACATCTAAAACAGCAGAAGCTGGAGATCCAGGTACAACATTAGTAAGTAAAAAAAGAAGAAAACTAATAATAAAAAGGGCAAATACAGAAAAAGAGGCCCGCCGTAGTATCAACCACATGTTGAAGGGCCTCCAATTATCTGCAAATAGATTAACAAGATTTTTACTCTAATGAAAGATTCCTAGTTCTCATAGTTACACAAGTATTAACATCAAATCCTTTAACATCAGAGCGCCATAAATTCGCAGCAGAAACATTTCCTATTGCTATTCCAGTACATTCTCTTGCAATAAGACCTTGCATTTTTTCTACATGAACTTCAGCTTCTGCTGAAGTTTTTGATGCCCAAGCTTTTCTAGTAGCCTCATCAAACTCTTTACTAGTTTCTGGATACAGCTTTTCAAAATTCTTTGCTAACTGTATCTTTCTTCCAGAAAAAAATTGGCCAGCCAAACCATAAGTAGTTGAAGGTGGGTTCATGAAAACATGCATATTATTAGTCTTATCCTTACCAAAAGCTTTTTTAAAATAGGAACGCATCTGAAGCGTTTGAATTCTAACTTTTATTCCAATCTTAGCTAATTGACCTTGCAATAAAAGAGCTGCCTCACTAACATTTACAATATAAGGTACGGCAGGAATAACTAATTCAAAATCAGTTCCATTTGGGTATTTTGATTTAGCTAGATATTCCTTAGCTGAATCTAAGTTAAAGTCTAAAGCCCTCTCTGCCTTTAAATTAAAAGGTCTACCTGGTGCATTTCCAGCAAAAGTAAATACGGCATGCGGTGTAAAAACGCCTCCAAATAATTGTGCTATTTCTTCTCGATTAATAGCCCTAGATACAGCAAAACGAAAATTTACATCATCCATCGGTGCGGCAGCCAAATTCATGGTTAACATCATGAAACCATAAGAAGGCTTAGATGCTCCACTTATACCTTTGAAATCTTTTAATCTAACAAATTCACGTGGTGGCGGAGCAGTAATAACCTGAGCCTGATTAGTTAATAAATAAGCAACACGAACAGCATCTTCAGGAACAACTTTAAAAATTAGCTTGTTCCACTTAGGTAAATCTTTACGCCAATAGTTTGGATTACGTTTAAATTCAACATAATCATTGGAAACAAATTTAACAAAGATACCAGGTCCAGTACCAAGACCAACAGGACCTTTTTTGATGGCATTTTCACCAGCCGCATCACCAGGTTGACCAGGTTCTCTAGAGCCCTTTGGCCAAACTCCCATATATTTAGTCATTAGCTTAGGTAAATCGTTATAAGGAAATTCCATATCAAAACGAATCTTTGTTGGACTTTCAATTACAACTTCTTTTATTGGAGTCCACAAAGATCTGCGACGTAATTTATATTTTTTATCTCTAACCGTATCATAACTATATTTTACATCTTCAGCAGTCATTTTTTGACCATTATGAAAATAAACATCATCTCTTAGATCAAATATATATGTTAAACCATCTTCAGAAACGCTCCAACTTTTGGCAAGCATGGGTTGAATATTTCCATCTGTATCTACTTCAAGAAGATTTTCAAAAACAACTTGAGAGCATGCCATAGTATCATGATTTGCTTGATGAGCAGGATCAAAGTTTGCTGGATTATTAGGCAAAGCTAATGTTAAGGTTTGATCAGCTCCAAATGCAGCATTAGGAGACATCCATGGCAGAACAGATAGCCCAGCTAAAGATCCAGAAGTGATCAAAAAGTTTCGACGATTAATTGAATTTATTAAACTCATTTTAAAACCCTCCATGTTGGATTCAAATTATATTGAATCATTATTTAAAAATTGAACAAAAATAACTTTTTAAAAAAGTTATTTAAAAAATCTATCAAGATAAATATTATTTGTATGTGATTCCAATCACATAAATTTATTATTAAGTTAAGATTATTATTATTATTTTATGTAAAATATAAAAATTATAGTTGATTATATCTAAATTAGAAATTTTAAAAAAGAATTGCCAACCTCACGAAGCTAAGTTATACAACTGTTCTATTAATCGGATGGGTGACTGAGCGGTTGAAAGTACCGGTCTTGAAAACCGGCGAAGGTGAAAGCCTTCCGTGGGTTCGAATCCCACCCCATCCGCCATTAAATACCCTTAAGTTATTGATTTAATT
>Ga0114995_10003308_pt1 | contig 10998 bp, 9 predicted proteins | sample ArcticOcean_MG_C_11_FD_87038 | JGI IMG/M metagenome (GOLD analysis project Ga0114995, IMG submission 87038) | Marine microbial communities from western Arctic Ocean - ArcticOcean_MG_CB2_154 | ecosystem: Environmental > Aquatic > Marine > Oceanic | place: Arctic Ocean: Canada Basin | collected... | reverse complement strand
TTCTGTGTTCCAGAAAAGAATAGTTTTAGGCGAAAGAATAATTTTAGGTACATCATCTCCGAGCTGTGATTCAGGAATAAGAAAAGATGAAGAAAGAAAAAATAAAGAAAGTAAGAATACCTTCATCTTCAGACTTTCTCTTTCTTCTTGGAGTTTTCTCTATACTTTACTTGAATTTTATTTTTAACAATATCAACTATGGCAACACCGCCATTTTTTGATAATTTTCCAAAAAGTATTTCTTCTGCTAAAACTTTTTTAATTGATTCTTGTATTAAACGTTGCATTGGCCTGGCGCCCATATTCTTATCGTAGCCATTTTCAACGAGCCACTCTCGCACTTTGTCAGAAACATCAAGTTGTACTTTTTGGTCATCTAATTGAACTTGCAACTCTACTAAGAATTTATCTACTACGGTCTTAATTACTCTTTCCGGTAAAGGATTGAATTGTATTATTCCATCTAGACGATTTCTGAATTCAGGTGAGAAAGTTTTCTTAATCATTTCTGAAGCGTCTGAAGAATGGTCTTGTGATTGGAATCCCATAGAAGCCCTACTCATGTCTTGAGCGCCTGCATTTGTTGTCATGATAACCACGGCATTCCTAAAATCAGCTTTTCTTCCATTATTATCTGTGAGAGATCCGTGGTCCATTACTTGGAGCAATATATTAAAAACTTCTGGATGAGCTTTTTCTATTTCATCTAATAAAATTACTGAATGTGGATTTTTGGTAACTAATTCAGTTAAAAGACCGCCTTGATCGTATCCTACATAACCAGGAGGAGCTCCTATAAGCCTAGAAACAGTATGTCTTTCCATGTATTCAGACATATCAAACCTTATGAACTCTATTCCCATAGTTAAGGCTAGTTGCTTGCTTAATTCAGTCTTACCAACCCCCGTTGGACCGGAGAACAAAAATGAGCCGATTGGCTTGCCTTCTACTCTTAGTCCCGCTCTGGAAAGCTTAATGGTAGAGGAAAGACTTTCAACAGCTTCATCTTGTCCAAATATAACTCTTTTTAAGTTTTCTTCTAGTTTTTCAAGTGACACTTTGTCTGAAGAAGAAACAGTTTTTACTGGTATTCTTGCCATGGAAGCAACTATCTTTTCAATATCAATCTCTGAAATTGTTTTCTTTCTCTTGCTCTTCGGAAGGAGACTTTGTTGAGCTCCCGCTTCATCTACTACATCAATAGCTTTATCGGGAAGAAATCGTTCATTAATGTGTTTTGAAGAAAGCTCAGCTGCAGCTTTAAGAGAACCTTCTGTGTATCTGATGTTATGGTGATCTTCAAATCTAGATTTCAAGCCTTTTAAAATATTATAAGTTTCGTCTATGCTTGGTTCAGGGACATCAACTTTTTGAAATCTTCTAGAGAGCGCCCTGTCCTTCTCAAATATTCCTCTGAATTCTTTATAAGTAGTTGATCCAACAAACTTAAGATTCCCTTTTGCAAGAGAAGGTTTTAAGAGATTTGAGGCATCCATTACCCCGCCAGAGGTTGCTCCCGCTCCAATAATTGTATGAATCTCATCTATAAATAGAATAGCATTCTCATCTTCAGAAAGTTCTTTTAGAACCTCCTTCAGCCTCTCTTCAAAATCTCCTCTGTATTTTGTTCCAGCTAGCAAAGAACCCATATCCAGTGAGTATATAACACTGTCTTTAACGAGATCAGGTACTTTCTTATCAATTATTAACTTAGCCAGGCCTTCTGCTATAGCCGTCTTACCAACACCAGACTCTCCAACCAACAAGGGATTGTTCTTTCCGCGTCGAGCTAATATTTGAATAACTCTTTCTACTTCGTCCTTGCGGCCTATGAGAGGATCTATACGGCCTTCTTTGGATTCTTGATTTAAATTAACGGTATATTTACTAAGAGCAGTAGTACTCTCGTCCTTGCTCTCTTCACCTTCTTCGAAATCACTATCTGAAGTAAATTCTTCTGAGGGTTTACCATGGCTAAGATAAGAGACTGCGTCTAGCCTTGTTAAGCCCTGTTGTTCCAATAAGAAAACTGAGTGACTTTCTTTTTCGCTAAATACAGCAACGATTATATTGGAACCTTTTACTTCTTTTTTTCCAGACGATTGCACATGAAAAACTGCTCTCTGAAGCACCCTTTGAAATCCTAAAGTTGGTTGTATCTCTCTAGTCTCTGCCTTCTCAATTTTTGGCGTAGTTGAGCCAATAAATTCCTCCAGGTCTGTTTTAAGAATTTCTACATCAAGATTGTTAGCTTTGAATAAATCCAAAGCATCGCTATTTTTTAATAGTGATAACAATAAATGTTCAACAGTTACAAATTCATGATCTTGATTGTGTGCAACTTTAAAAGCTTCATTTAGATTTTCTTCCAGTTCTTTGTCTATCATCTATTCTTCCTCTACTTGTTCTATATCACTTACCAATGGATGTTCGTTCTCTTTTGCAAAGTTATTAACTTGCATGCTCTTAGTTTCTGCAACTTCTTTTGTAAATATACCGCAAACTCCCTTTCCATGTGTGTGTATTGCCAACATTATTTGCTGGGCCTTGTCTCTATCAAAGCCAAAAAAGTTCTGCAAAATATAAACCACAAATTCCATGGGGGTATAGTCATCGTTTAGAACTATTACTCTGTATAAGGGGGGTTTTTTGGTTAGAGGTTTGTCTAAAGTAGCAACCGCAGAGGTTCCGTTAAGATCATCCTCATTATTACGATTTATTAAAAATGTAGGTCTTATTATAGCCAAAGGCTTAATCCATATTCTCTATGATGGCATTACCAAATTCCGAACACTTTAATAAGGTGGCATCACCCATAAGTCTCTCAAAATCATAGGTTACTGTTTTTTTACTAATAGTCTTATCAAGGCCCTTTATTAATAAATCTGCAGCTTCAACCCAGCCCATGTGTCGTAACATCATCTCTGCTGAAAGTATCAGCGAACCAGGATTTACTTTGTCCTGCCCTGTATATTTAGGTGCAGTACCGTGTGTTGCTTCAAATAAAGCAATTCTATCTCCTAAGTTTGCACCTGGAGCTATTCCTATACCTCCTACACATGCAGCCAAAGCATCGGAAATATAATCTCCATTAAGGTTCATAGTAGCAATCACATCGTATTCGTCTGGTCTCGTAAGAATTTGTTGTAAAAAAGCGTCTGCTATAACATCTTTTATAATGATTTCTTTACCCGTATTAGGGTTTTTAAAAGAGTGCCAAGGGCCTCCATCAATTTCTGAAGCACCGAAATGATCAGCAGAATATTTATAGCCCCAATCTTTAAAGGATCCTTCTGTAAATTTCATGATGTTTCCTTTGTGAACTATAGTCACAGAGTCTTTGTCATTGTCAATCGCGTATTGAATTGCTTTATGGACCAATCGCTCCGTACCTTGCTTAGAAATTGGTTTAATACCTATACCACAATTCTCTAAAAATCTAATTTTTGTTACACCCATTTCTTTTGTTAAGAAGTTTATAACCTTAGTAGCTTCTTCTGATCCCGCTTCCCATTCTACTCCTGCATAGATATCTTCAGAATTTTCTCTGAAGATGCACATATCAGTTTTTTCTGGACTGACTACAGGACTCGGAACGCCATCAAAATACCTAATGGGTCTTTGGCATACAAATAAATCCAACTCTTGCCTGAGAGCAACATTTAAAGACCTTATTCCTCCGCCTACTGGAGTTGTTAATGGACCTTTTATACCTACCAAATATTCTTCTAATGCCTTTAGGGTCTCGTCCGGCAACCAATTATCTTCTCCGTATACGCCCAAAGATTTTTCACCACAGTAGATCTCCATCCAAGCAATTTTTCTTTCCCCGCCGTAAGATTTTTCTACAGCACTATCAACTACATTAATCATGGCTGGTGTTATATCAGAGCCTATACCATCGCCTTCTATGAAAGGAATTATTGGATTGTTAGGAACGGCTAAATTACCAGTCGTATCTATTGTTATTTTAGTTCCTTCTTTTGGTTCCGTTATGTGTTTAAATTCCATAATATTTTAAATAGTTTGTAATATATTTTCTCGGGACAGCATTATATATTAAATAATTACTAAGGTTAATGAGCAAAGAAGGTAAAGTATTACTTGGTTTATCTGGTGGCGTTGATTCATCAGTATCTGGTTTTCTTTTGAAAGAAGAAGGTTATGACGTAGATGCTTTGTTTATGCGTAATTGGGAAGACGATGATGGCACCCCTTATTGCAGTATCAAGGAAGACTTTTTAGATGCTGCATTTATAGCAGACCAATTAAATATACCCTTAAAAGAACTAAACTTTTCAAAAGATTACAAAGAAAAAGTATTTGAATATTTCTTGGAAGAACTTAAATCTGGAAGGACCCCTAATCCAGATATATTGTGCAATAAAGAGATTAAATTTAATGTATTTTATAAATACGCCATGGATCAAGGCTACGATTACATTGCCACAGGGCATTACGCACAAACCGAATTAGTAGATGGAAATGTTTGCCTTACTAAAGGGTTTGATAACAGCAAAGATCAAAGCTATTTTCTTCATGCTATTAATGGAAAAGTTTTAGAAAAAACTTTATTTCCCATAGGAGATATTAAAAAGTCTGAAGTAAGACAAATAGCAAGATCACAGAAACTGATTACCAGCGAAAAGAAAGACAGTACTGGCATTTGCTTTATAGGAGAAAGGCCTTTCCCAGAATTTGTTAATAACTATATCAGTCATCAACCTGGTTTAATAATAGATGAGAATGGCAAAACCCTAGGAGAACATATAGGTCTGGCTTTTTATACCTTAGGACAAAGACAAGGTCTTGGCATAGGAGGGATGAGAGATTCTGATAATAGACCATGGTATGTTGCAAAAAAGAATATTGAGTCTAATACTCTTGTAGCCGTTCAAGGCAACGAACACCCCCTTCTCTTTTCTTCATCCTTAAAGACTAAGAACCTTCAATTAATAAATAATATTGATTTAGAAGAATTTGAAGGCAGCGCTAAAGTTAGGTACAGACAGCAAGATCAAAAATGTAATATAAAGTTAAATGATGGAGTCCTTGAGGTAGATTTTGAAATACCTCAAAGAGCGATAACACCCGGACAGTCTGTTGTTATTTATAAAGACAACATATGTCTTGGTGGCGGTGAGATACAAGAAATATCTTAGGAAACTCCAGCTAAGCTTAATTTCTTTTCCCTACTAAGCTTCTTAATTTCAATCTCACGTTTTGAAGAACACGCTCTATCAGCACATTTCTCTTTATATATCAGCTTGAAAGGACCTCGTCCTTTGGTGTATTTTGCACCCTGACCATTAGTGTGTTGTTCTAATCGTTTCTCTAAGTTATTTGAGATACCTGTATAGAGAGTTCCATCATGACAAAGAATTATGTATACAACCCAGATCAAAATTTCTCTAAGCTACAAAGAGCCAATAATCCAAATTATAATTATTAACACTACGGCTAAAGAACAAAGCCAAGCTCTAATACGATCTTCTTTGTCCATTTCTTAAGGAGCCTTGTGAACAGTTCCGTTCTTCATTACGAAATCAACATTTTCTATAATCGATACATCCTCTAAAGGGTTTCCAGAAACTGCAATAATGTCAGCAAACATTCCAGTTTTTATCGAACCTAAATTATTTTCTTGTCCTAAGAGTATTGATGCCTCTCTAGTGGCAGAAAGAAGTGCTTGAACAGGAGGCATTCCTGCAGCGACCATCAAACTGAATTCCTCTGCATTTTTTCCATGGGCGGATACACCGGTATCTGTTCCAAAAGCAATCTTCACTCCTGACTGATAAGCTTTGGCAAAGGTATCTTGAAGTTTAGGACCGATTTCAAGAGCTTTAGGCCTTACTAAATCTGGAAAGAATCCTTCTTGGAGAGCCTTTTCAGCCACCCAGGCTCCTGCTAGAAGTGTAGGAACGTAATAAACACCATTATCGCGCATTAATTTCATACCCTCTGCATCCATCAAAGTTCCGTGCTCTATTGAATCTACGCCAGCTCTCACCGCCCTTTTTATTCCTTCTGAGCCATGAGCATGAGCCGCTACTTTAAAATTATAGTCTTTAGCAGCCTTTACTATGGTCTTAATTTCTTCTTCGGTAAGCTGTGGATTTTGTCCATCTTTAGCATTGCTTAGAACTCCTCCTGTAGCGGTGATCTTAATTAGATCAGAGCCTTCTTTGTATCGATATCTAACAGCTTTAAATCCGTCTTGTTCATTGTTTACAATGCCTTTTTCTGGACCAGGGTCGCTTGTTAGACTCGATCTGAGTGAATTAGTAGAATCACCGTGACCACCTGAAGATGAAATCGTAGTTCCAGATGTAAACAGTCGAGGTCCGGGAACAATACCTTTATGAATAGCCCTTCTTAAAGAAACAGTTACATTATCAGAATCACCCAAATTCCTTACGCTTGTAAAACCAGCCAACAGTGTCTTTTCGGCATTAGATACCGCTCTGATAGCATAATCAGAAGCGTTTAAAGAAATACTTTCTTGGTAACTTCTTGAAGAATATTCACTGATCAGATGTACGTGCATGTCTATAAGGCCAGGCAAGACAAAATATCCCGTTAAATCTATATATTCGTCATCCGGTTCAGGGTCAATGTATCCTGCCTCTATCCTTAAGATGCGATTCCCTTCAACCACTATGGACATTTCTTCTAGCGTATTTGACCCCGTACCATCAAAAAGAGTACCTGCATGAATAACGGTAGCAGCTGTGACATTATTTAAAGGTGAAAGAATTGCGATTAGAACAATTAGAAATCTAGTCTTAATTTCATGATGTTTTTTCATAAATCTAGTTTGTTATTTTATCAATAAGAAGGCAAGTTATAGGTTCTAATATATAATAATCAATAATTATGAAGATAGATACATTGACTGCCCTGTCGCCTTTAGACGGAAGGTATAACTTGGTCACTCATGAATTAAGACAATATTTTAGTGAATACGCCTTAATTAAATACAGAATCAAGGTAGAAATAAAATGGTTTATACATCTATCCAAAGATAAATCCATTAAAGATCTTCCGAAATTATCAATTAAAGATAATCTCTATCTAACTGATTTAATTAATAACTTTGATTTAAAAGAAGCAACTAAAGTCAAAAAAATAGAAAGTAAGACCAATCATGATGTTAAGGCTGTTGAATATTACTTAAAAGAAAAATTTTCTTCATCAAAAAGCTTAAGTAAATATCTTGAATTTATTCATTTCGCTTGTACTTCAGAAGATATAAACAACTTGGCATACTCTTTAATGATAAAAGATGGTTCAAACCACATCTTAAAAAATCAATTATCCATTGTAGAGAAGCTTCTAAATAAAAAAGCTAAAACATATGCTAGTAGCGCAATGCTTTCAAGGACTCATGGTCAAAGTGCCTCGCCCACAACCATGGGTAAAGAATTTGCAAATACCTTAGGAAGATTAAATTCTATAAAAAGTTCAATAGAATCTATTAATTTAAAAGGCAAGATAAATGGAGCCGTTGGGAACTATAATGCTCATCTAGTTGCCTATCCTGAAGCAAACTGGGAGAATATATCTCGAAAATTTGTTAATTCATTGGGGCTCAGTTGGAACCCTTACACTACTCAAGTTGAACCAAAAGATACTATTGCAGAATTATTTTTCTCTTACATCAGGATTAATAATGCTCTCATAGACTTCAGCAGAGACGTATGGGGGTATATTTCTTTGGGCTATTTTTCTCAACTCCTTAAAGAAGGTGAAGTTGGATCTTCTACTATGCCTCATAAGGTAAACCCAATAGACTTTGAAAATGCTGAAGGCAACTTTGGTATGGCTAATTCTGTCTTTAATCATCTAGCAAATAATGTAGTAATCTCTAGGTGGCAAAGAGATCTTTCAGATTCAACAACGCTTAGGAATATAGGTGTGTGCTTTGGGCACACTTCTATAGCATTAAAATCATTAGAAAAAGGTATAAATAAATTAAAAATTAATAAAGATAAACTATCTGACGACCTTGATAATTCTTGGGAAGTTCTTACAGAAGCTATTCAAACTGTTATTAGAAAAAATTTAATTCCCAATGGTTATGAACTTATGAAAAATATTTCAAGAGGAAAAAAAATAAATAAATCAGATTTAGAAGCTTTAATAAATTCTCTAAACATATCTGAAGAAGAAAAATTTAGACTTAATCAACTGACACCGAAGTCCTACATAGGTTTAGCAAATAAACTCGCAAGAGAAATCTAAAAGACGTTTGATTTATTGGCAATCTCCGTTAAAATTCCCCAACTTTTTTTACTATTAATTTTTAGAATGGAAAGTTAGGGATAATTGGAGCGGTAAGGGTAGAAGTTAATACTTCATAATTACAATAATACTTATTAATTTAAGGAAATAAAAATGACAACATATAAACAAATAGTTGAAGAGTTATCGAATCTTAAGGCAGCTGGAAAAGGATCTAATGTAAATATTAATCCTGAGCATGCAGCAAGAATGCGCCTTCAAAATCAATTCCAAACTGGTGTTGATATTGCAAAATATACAGCAGGAATAATGCGTAAAGATATGGATGATTATGATGCTGACCCTAGTTCTTACACTCAATCTTTAGGATGCTGGCATGGATTCATAGGTCAGCAAAAACTAATATCTATCAAAAAGCACTTTGGTACTACTGATAAAAAATATCTGTATTTATCTGGATGGATGGTAGCTGCTCTTAGATCTGAGTTTGGCCCTCTTCCTGACCAATCCATGCATGAAAAAACTACAGTAGCTAGTTTAATAAATGAGCTTTATACCTTCCTAAGACAAGCAGATGCAAGGGAAATAGCAGGACTATTTAGGCAGTTAGACGATGCTCAAGAATCTGATAAAGAAGCTATTCAAAATAAAATAGATAATTTCGAAACACATATTGTTCCTATTATTGCAGACATAGATGCTGGATTTGGAAACGAAGAAGCAACTTACCTAATGGCAAAACAAATGATAGAGGCTGGAGCTTGTTGCATACAAATTGAAAATCAAGTTTCTGACGAAAAGCAATGTGGTCACCAGGACGGTAAAGTAACTGTCCCTCATTCTGATTTCTTAGCAAAAATTAATGCTGTCAGGTATGCTTTTCTTGAACTGGGTGTCGAAGATGGAGTCATAGTTGCAAGAACAGACTCTTTAGGTGCAGGACTCACAAAGCAAATAGCCATTACCCATGAAGTTGGTGACCTTGGTGATCAATACAATTCTTTTTTAGATGTTGAAGAGTTAGACAATTCAGAAATGAACCATGGAGATGTCCTAATTAATCAAAATGGAAGAGTGGTGAGACCTAAAAGGTTGCCGAGTAACTTATATCAATTCAGAAAAGATACAGGCGAAGAGCGTTGTATTCTTGACTCTATAACAAGCTTACAAAACGGTGCCGATCTTATATGGATAGAAACAGAGAAACCGCATGTAGGACAAATAGGTGCAATGATGGATGAAATACGCAAAGTAGTTCCAAATGCAAAATTGGTTTATAACAACAGTCCTTCATTTAACTGGACTTTAAACTTTCGTCAGCAAATATTTGATTCGATGCATGAAGAAGGGAAAGACCTTTCAGCCTATGAAAGAGAAGATTTGATGAATGAAAAATATGATGCAACTGATTTAGGAGCTCAGGCAGATGAAAAAATTAGAACCTTCCAATCTGATGCAGCCACCGGTGCAGGAATTTTTCATCACCTAATAACACTTCCAACTTATCACACTGCTGCTCTATCAACCGACAACCTCGCTAAAGAGTACTTCGGAGACAAAGCGATGCTAGGTTACGTTGAAGGAGTCCAACGTAAAGAAATAAGAGAAGGAATTGCGTGTGTTAAACATCAAAATATGGCCGGTTCTGATATGGGAGATGATCATAAAGAATATTTTGCCGGGGAAGCTGCTCTTAAAGCTTCTGGAAAAGACAACACTATGAATCAATTCTAAATAGTAGTATCAATAAAAAAGGGAAGCTTTTGCTTCCCTTTTTTATACTAATTAGGACATTTTGAAAGATTACCACCGCATAACTCACAATCCCTATCGGGATCCAAACCCTGCAAACCACCACAAGAACCTGCAATAGGTTTTTTACCAAAGATCACCCCTACTGACATTCCTAAAAGGAGTATTAATAGAACAAGGAAGGTAATTAACATAGTAGACATGAAGCTATTGTACTTGGTTTTTAAAATTATTAGAAAATTCTAGTTTAAACTTTTCTTCTTCTCGTGATACGAATATAGCTGATATATTATTTTTATTTGCAAAGCCAAGCCCTTTTTTGCTGCCCATTGCATTGAGTGCAGTTGCTAATGCGTCAGCTTCTATTGCAGTATCTCTAATCACGCTAACTGAGGTTATCAATAAAGGTCTCGGCTTACCTTGTTTGAGATCTATGGTATGGGTTACAAAATTACCATCTATTTCTCTAAAATTTCTATAGTCTCCCGAGGTAGCCATTGCGAAGTTATTAAGCTTTTCAGTAGGAACTTTGTAAATAGGAAGTCCAATTTTATACGGATGAGAAATGCCCACTGACCATGGTAAGTTTTTGTGCTTTTGGCCATTAATCTGTAGCTCACCCCCTACGTCAATCATAAATCCTTTAACAGTCGGATCTGATAGCAATAGGATAGCCAGTTCATCTACGGCATATCCTTTTGCAATGGCTGAAAAATCTAGTGAAACTGGATTAATTTTTTTTAAATAATTATCGTTTTTATCTTGAATTACCGCATTACATGAAACGTGACTTAGGGCATCTTCCATTTCACGTGAATCAGGAGTTTCAGTTTCAGTTAAAGGACCAAAACCCCAAGCATCAACTACCTTTCCAACGGTTACATCAAAGTAACCATTGGATAAATTGCAGATTTCTATAGATTTTGAAAAAACATCCATAAACGAATCGCTAACTTCAAACCAGGCATTAACAGGATGCCTGTTGAATTGTGATATTAA
>Ga0114995_10003303_pt1 | contig 11013 bp, 9 predicted proteins | sample ArcticOcean_MG_C_11_FD_87038 | JGI IMG/M metagenome (GOLD analysis project Ga0114995, IMG submission 87038) | Marine microbial communities from western Arctic Ocean - ArcticOcean_MG_CB2_154 | ecosystem: Environmental > Aquatic > Marine > Oceanic | place: Arctic Ocean: Canada Basin | collected... | reverse complement strand
TAAATTATAAGACTGGCTTAAACACACGCTTACTCCTGCAAACAATAGTATAATAGACAGAGTTTTTTTAGTCATAATTTTAAATTGGAATACAAATGTAGTTGGAAACTTTAGATACTGCAAAAGTTTTTTAAGTTTTTTATTGATATAATTTACTCATGTAATTAAATACATTATTTTTGCACCATGTTAACCGTAAGTCAATACCGAGAAGTTTTTGTGGATTACCTTAAAAGTTTTCCGTTAAATAAAGAGCCTTTAAATTTATATGACCCCGTATCCTATATTTTAACATTAAAAGGCAAAAGGCTACGTCCGATTTTAACTCTAATGGCAACAGATATTTTTTCTGACAACTATGAATCTGGATTAGATGCTGCTTTGGCTGTTGAAGTTTTTCATAACTTTTCCTTAGTGCATGATGATATAATGGATTCTGCTGATCTGCGAAGAGGAAATATAACTGTTCATAAAAAATGGAATATTAGTACAGGTATATTATCGGGCGACGTAATGTTAATCAAAGCTTACCAGCTTTTTGAAAAATATGAAGGCAATGTTTTTGTTGATTTAGCAAAACTCTTTAGTAAAACTGCAGTTGAAGTTTGTGAAGGTCAACAATATGATGTGGATTTTGAGACAAGAGATGATGTTAAGATTGAGGATTATTTGAAAATGATTACTTACAAAACGGCTGTTCTTTTAGGTGCTTCTATGAAAATGGGAGCTATAATAGCTCAAGCAAGCAAAGAAGATCAAAATAAAATATATGATTTTGGTAAATACCTAGGTATTGCTTTTCAACTTCAAGATGATTACTTAGATGCTTTTGGAGATGAATCAAAATTTGGAAAAAAGATTGGTGGTGATATTTTAGAAAATAAAAAGACTTACCTCTATCTAAAAGCTATTGAATTTCTTTCTTCGGAAAAAAGAATTAAATTAATTAAATTATACTCTAACCATAATAACTCTCAAGAAAAAATTGATAAATCTAAAGCTTTGTTTCTAGAAAGTGGTTCAGTTGATTTTACTATAACTGAGATTAAAAAATACACAAAATTAGCTTTTCAAATATTAGATTCTTTAAAAATATCCGAAGAAAAAAAGGAATTATTATATGAATTTGGAAATTCATTAATGGAGAGGAAAATATAAAACGTAGTTACTTATTTAAAAGTTACTTATTTAGTTAAAATTTATATTTTTCATTAACTTTGTGTGTAAGAAAATCCTTCGAAAAAAAATGGACAATTTTTCTTTTTTAAATGCTGCACATTCTGCTTACTTTGCCGATCTATATGATCAATATCTGGAAAACCCAGATTCTTTAGAGCCAAGTTGGAGAGCTTTTTTTCAAGGCTATGATTTCGGATCTAATAATAATTCTATTGATCAAATTGTAGATGGAGTAGCTACTCAAATCCCAGATGACTTAAAAAAAGAGTTTAATGTTATTAATTTAATCGATGCTTACAGAACTAGAGGTCATTTGTTTACTAAAACAAATCCAGTTAGAGATAGAAGAACGTATACGCCAAATCTAGATATTAATAATTTCGATTTAAATCAAAATGATTTAAATAATATATTTAATGCAGGGGATATCCTTGGAATCGGGCCACAGCCGTTGAAGATAATTATTGAACACTTAGAAGCAATTTACTGTGAAGCAACTGGAGTAGAATACATGTATATAAGAAATCCAGAAAAAAAGAAGTGGATTCAAGACTGGTTAAATAAGAATGACAATCATCCAACACTAAGCTCAACTCAAAAAAAACATATCCTAAAAAAACTAGTTCAAGCTGTTTCTTTTGAGAACTTTTTACATACGAAATATGTTGGTCAAAAAAGATTTTCACTTGAAGGTGGTGAATCTTTAATTCCTGCACTTGATTCACTAATAGAAAGCGCTGCAAACCTTGGAGTTAAAGAGTTTGTAATGGGTATGGCCCATAGAGGAAGGCTTAATACTCTGACTAATATTTTTGGAAAATCACCCAAAGCAATATTTAGTGAATTTGAGGGTAAAGATTATGAAGAAGAAGTATTTGATGGGGACGTTAAATATCATTTAGGATGGACAAGTAATAGGGAAACAGATACTGGAAAAAAAGTAAATATTAGTATAGCACCAAATCCATCTCACTTAGAAACTGTTGGTTCTGTAGTCGAAGGAATTGTAAGAGCGAAACAAGATAATTACCACAAAAATAATTTTGAAAAAGTACTTCCGATTATTGTTCATGGCGATGCTGCAATCGCTGGTCAAGGTATTGCATATGAGCTTGTTCAGATGGCTAATTTAGATGGCTACAAAACAGATGGAACTATCCATATCGTTGTAAATAATCAGATTGGATTTACCACAAATTATTTAGACGGGAGATCAAGTACCTATTGTACCGACGTAGGGAAAGTTACCCTATCACCGGTTATGCATGTAAATGCAGATGATGTTGAGGCAGTAATTCATGCTGTTTTATTTGCTTTAGAATTTAGAATGAAATTTAAAATGGATGTCTTTATTGACCTACTTGGATATAGAAAATATGGGCATAATGAAGGAGATGAGCCTAGGTTTACACAGCCAAAATTATATAAAGCTATTTCTAGACATTTAAATCCAAAAGACATTTACTCTAAAAAGCTTATAAATGATGGAATAATTGATTCAAATTATGTAAAAACTATTGAAACTGATTACAAGGCTAGTTTAAATGACTTTTTAGAAGATTCTAAAAAAGATAAAAAAACAGTCATAACTGAATTTATGAGTTCCGAGTGGAAGGATTATCAAAAAGCTAATCAAAGCAAAATGATGGAAGTAATTGACACGACTTATCCGAGATTAAAACTGGAAAAAATCGTAACTGTGCTATCAACACTGCCTGATGAAAAAAAGTTTATTAATAAAATAAAAAAATTAGTAAACAACAGATTAGTTATGTTCGAACAAGATAAGTTGGATTGGTCAATGGCGGAGCACCTTGCTTATGGCTCTTTATTAGAAGAAGGGTTTAGTGTTAGAATATCTGGTCAAGATGTTGAAAGAGGAACTTTTTCACACAGACATGGAGTTATTAAAGTAGAAGATAGTGAGGAAGAAATAATACTTCATAATAATATTAGTGATGATCAAGGAGTTTTTAGTATTTATAACTCTCTCCTTTCTGAATATGCTGTACTAGGTTTTGATTATGGATACTCTATGGCTAGCCCAAAAACATTAAATATTTGGGAGGCTCAATTTGGAGACTTTAGTAATGGAGCACAAATTATAATAGATCAGTATTTATTTTCAGGAGAAGATAAGTGGAAAACCCAAAATGGATTGGTTATGTTGTTGCCTCATGGGTACGAAGGGCAGGGAGCAGAGCATTCTTCGGCTAGAATGGAAAGGTATCTGCAATTATGCGCAAAGGATAATGTATATATAGCTAATTGTTCTACCCCTGCAAACATGTTTCATATTTTAAGAAGACAGATGAAAGCAGGTTTTAGAAAACCATTAGTAATTTTCACTCCAAAAAGTTTATTAAGACACGCTAAAGTTTTATCATCTGTTGATGAATTTACTAAAGGAGCTTTTAAGCCCTTAATTGATGACAAAAGTGTAGTAGAATTAAAAAAAATTAATACTGTAGTTTTTGTTTCTGGTAAATTTTATTATGATTTATTAGATCAAAAAGATAGATTAGGCAGAGATGATGTAGCGCTAGTTAGGGTTGAACAACTTTTTCCGTTACCTGTTAATTTAATTAGATCAATCATTTCAAAATATTCATCTGCGGAAGATTTTGTTTGGGCTCAAGAAGAGCCAAGAAACATGGGGGCTTACACTCATATTCTCATGAATCTAGATAATGCTAAGAATTTTAGAGTTGCCTCAAGAAGGACATATGGAACTACAGCTGCAGGTAGTTTGACAAGATTCAAAAAAAGACATCAAGAAGTGATAGATTATGTATTTGATAAAGAAAAAAATAACCAAAGAGTAAAAAAATAAAGTATGATTTTAGAAATGAAAGTTCCGTCACCAGGTGAGTCTATTACAGAAGTCGAAATTGCTACTTGGCTTGTTTCTGACGGGGATTATGTTGAAAAAGATCAAGTAATAGCAGAGGTTGACAGTGATAAGGCTACACTGGAGCTTCCCGCTGAAGAAAGTGGAGTAATAACTTTAAAGGCTGAAGAAGGGGACGCGGTAGATGTAGGTCAAGTAGTTTGTCTGATTGATACTAGCGCTACTAATGAGAACAAACCTGAAGTAATTAATGAAAATATTATTAAAGAAGTTAAGGTAGAAGTTTCTAAACCAAAATCAAATAATAAATCTCATATTGCTAGCCCATCAGCCAGAAAAATTATTGCAGAAAATAATTTAGAAATATCTAATATTACTGGTACTGGAAAAGATGGAAGGGTAACAAAAGATGATGCTGTCAATTCTAAACCTTCTATGGGTTCACTTTCTGTTAATAGTGAGAGAAGCGACAGTCGAACTAAGTTATCAATGCTTAGAAGAAAAGTTGCTGAAAGGTTAGTTACAGTAAAAAATGAAACAGCTATGCTAACTACATTTAATGAAGTTGACATGTCCGCAATATTTGATATAAGATCAAAATATAAAGAAGATTTTAAATCTAAGCATGAAGTTGGACTAGGGTTTATGTCATTTTTCACTTTAGCAGTTGTAAGAGCTTTAAAATTGTTTCCTGCTGTTAACTCAATGATTGATGGTAAGGAAATGATTACTTATGATTATTGTGATATAAGTATTGCCGTTTCTGGACCTAAAGGGTTGATGGTGCCTGTTATTAGACATGCAGAAAAAATGTCTTTTATGGAGGTTGAATCTGAAGTTAAAAGGTTAGCAATAAGAGCTAGGGACTCTAAAATAACAGTTGATGAAATGACTGGAGGAACCTTTACAATTTCAAATGGCGGAGTATTTGGAAGTATGTTATCAACTCCAATACTTAACCCCCCTCAAAGTGGAATATTAGGAATGCACAATATCGTTGAAAGACCTATTGCTGTTAATGGTAAGGTTGAAATACGTCCAATAATGTATTTGGCCTTATCGTATGATCACAGGATTATTGACGGTAGAGAAAGTGTAGGTTTTTTAGTTGCCATAAAAGAGGCTCTAGAAAGCCCGGTTGAGTATCTTATGAATAATAAAATTAAAGATTCTTTAAACCTCTAATTTATTTTTACACTTTTTTTCCAATTTGTAAAAAATACATGATATATAAATCAAAAAGTAATAAGTGGTGGTTAAGCTACTTGTAAAAAATTACTAAATATTTAGTAACTATTTATACCTTTGCTTTAATATGATTATAGATACTCATACCCATTTATATTTAAAAGATTTTGATGCTGATATTAATGCTGTTATCAGCCGTGCATTAGATTTAAATATTAATAATTTTTTTCTTCCTGCAATTGATTCATCTCATACGAAATCAATGCTTAACTTGAAAAATGCATATCCTACTATTATGCATTTGATGGCTGGCCTTCATCCTTGTAGTGTAAAAAAAAATTATTTAGAAGAGTTAAATCATGTAAATGAGGTTGTAAAAAACAACTCTATTGTAGCGATTGGAGAAATTGGCATTGATTTATATTGGGATAAGACCAACTTAAGTATTCAAAAAGAGGCCTTTGCAAATCAAATAAGACTAGCGAAAAAACTTGATCTACCGATTGTTATACACTGTAGAGATGCGTTTGATGAGATATTTGAAGTTTTAGAATACGAAAAGTCTGAAAAACTAAGGGGTATATTTCATTGTTTTAGTGGGACCTATGAGCATGCTCTGAAAGCAATCTCATTTAACATGAAGTTAGGAATTGGGGGAGTGGTTACTTTTAAAAACGGAAAAATTAATCAATTTTTAAAAAAGATATCATTAGATCATTTAGTGCTCGAAACAGATTCACCATATTTAGCTCCTGTCCCATATAGAGGGAAGAGAAATGAAAGTTCTTATATAACTATAATTGCCCAAAAATTGAGTGATATTTACTCTATTCCAACAAACAAAATATTCGAAATAACATCTAAAAATTCAATAGATATTTTTAAAATATAATTATGAATAAGTCAAAAATTTTATTAGTATATACTGGTGGGACTATTGGTATGTTTAAAGAGGCTAGCCAGCCATACTTAAGGCCTTTTAATTTTGAAAACATTTTAGAAAAAGTCAAAGAAATCAAACTTCTAAATTGTCATATAGAGACAATATCAATCGATAACCCAATTGATTCTTCTAATATTTGTATCGATAATTGGATTGAATTAGTCGGTATAATCAAAAATAATTATAATTTTTTTGATGGTTTTGTGATTCTACACGGAACAGACACTATGAGTTACACTGCCTCAGCTCTAAGTTTTTTAATACAAAACTTATCAAAACCTGTGATACTAACAGGCTCTCAATTACCATTAGGAGATCTTAGAACTGACGCTAAAGAACATTTAATCACCTCTATTGAACTAGCAAGATCAGTCCATGATAATTCATTAAACACCAATATTCAAGACAATATCATTAAAGAAGTTTGTTTATATTTTAATAACAAATTATACAGAGGTAATAGAACTACTAAAGTTAATTCTGATCAATTTAAAGCTTATGCAAGCTTTAATTACCCTGAACTTGCTAAATCTGGAGTAGATTTAAAAATTAATTATAATAACCTTTTCAAGCCATCAGATAAGAATACAATTTTTCATGACTCGCTTGATGATAGGATTTCTTTATTAAAAATATTTCCCGGTATTTCTGAAAAAGTAGTCAAACACAATTTATCAGACATTTACTCTAAGGTAATAATTATTGAATCCTTTGGGTCAGGAAATGTATTAAATTCTGAGTGGTTTTTAAACGAAATTAAATCCTGTATCGATAGAGGGAAATATATTATTAATGTATCTCAATGCCCAAAAGGAAGTGTTAAAATGGGTCAATATGAGTCTTCGACTAAGTTAGTTGAACTAGAAATAATTTCAGGAAAAGATATTACAATAGAGTCTGCAATATGTAAATCTATGTTTTTATTAACTAAAAATGTAAATTTCAAAACCTTTAAAGAAATGTTTGAACTTAGCGTTAGCGGTGAGATATCTTAAAATAACTTATCATTTGTTTTAAGATTAGTTTTTTTTTCAGTTTATTTGTGAGAATGTAATTTTTGATTTTAGAGAGGTGGCCGAGTGGTCGAAGGCGCACGCCTGGAAAGTGTGTATACACCAAAAGTGTATCGAGGGTTCGAATCCCTTCCTCTCTGCATAATTTTTATTATTTAAAATTGCATTTTTTTTATATCTTTAAACCCTTAAATAAATTAAAAGAAAAATAAAATGAAAAGATTATTATCTATCCTTACAGTTTTATCATTATTTATGATAACTAGCTTAAATGCAAAAACTAATTTGTTACAAGATGATTCTCAGGAAGTTACTGAAGTTGTAACTGACTCTAGTGTAGTGGAAGCAGCTCCTGTTGTTGAAGCTATAGAAGAAACTCCAGTAATAGAAGAAGTGGCAAGTGAAAACTTTCATCAAGAACTAAAAAAGAGATTTATTGAAGGAGGTCCTGGTTTTATGGGGATAGTTCTACTTTGTTTAATCTTAGGATTAGCCATCGCTATAGAAAGAATTATATATTTAAATTTGGCTACATCTAACTCAGATAAATTAACTAATGATGTTGAAGAAGCACTTAAATCTGGAGGTTTAGATGCTGCCAAAGAAATCTGCAGAAATACGCCTGGCCCAGTAGCATCAATATTTTATCAAGGATTAGATAGAGCTAATGAAGATTTAGAATCTGCTGAAAAAGCTGTTGTTGCTTATGGTGGAGTTCAAATGGGCCAGTTAGAGAAAAATGTATCATGGATATCTTTATTTATAGCTTTAGCACCAATGCTTGGTTTTATGGGTACAGTAATCGGAATGATTCAAGCATTTGATAAGATTGAGGCTGCGGGAGATATGCAACCTTCTTTAGTAGCCGGAGGTATTAAAGTAGCGCTTCTTACTACAGTATTTGGTCTTGTTGTAGCTATTATTTTACAGATTTTTTATAATTACATTATATCAAAAATTGATAGTATTGTAAATGATATGGAAAACGCTTCAATATCTCTTATGGATTTATTAGTTAACAATAAAAAATAATTATGAATTTATATAAAGGAACATACTACACAGCTGGTATACTATCTCTTATAGGTATAATACTTGTTGGTTTAATCATTAACGGAAGTATAGGTCAAATAGGAATCTTATTATGGATAGCTTATATAATCCTAGCACTAATTATTTCTTTTGTTTTATTTTTTACGTTAAAAAACATTAGTTCTAATAAGGCATTATTAGTAAGCACATCCAAAGTAGTTGGTATTTTTTTAGTGACTGCACTGATATGCTACTTTGCTTTGTCTACTGGAGAAGAAACTCCATTAAGAGATGGTAATATTCTTTCAGAGTCAGGTTCAAGATTAGTTAGTGCTGGATTATTTATGTTTTATGCATTGATGGTAGCTGCTACTTGTATCATGATTTTTTTCGGAGTAAAAAATATGAAAAAATAAACTATGGCTAAAAGATCTTCCCCTGAAGTTAATGCAGGATCAATGGCTGATATTGCGTTTTTATTATTAATTTTTTTCTTAGTAACAACCACTATTGAAACCGATTCTGGAATAAGCAGAAAACTACCTCCAATTGAAGAATCAGATGAAGATGTTGTTATCAAGAAAAAAAACATTTTCACTGTTTTATTAAACAACAAAGATCAACTTTTAGTAGAGGATAATTTAATGGAATTAGGGGAATTAAGAGAAGCTGCAATCAAGTTTTTGGATAATGGTGGAGGTTCTGGTGAAGATAAATGTAGTTACTGCAAAGGTGCTTCTGACCCAAAATCTTCTGATAATCCAGACAAAGCAATTATTTCATTAAAGAATGAGAGAGAAACTACTTATGCTACATATATATCCGTTCAAAATGAATTAGTTGCTGCATACACACATCTAAGAAATATCAGAGCAGAAGAATTATTTGGCACATCCTATAGCGAAATGCAAAAAAACTATAAAGATGTTAATTGGCCAGGAAGCAAAGCTAAGCTCAAAGAAAATATAACTCAAATTAAACTAGAATATCCTCAAAAATTATCTGAGGTTCAATAAAAAAATATTATGTCCAAGTTCAATAAGAAAAAAAAAGGTGAACTTCCTGCTGTTAATACAGCCTCTTTACCTGATATAGTTTTTATGTTATTATTCTTTTTTATGGTAGCTACTGTAATGAGGGATAATGAATTAAAAATAAAAAATGAATTACCAGCTGCTAATCAAGTTGAAAAACTAGACAAGAAAGATCTTGTAATGTATATTTATTTAGGAAAGCCAAATGATGGTTTTAAAGATCAATTTGGAGAAGAAGCTAGAATTCAATTAAATGACAAATTTGCTGAAGTTAGTGATGTCCCAGCCTTTATTTATGCTGAAAGAGAGACTAAGAGAGAAGAACTTAGGCCTTTTTTGACAACTGCCTTAAAAGTTGATAAAGACGCCTCTATGGGCATTGTAGGGGATGTTAAACAAGAGCTTAGAAAAGTAAATGCTTTAAAAATTAATTATACAACCAGAATTGGTGATGTATCCTTAAACAGCAATTAAAAAATTCTTTTAATTAAAGTTCTTTTCTCAATCTAGCAACCGGAATATTTAATTGCTCTCTGTATTTTGATACAGTCCTTCTAGCTATCTTATATCCTTCTTTATGTAAAAGTTTTACTAATACATCATCTGTTTCAGGTTTACGTTTATCTTCTTCTGATATAATTTTTTCTAATATCTTCTTAATTTCAATTGTGGATATTTCCTCTCCTTTATTATTCAACATAGACTCGCTGAAAAATTCCTTAATTAGTTTAGTTCCGTAAGGAGTGTCAACGTACTTACTATTTGCTACTCTTGAAATAGTTGAGATATCCATATTAATTTTATCAGCAATATTTTTTAATATCATTGGTTTTATTCTTTTTTCATCACCAGATAAAAAATAGTCTTGTTGATATGTCATTATTGCTTTCATAGTAAGCATTAATGTTTGTTCTCTTTGTTCAATTGCTTCAATGAACCACCTTGCCGAGTCTAATTTTTGTTTTATGAACTGAACTGCATCTTTTTGAGATTTCCTATTTTTTTCTAAACTATATCCTTTTAACATCTCTGTATATTCTCTAGATACATTCATTACTGGTTTATTTCTACCATTTAGACTAAGTAATAATTCATTATTTACTATTTCTATTTTAAAATCAGGAATAACCTGTTCAATTAATTTTGTGCTATTATTAGAAAGAGAGTTCCCCGGTTTTGGATTTAATTTTTCAATTTCTTTAATTGCTATTTTTAGTTCTTCTTCTGAGATTTGATGTTTTGTTAATATTTTTTCAAAATGTCTCTTGGTAAATAAATTAAAAGAGTCTTCAATTATATTTAATGCTAATACGGTATTTGGATTATCTGTACCTTTTCTATTTAGCTGTATTGCTAAACATTCTTGTAGTGATCTTGCACCAATGCCAGCAGGGTCTAAATTTTGAATAGCTTTCAAAATAGTATTTACTGTGTCATATTCAACATCTATATTTTGAGTGAAAGCTAAATCATCAATTATATCTTCAATACTTTGGCGAATGTAGCCTCCTTCATCAATACATCCAACTAGGAATTCAGCAATTTTCATCTCAAAATCACTTAATCTCTCAGTATAAATTTGATTTAAAATAACTTGGTTGAATGATACTCCAGAAGCGTATGGAATCGCATTCTCTTCTGTTGCTGATGAATTATAGGTATTTAATCTGTAATCAGGTATTTCGTCATCATTTATGTAATCCTCAACATCAATATTTTCATCTTTACTAAATTCTTCTTCTGTTGATATAGATTCATTAACTTCTAAAGCAG
>Ga0114995_10003298_pt1 | contig 11023 bp, 10 predicted proteins | sample ArcticOcean_MG_C_11_FD_87038 | JGI IMG/M metagenome (GOLD analysis project Ga0114995, IMG submission 87038) | Marine microbial communities from western Arctic Ocean - ArcticOcean_MG_CB2_154 | ecosystem: Environmental > Aquatic > Marine > Oceanic | place: Arctic Ocean: Canada Basin | collected... | reverse complement strand
TGATGTCAAGATTCTTTCTCATACTGTGATGCCGTGGGTAGACTCAGTGGGTAGACTGAGTGAATATGGAGATTTTAATGGAATAAATGCTGAAAGCTGGTTTCTACTCACAGGAGATAAAAAAGAGATCTACGAACTCGCCAGAAACTCCTATTATGCCGATGAGGGCTTTGGGAAAACCGTGACAGAAGATGATGATTTTTTACATACTGAAAATTTAGTGCTCATCGATCAACAAAGACGAATAAGGGGAGTTTACAATGGCACCTTATCCTTAGAAACGAAACGACTTATAGAAGACATTCAGTCTATTTTAGAATGAGGATACTATGCCTATTGCTTAACCATCACCCGCATCGAAATTGAGCTTTGATTAGATCATTCATTTAGTCAAAAAAGCAGTAACGGTACTGATGAGAATAATCAACTTATTCCTTTCTACAGCGATCCGTTAATCCATTACTGATCGCTATTTTTTCAAGGAATTCATTAAACGATTTGAAAAATAATATCTCTAAAAAGAGGGCTTTAATAATTGCCGTTTTCGTTCAATACAAAAATAGAATGAATAAATTGCTCAAGAGATGTTAAAAAAAATACTCATTACCTTTTTTTAGAATAATCGTTGCTCGAGCAGTAGGAGGTAATTTTATCTCAATTCTGTTCCAAGGAAATACCTTTGTGTGTAGATTTGTATGCTACTAAGAGGATCCTTTAACAACCATCATAAACAAAGCTATGAAAATGAACAAATTAATACTGCTCGCTTCACTAATTTTCAGCAGTATCATGCTATCAAATTGTGGCGATGATGATAATGCGCCAGATACCGTAACCATTCAAGGCAGTCAAGTCACCACCGTCGAGGACTCCAGTACGGTAGAATGCTTGGCATCTTCTGCGGCCAATGACCTTGCCGTCATTGCTTGCCTTTTTTATGATGAATCCGTCGTTGTTGTTGTAGGGGAAACGAGTCTTACAATCACGGCAAGCAGTGAACCTGATCATAAGAGCATGTATTATGAAACGACTCATGCTTTGTATGAGGACTATAATGAGGACGAAAATGAAGATTTCTTTAAAAATCCAAATACAATTGTTTCGATGAATTATACCTTCACCCTACCTAGATTCCCTGAAGTGTCCGCAAATAATGAAGGGACTCCTTTTGGCCCCATGGGTGTTTCTATCAATAGTGTGGTGTTTTACAACCAAGTGGCGGCACCAGGAGATGATATATTAGAAGAACTCAACACTTTTGATCAATATGAAGGACATCCAACCAATACCGGCTCCTATCATTATCACATAGAGCCTACATGGTTAACAGAAATCAAAGGCGACAGTACTTTCTTAGGGCTCTTACTTGACGGTTTCCCTGTTTATGGCCCTGTTGAAAGTGGGGTCACTTTGACCAATGATGATCTTGACGATTATCATGGTCACACCAGTGTGACTGCCCATTTTCCAGAAGGTATTTATCATTACCATATCACAGCTGATCTTCCATGGATCAATGGAGGTGAATTTTATGGTGTTGCGGGTAAAGTCACTCAATAAAACATTTGAAAAAATACCTCAATTATATGAATAAATCGTAAATCAAGACAGATTCACTTTATTCATATGAATCTTCTTAATGAGATACTACTCATTTAAGAGAGATAGACCATGAACATATCCCATTTTATTATTATTTCTTGAAACAACCTTTAATATGTAATTTTGAGTGCTTATATACATCCCAGTGATACAAAAAATATTATATTTCGGTCTAGTCTATCCCATTTCTAGGCTTCCTTTTTTCTTGGTTTATCGCATATCAGATATTCTTTTCATCATCTTATTTTACTTAGTCAGGTATAGAAGGAATACGGTCTATCAAAATATTAAAAATTCCTTTCCACAGCATTCGGTAAAAGCATGTAAACAAATACGTGTTGATTTTTATCGACATTTTTGCGACCTCGTCGTAGAAAGTCTTAAGCTATTTACCCTTAGTGAAAAAAGCGCTCAAGAACGTATGGTTTATAAAAATGTCGCACTCATAGAGCAGCTCTCATCAAAGCAAAAAAACATTACCTTAATGGGCGGACATTATGGAAATTGGGAACTATTGGCCATTACTATAAACAATGTATTACCGCATCAATGTAAAGCTTTTTATACCCCTTTAAGAAATTCGTTTTGGGAAGACAAAATGAAACAAAGTAGAAGTCGATTTGGTCTTCAAATGGTGAGTATTAAAAAGATATTATCTAATACCAAAGAAAAAAATAATCCATTACTCTGTACCATTTACGGCTCAGATCAATGGCCGAGAAAACCTCATAAAGCCTATTGGACTCAATTTTTAAACCAAGATACTGGATTTCAAAAAGGTGCTGAGAAGTTTGCTAAAAAAAATAATGAAGCTGTAGTTTTCGGTAAAATTAAAAAAATTAGAAGGGGTTATTACGAAACTGAATTCAATCTTATCAGCGAGGAGCCCACCCTGGAAAAAGATGATTTTATAATGGAATCTTACAAGGATATGTTGGAAGCACAGATCAAGGAAGTTCCCGCTTATTATCTATGGTCCCACAAAAGATGGAAACATCCAAGACCTGACAATTTGGAGCTTTAGTCAAAGATAAAATCGCTCAATCTAAAATTTTAAAATCTGTAAGCACATACCTTAGCTCCTCATCTTTCATATTTTCTATCATATTAAAATATATCATTTTGGGAAAGCCATATTTTTGGTCAAAAGTATATTCGGAGATAAATGGATCTCTAGCTTTTTTCTCCTCTATCCACTCAAAAAATTCAGTAAAAGTTTTACCCATATTATTTCCATTTGACGTTTCAACACCATTAATAGCCACTATTTTTCCGTGATTGATTTCAATAACTTTCGGCTCACGCGTTGTGGGAGGACAGAAACAACTCAACTTCTGTGAAATCTGATAGTGAACTATGTTGTGACGCTCCCACTTTTTTCGGTTTTGAGCTATCACATCTTCTATTTGATTGGGATTTGACAGACCACAGCCCACAAAAATCAAACTGATTTGAACCCATACCCATATCTTATTCTTCATGTGTCCTCTTATCATTAGAATGGTGTTAGCCTAATTAATATCTTATTTTTTAAAAAAAAATTAATAAATTAAATTTGCCTTCTTTCAGAACTAATTTGATACGCTAATAATTTTACATCAATGTTACCCCTAAAAAAATGAAACTATTTTTATCAATGGGCATCTTTATGCTTATCATACTACAATGTACACCAAAAACAGAAAAACTTGAACATTCAAATTCAACCTCAGCGATACTGAAGACGATTTGTCTTCAGTATGTCAACAATGAAAATGACATCATCACTACACATATTCTGTCAGATTCAACCTTAAAGTTTAAGGACAGAGATCATATCCGTTATTACGAAAAAATAAACGATTCTCTAATGATTAAAAATGATCGTCAAGATACATTTACCTACGTAGAAATCAATTGTAATTAAAAAAGTATAGGTGAATCAATGTACATAAACCCTCTATTCCTGAGATCTATCCTCTTTTTTGACTCAATTTACGACATCGCTCATTGTTAATTATTTTTATCATAAATGAATGATATTATATAAATTCTATGTAATTTTATATGTTGAAATATTTTTTTAAAAGTAGGGGTTACCTTTATTAAAATGAACGTATACACCGCAACAACGTTTTTCCAGTAATCAAGAATAGACAAACTAAATATTAACTCAATTCATCAAACTGTCATGAAAATAAAAAAACCAATTTTAACCATACTCGTGTTAGCTGCTATAGCTACAGGTCTGTATGTTATCCAAATCACAGTAGGGTTTCCACCCTCAGATGCCACTGGTTCTGCAATAAAAGGAGTTCAAAAAGCAAATAAATATAAAATTGAAGATGATACCGAAGTTGAGCTTGTTGGAGAAAATGTGCAAATTTTGCTTCAAAACGATGAATTCCAAGCCTTAATGAAAGACGAGAATTTTACTGAATTGATCGCTTCAGAGTCTTTTGCTGAATTGGCAAAAAATACTGATTTTCTTGAACTGACTCAAAATCAAGATTTCTCAGAACTCATGGAGAATGGGAATTTATCAGGTAGTCCAATGTATAAAAAATTGGCTTCTAATCCCACTTTTCTAACTTTAGCTAAAAATCCAGCGTTCATGGAGGTTGCTAAAAATCCAGCGTTCAGAAATATCGCTAAAAATCCAGCATTTAATAATGTGGTCCGTTCATCTCAATTAGGTGTCCTCCAAAAAATGGTGCAATAAGAATTTTAATTAAAAAGGTCCAAAGTTAATTGGACCTTTTTTTTAAGTCTTTACCCTTCATGATTCCTCCTCAATGATCATACTTAATTGGCAAACACCTAGCACTAATAACGGCTAAACCATGAAATACCTATCATTGCTTCTTATCCTCCTCTCATTTGGCTCGTCTGCCCAAGAGGTTTTTCAATCAAAAAATGCCAAAATAATTCATTATGATCCACGGAAAAGCTTTATCGTACCTTATGCCGTCAGATGCTTCGATAACGCCTTAGACTTTCACAAAAGATTATTTGATTATGAGCCCACAGGGGAGATTACAGTAGTTCTTGAAGATTTTGGGGATTATGGAAATGCAAATACGAGCGCAGCACCCTTCAACTTGGTGAATATAGGGTTATCCCCCTTTAGTTATGCATTTGAAACATTTCCGGCAGGGGAACGCATCTTTTCTTTAATGAATCATGAGCTGGTACATATGGCCGCTCTAGACAATACCTCTAAACGTGATCGGTTTTTTCAAAAAGTGTTTCTAGGCAAGGTAGTGCCCACCAGTGATCATCCCATTTCTATGTTTTATAGTTTCTTGACCATTCCGAGATATTATGCCCCTCGATGGTACCATGAAGGCATTGCTTCTTATGTAGATACTTGGATGAGTGGCGGAAAAGGAAATGCGATGGGTAATTATGATGAAATGTTTTTTCGCACTAAAGTCATCGAAGATGCAAAAATTTATAGTGCGCAAGGCCTAGAATCCGAAGGTACCACAAGTGACTTTCAAGGAGTTACCAATTCTTACCTTTATGGCACACGTTTTATGGGTTATCTAGCCAATAAATATGGACCAGATCAAATCATAGATTGGGTGAAAAGGGAAGACAAGAGTAGTGGTTTTTTTGCCAAACAGTTTAAGCAAGTTTTTGGCTTTTCAATTGACAAAGGGTGGGCAGATTGGTTGGCTTTTGAGAAAAAATTTCAACAGGGAAATATCGCATTAATTAAAGAGAATACCATCACACAAGCAATACCGATTACCGAAAAAATTCTAGGCTCAGTCTCTTATGCTCACTTTGATCAAAAAAGAAATAAAATTTATGTGGCCATCAATTATCCAGGAAAAGTCCCCTTTTTAGCTGCTATTGACTTAGCAAATGGTGATATTCAACATCTTACCGATATAAAAGGTGCTGCCCTTTTTTATGTTTCTTCCATTATTTATGATGAAATCGGTGACAAAATATATTTCACTACAGATAACAACGCTCAACGTGATTTGAACAGCTTTGATCTGAAAACAAAAAAAGTAAGACTATTAAATGAAGATGCGAGATTTGGTGATTTGGCCTTAAATCCTGTAGATAAGTCCATTTGGGGGGTAAAGCATGATAATGGGTTTTCTACCATTATTAAAATGATTGAAAATGATACTACAGATGACAACTCTATACCCTACAGTTCAACCTTCGACGGCATGATTACCCTTCGATACGGAGATGATGTTTTTGATATGGATATTTCACCTGACGGTAAATATTTAAGTGCAGCAGTGAGCGATTATAAAGGCACTCAGAAACTTATACTTTACGAGATCGATGCTTTTACGGGTTTTGAATCCAAGTCTCAAGTATTGTTTGATTTTGATGATGCCTCCCCCCAAAGTTTCCGATTCACCAAAGATGGTAAATACCTTATCGGTACGAGCTATTTTTCTGGTATCAGTAATGTTTACCGTATTGATCTTAGCAATTTTGATGGCGAAGGTGAAGGAGTTGAGGTCATGAGTAATGCTGCCACAGGGTTCTTCAGGCCCGTTTTATTGGACAGTAGCCGTTTATTTGTTTTTGAATACAAGAGTAAAGGATTTCAGCCATCCATCATTGCCAATGAACCTGTTGATGCGCTTTCATCCATCAATTTTCTCGGAACCAAAACTGCTGAAACGCATAATTTTGTAAAAGAATGGTATACCAAACGTCCAAGTCAAGGTCAAGCATCAGATGATTCGATCTCTTCTGAAACGGTTGTTTATAGAAGTGGTAAAGAATTTCAACTGACTGCTGCTTACCCTACTCTGGTGGGTTACCAAAATTTCATGGGAGTGGGTTATAAGTTTAATTTCAGTGACCCCCTGGGATTTACAGAGATGAATTTATCTTTCTCTTATACGCCGACGCAATGGTTCAATTCTTTAAGTGAAGATCCGTTCGAATCTAATATACTTGCTGATGATGAGACTTTTCATGCCAGTATAGATTTTGCTGCTGGAAATTTTTTCTATCGCTTGGCTTATAATCCTGCCGATTTTTATGATTTATTTGGCCCTACCAAGAGATCTAGAAAAGGCATCAGCGGTGGCATCGATTGGGGAACCTCCTTGATTTGGAATCCACCCATTACCTTGTTTTTGGATTTGGGCCTCAGTGGCTTTTATGGTCTGGAAAAAAGTAATGACTTTCAGCAACTATCCTACGCTGGATTTGATGGTAACTTGTATTTTGACTTCTACTCAGCCCTGAGCTACAGTCACATCAAAAATTCAATTGGAGCAGTGGATGACGAAAAAGGCATTACTGCCTCATTAGAGGCCAGTACTGCTTATACGGCAGGTGGAGTTTATCCAAGCTTGGTTGGCAACTTAGATTTCGGGATCCCGTTACCCATTAACCATACCTCTATTTGGTTAAGATCGGCTGCAGGCAAGTCCTTTAGTAATGATTTAAATCCCTTTACTAGATATGGTTTTGCCGCCTTTGGTAATAACTATATAGATTCTTGGAATGCAAAGCAATACCGAGGAACTTATGCTTTTCCAGGACTGACCTATTATGACAATCGCTACATTGAATCGAGAGATTTTGGAAAGCTCATGCTCGACGTACTGCTTCCTCCCATTAGATATAAAAAATTGGGCTTCTTTAATCTTTTTGCCAATTGGACCCAAGCCTCTGTATTTGCCTCCGTTTTATATTCACAAAATTATGAAGCGGGAGGAGGTAAAAACCAACAGTATTTTATTCTCGAGATGCCTCATCCACTCGGCAAGTCTTTCGATGACCCTATTTGGACGGATACTTTTGTGAATTTCGGAGCACAAATTGATACCCGCGTAGTTCTTTTCTCTTTACTCCCATCTACAATATCTATTGGAATGGCGCGTGCCTATGATATAATTAATGAAGATAGCTATGATGAGTTCATGATCTCATTGAAATTACTCAATTAATTTCCTCACATAAACTAGATTAAAAATGCTGAAAGAAATCGGATTATTATCACTCTCTCTACTTCCAGGATTAATCATTATCATTTTTATTTTTTTCTCTGACAAGCACGAAAAAGAACCCATTGGGCTATTAGCAATAAGCTTTGTTTTTGGAATTCTCACCTTTGGACTCTCTTATTATACCGGAGACTTCTTGGCAGAACATTATCAGATGGAACCTAATAATTTATGGGATGAATTATTTTTCGCATTTATCATCGTCGCATTTGTAGAAGAGATATTCAAATTTTCATTTGTAAGATTCATCCTTTATCGGAATCATAATTTCAATGAACCCTTTGACGGCATTGTCTACACAGTTATGGTGGCCATGGGTTTTGCCACCATCGAAAATATCATTTTTGTGATGCAAGGTGGTGTTACTACTGGTATTGTGAGAATGTTTTCTACCGTCCCTGCCCATGCCACTTTTGCCGTGATCATGGGTTATTACTTAGGGAAGGCGAAATTTAATGAGAAAAAAGTAGCTTTAGATATTGATGGAGATGGCATACCTGACATCAAGTTCAACACTAAGGTCTTTACCTCCTTGATTGCTATTATTGGGTTTGTCATCGCAACCGTAATTCATGGATTTTATGATTATTTTCTACTTACCTCGTTCATGCCCGGAATCTGGATCATGGCTTTTATTTCACTTTCTATAGCTGTGCTCTTCGCTCAAAAAGCAATGACCTTACATCAGGATGCTTCCCCTTTTAAGAAACCCGAATCATAAGGTCTGAGTATTTTTCGTTTCTTTCCAGTTGTGATAGATTGATTAACTCCATATCATTTAATTTGACTGAGTCAATATTTAAGACAATAGCTCATTCATTAATCATCTCTCTCAGTAACATCAAAGCAGGTGTTCTGGTTAAATATTATTTTTTATTTAAATTGTTTACTTATTAATTTTTACCTCAATCTTAGGAGACTAGAAAGAATCAATAATGGGTATTCAAATAGCTATTTCAATAGATGGAAGTGAAGACTTTCTCGTTTTTAAAGCAGGTAAAGACTGGAAGGCCTTTGATTTTTATCAAAAATCTGTTGTCTCCTATTTAGCAAACATCAAAAATATGGACGACTTCCGACAAAGAGGTCGTGAATTGATGAAAGTCCAACTTCCTGATGCCAGATATGAAAAATGGCGACTGAGTCATCTTCAAGAAGTTGAATATGATTATTTAATTGAAAAAGAGATCCAAGACGGTTTTGTTTCGGTAGAACCTAACATATTAAAAGGAACGGTCACGGAAATTCAGTCAAAACTACAGAAATGCCGGTCAACTGCAGAAATTTTATTTGCCTTAAAAACACTCCTTGATGAGGGCTATTTTGAAATCTCAAGGTCAGAAGGAAAATCTTTTCTCACGTTTTTCAGTCAGACCTTATTCGGTACGCACAGAAAGACGGTACTCTATCACGCGTATACAGAATTACTTAAGAAAGGCTTCCCAAGTTATTTTTCTGAACAGTGACTTTAACAGAAAAGGATTCTAGATCTTTTATGATAGACTTTAGATAACGCAAACGCTTTGATTAGATACTTGAGTTTTTTTTTTGTATTTTTGAATGAAATTACATGAATTAAACCACTAACAATTATGAAAAATAATTTAATCATACTCTTATTTGTTTTAATCGGCGCTGGATGCCAACCCGCAGAAGCACCCAAAGAAATGGGTATAATCGCTGAACCAGAAATATCAGAAAAGACCTCGCAAGAGCCCACGGGTCCTCATACCTCAGCTGAATGGAAAATATGGGCCTATAGTACCGCTGCTCCTTCATTTATTGCTTCTGAGTGTACAGTTTTGGATGTTGATGGTACTGTTTTAAGAGAAGGAACGAATGGATGGACAGCAATGGCTGCAAATCCTAGGGGTATGGCTGATCCAGGAAATGGCTGGAAAGATGCCCATGAAGCTATGGCCATGGTAGGAGATGCACAAGCAATGAAATGGGCAATGGCTTATATGAGTGGTAAAACACCAGAAATGGATCATGATGGTTGGGCTTGGATGCTTCATGGAGACATGGGTGAAGACAATTCTGTTGGAATGAGGATAGGTCCCAATGATGAGGGCGATGTTGTTATTAAAACTAAAGAGACGACAGCTGAAGGTCAATGGATAGAATCAGGCCCACATTTAATGTTAATGCCAAAAGATCCTTCAACCCTTAAAGGAATGACAACCGATTTTAACTCAGGTGCACCATACGTTATGTTTGCAGGAACAGGTTATGATCACGTTATGATTCCAGTTGAAGGATATTATGAATATCAGAGGTAAACTATCTTGAATTAACATCTTATAAATAAAATTCATTTGACGAGTATCGTCCGAAGAAAGTAAAAATGTCATAGCATTAAAAAATGTTATGACATTTTTTTTCTCAGTTAAAATAGTTGCTCTTTCAAATCAATCAATAATTAAGTAAGTTTAAATTATGAAAAAAATTATCAGCCTTACCATAGTGTTCATATGCCTTTTAAACACAACTTCTTTTGGACAGCTAAAGTTTTTAAAAGATATTGTTGAAGAAGTTATTGAAGAGACAAACCTTGACGAACTTAATATCGAAGAGGTTCCTTTTTCAGTAGAAGAAGCAGCAAATGCCCTAAAAGAAGCCCTCTCAAAGGGTATCGAAAAAGGAGTTCAAAAGGTTAACAAAGAAGATGGATATTTTAAAAATACATTGATCAAAATTCCATTTCCTAAAGAAGCCGAGCAAATATCAACTACACTCGCAAAAGTACCTGGCGGAAAAGAAAAATGTGATGAGGTGGTTTTACTTATTAATAGAAGTGCTGAGTTGGCTTCTAAAGAAGCACTAAATATTTTCATAGGAGCGATAACAGCAATGGAAATATCAGATGCTATTGCTCTTGTGAATGGTGAAGAAGATGCCGCTACTCAATATTTAGAAAATACCACAAAAAGTGAATTACTCATTAAATTTAAACCCATCATAGAAAATGCACTTCAACAAACAGGTACCACCAAATATTGGGGGGAGGTAATGAAAATCTACAACAAAGTGCCCTTTACTAAAAAGGTCAATCCCGATCTAGCCGAATATGCCACAGAAGAGGCTACTATTGGACTCTTCAAAATGGTTGCAGAAGAGGAATCTGCAATACGAAGCAATCAAGCTAATAGAACTACGACTCTTTTAGAAAAGGTATTTGGCCAATGATATAAATCTACCAGCCGTTATAAAAGCCGAATCGATGTAATGATGATTTAAATATTTAGTTAGATTATCTGAAAGACACAAAAGTAAGACTTAACCCGACCATCGGCGGCCAACTATGATGGTATCTTGAGACTGACCAAAGAAATTTCAGAAAATATAAGATCATTCTTTCTTAGTTCGGAATCACTTAACCATACATCTAATCTTAAAGAAGCGCTATTGAATGATTAAATGGGTAACGCATTCATCTC
>Ga0114995_10003294_pt1 | contig 11034 bp, 21 predicted proteins | sample ArcticOcean_MG_C_11_FD_87038 | JGI IMG/M metagenome (GOLD analysis project Ga0114995, IMG submission 87038) | Marine microbial communities from western Arctic Ocean - ArcticOcean_MG_CB2_154 | ecosystem: Environmental > Aquatic > Marine > Oceanic | place: Arctic Ocean: Canada Basin | collected... | reverse complement strand
ATGTTTATAGGAGAATAGAATGATTGAAATATATGGAAAACCTCAGTGTCCTTATTGTGACAAAGCAAAAGCTTTATGTGAAAGAGAAGGGTACGAGTACACTTACAAAACACTTGATGAAGATTACACTAGAGAAGACTTAATAGATTTATTTCCAACTGCAAGAACATTCCCTCAAATTATTGCAGAGGGTGATGCAATAGGTGGATATGACCAACTATGGTCATGGCATCTTAAAGAAAGTACAGACGTATAATGTCCAGTTATCACGTATACTTAAATCTAAAACATCGTCAAGATGCAAAGGATGAACGACTACAACATATTGTTAAGACAGTGGATAAAGACCTACATGAGATTAGGATATACCAAGCAGGAGCTGACTTTCATGGAGAACCACATGACAGACCATTACCCTATGGAGTTATAGATGGTAAACCAAAGTCCGATGAGAATTTTTTCAAGGATATTATAGGGGAGAAAACAGTAGATGAAGATTAAAGTAATGTGTGAAGAATGTAAGTCAATATGTGATATTGAACACGAGATGGAATCATACCACTATGAGATAGACCATTGCCCATTCTGTGGTGCAGATATTGATGAAGAAGACATGGAAGATATAACGGATAATGACCATGAGGACTAGTGGAAATATATTGTAAAGACCATAGAATGTTGGATAATGCAATCTATCTTGCACAACAACTAGGTATCGACCATAAGAGAGGAGTCGAGTTAACTATTAAACGACTACCCCCTCAATTTACTCAGAAAGGACTCATCGAGTATCCTAGGGTAAGTTCCAATGCAACAGTAAGTCTAGACATATACATCAAGTACGATGAAGAGAGATATACCACCCTTGCACATGAAATGGTGCATGTAAGACAGGTTATAACCACTAAAGTAATCGATGAAAATGAGGCATATTTCCTCGAAAATACACTAAAAACACTTGACAGTGTGTACTAGTTTCTGTTATACTATGTATATAATGAAGAAAGAAGATAAAACAGTGAACAAAGAAATTACAAGAATTTACTTAGACATGGATGGAGTCCTTGCTGACTTCAATACAGGTGTTGAGTATCTTACAGGGGAAGAGTTCCCTAATACTCCCGATGGTCATAACAACTATGACTTAAGAAAGGAAGAGTTAACAAACAAAAGACTGTTCAGAATGTTACCCCCTATGGAAGATATGTACGACCTTGTCGGATATGTTAGACATACAGGACTTCCTTGGGAAATCCTAACTGCAGCTGGAACAGTGAACAGAGAGTTAGTTGTCTATGACAAAAACGAATGGATTAAAGAACATGTTAGTCCTACTGTTGTTGTTACTTGCACTATGAGTGGTAGTCAGAAAGGTGGGTTTGCAATCGAAGGTGGAGTCCTTATCGATGACAGACAGAAGAACCTTGATGCTTGGGAAGCAAACGGTGGAATAGGAATATTACACACAAGTGCAGAAGATACCATCAACCAGTTAAAAGAGTTAAGAGCATGAAAGATTTAGAAACCCTTTTTAATGACCATATATTTAAAATCACTGCAATCATAGTAGCACCACTACTAATTGCATATTTGGAATCTATAATCAGAGGTTAATCTAAACGACTAAATATAAGACACCAATAAGGTGTCTTTTCACATATGTGGAGAAATTATGAATAAAGTTAAAATAATATTATGGAAGTTTTGGGAGTGGTTAAAGACTCTCTTTAAAAGTCACTTTCATATCACCGTATACAGACAATCGGACACGGGTTCGGGTGCTATGTACAAATCAGAATATGTATCAAGAAACATCTTGATAAACAAACCAAAACACCTCAAGTTCAGAGACTACGAGACTAAGAATTTAGTTGAAATCCGTAGTGTTAAAGGACTTGAAGTAAAAATCGTGGAGATAGACTAATGAACCAATTATTAATAGGTCTTCTAGTTGCACTGGGATTGTTTTCTTTCTTATTATACAATGAGAACCAAACACTTACTCAAAACAACTTGAAACTAGAGGGTGCAGTTGCAGAACAACAGGCAACTATGGATGCAATGAGGGAATCCTTTGAGAAACAAGGGAAAGCATTGCAGAACATGTCAAGGGTAAATGCAGAGATAGAAGCAGAGAAGTCGGAGTATCTACAGATATTTGCACGACACAATCTTAATGCACTTGCAGTTGCAAAGCCAGGGTTGATTACCAAGAGGGTAAACAACGGAACAAACAAAGTATTTGAGGGAATAGAAGATGACACTAAGAACATTAGCAATCTTGAGTCTAGCACTGATAACGAGTAGTTGCAGTTTACTAGGTACTAGAAACATAGAGATATCCTCTAAACCAATAGAGATAGAAATTATACAACCAGTCCTTCCAAGACCAATTGAAATGACTGCACCAATATGGTACGTAGTATCTGAAGCAGAAATCACTAACCCTTGTAGAAAGGTCGTAGGTGAAGATGGTAAAGAGAAGAGACCGAAGGCATGTGCATACGAAGATACAGAGAACCCAACATGGCCGACTGATTACACTTACCTTGACCAATTCCTTGACGAGATGAAGGAACAGAATGGTGGAGAGGTAGTATTCGTTGCAACAACGATTGGTGACTATGAGACCATGAGTATGAACATGCAAGAAATCAAAAGATACATCAAACAGTTAGGTCAAGTAGTTGTCTATTATAGAGATGTAACCATTAAGACACCCCAAGGAGACGAGAAGGGTGTAGGTGTTAAGTTTGAGAAGAAAGATTAATGAGACCTATTACTATACCTTTAGTGCAAGAAACTGTTGAAACACCTAAAGAATTGGTGCAAGAAAGTGTTGAACAACATATACATGATGCTATTGTAGAAGCACGTCCTAACCCCGTAGATGAACCATTAAGAGAACCAACAAAAGAATTTCAACCTGCTCAAGGAGAAGTCTTTGACATATTCCCTACACCTATGTTTAGGGGTTATATGGACTTAGACCATGAACAGGTATCACAAGATGTTAGGGATATGGTCAGTAAAGTAAAAGAGATACACGGAGACGATGAAGAAAGGAACTACACTACTTATTTTGACCATGATATACGAACATCTATGCATCAGTTAGAATGGTATACAACATTCTCGAACCTACTTAAAGACACTTATATCCAATTCATTCATTCAGAGTTTGGAAGGAAAGTAAACACCATTTCAAGACATGACATTCATTTGTTTGCATGGGTCAATAGATATGAGGGTGAACATAGTCATGAAACCCATAACCATATCAACTCAACAATGAGTGGAACCTACTACCCACTGGTCAATGAGGGGTCATCACCAATTAAGTTTCACAACCCAAATAGTTTACAAGCATTTGGTCATGTAGAGTCTTGTGCAACATCCGAAGATGACACGGGAGTTGTAACAACTGGTTCAGTGGATGTACATGTCAAACCAAGACTCGGAGAGTTCCTTATGTGGCCCTCTTACATGATGCATCAAGTATCAAAGTCGGGTCAACCTAATTACGAAAGAATATCAATATCATTTAACCTAAGTCATAACGAACCATTAGAAGAAACGGAGAGTGGTGACCAATTATCATATGGATTTATGCATGACTAAGACTTACGCAATAGAAGATTTATATAAGATGAGTGGTAAACTAGACCATTCATATGATGGTCTTACAGTTACTATAGACAACTTCTATGAGAATGCAGATGACCTGTATGACCACCTTATCGGTAGACAATACCCTATGTGGAAATACAACAGTGAACGACAATCACCTAATGGGATTGAATACAACGATTGCCGAATTGTAGATAAGACGGGTCACCCAACACGACTACAAGACAATGACATGAACAGAGTATTAGATATCTGTAGACAGTATTGGCATAAGGGTAACTATGACTACAATGACTTGTTAGAGTTTAACTGTTTCCAAACGATTACTCAAACAGACCCAAAGATGCAACACTACCCACACATCGATTCGTCTTTTACTACCCCCGATAACCTTGCAACACTTAACATGTTGGTCTACATGGATAAAGAAGAGGATGGTGGAACTGCCGTCTATGGTGGTAATTGGATTACTAACCACGAACATCAATCACTACTATTTCCAGTTGAAGAGACCTTCGATGTTGAAACAATTATACCACATAAATTTAACAGATGTGTTATATTTCCAGGCAACAGATTACATGGTGCATGGATAGATGATTACACTAAGTACATGGGTGATAAATGGAGATTTACACAAGTGAAATTCATTCACCCAACAGGAAAATAACATATGAAAAAAATTACTAGAGGAAATATTAGACCCGAGGGTGGAATACATGGAGAGACACACCGTTCTGTAGTTCCAAGAAATACCTTAACAGGAGAGGAACTCTTTTGGGCAGACCACGTGTTAGTCAGAAAGAAGTGTTTGACTGAAGATGAATGCAATAAGTTAATGACGTTAATGTTGCAGACACCCTTTTCCGAAATTGACCCAAAGTCATATGAGAATGGAGCTTCAATTGAACCCTTAGACAAGAGTATATTGGACAGAGGTGAAACATGGAAGTATGCTCATGATGATGGAAAGGATTACTTGAACATTAACCATGACACACCCGAATTCAATTTTGCTTTAGAAGTTGTTAATGATACACTACCCGAAGACGAACAATATGGTGATGTTAATTTTGTACAAATTATTAAATACAATACAGATACTATGTTTCACTGGCACAAAGATGTTGCAGATGAAAACGATTCTGCAACAACAATCTTTACACTTAACTCAGACTTTGAAGGTGGAGATTTTCACTTAGACCAAGACAAATACATACTAAGAGAAGGTGATATGATTGCCTTTAACAATTCAACAGAAAGATGGCATAACGTGACCCCCATAACTAAAGGTGAAAGATTCTGCCTTGCAATATGGTTCGGTCTCCGAGGATTTGAGGACGAAGAAGATGAACAATCAAACAGTGAAGTGCAGTCAGTGTCAGAAGGAACTTCTGATACATGAGATTAAGTACCACACACCACAACATGAACAACCCATTTACGTATTCTGCGATGCATATTGCAGTCATGATTGGTACGTAGATAATAAACCGAGAAAGAAAAATGCCGATAAAATTTAGACCAACTGCCGTAACCATTGCAAGAGGAACAGGAAAGAAGAGTGTAACACATTACTACATGAAGAACACTCCTTTGAAAGAACTTATTGATGAATGGAACAAAATTAAGGGTACTAAAGGTAAGGGTAAATTGAGACAAAAGATTGAGAATGAATTTGTCAGAAGAGGAAAGGTAGGAATACCTACTGCAGTACTTAACCCTATAGTAGAGGAAACAGATGACTTACTTGCATCAACACGATAGGACTGTAGAAGGACAAGTTCTTAGTCCATTTGGGCCATTAGTATGGCAGGGTAGGTTAGACCAATCTATTATTGATATCACTAATGAGTGTATCGACAAATGTAAGAAGGATGCATCATTAGACCTTGCAAGTAGACTAGCAGGTAGAGTAGACATCCAAAAGTCTCTTGAGGAAAATATTGACCCAAGAGTTAAAGATGCAATCATGTCACATGTTGCTGAGTATACTGTAATATCAGGAATGAATACACCTAAAGAGGATATGCAGATACATGGTCTATGGTGTAATGACCAAAGGAAGGCAGAGTTCAATCCGATTCATTCACATGACGGTATGTTCTCATTTGTCTTTTACACTAAGAACACTATAACACAAGAACAAGCAACAAACAACAAATGGGATAATTCCCATGAAGGTGAAACACAAGGTAATCGTCCAATAGCAGGTTCGATTGAATTACATTACGGGGAGCCATCGTTCATGAACATGGCATCTATGTTACATTTCCCACAAGAAGGAGACCTACTGATATTTCCAGCATGGTTAAGACACTCAGTGTATCCTTTCTATTGTGAAGGTGAACGAATAAGTGTGGCAGGAAATGTCCACCAAAAACTAATGATGAATGAGAGGTAAATATTATGTCATTTTGGAATAAATTAACAGACTTTTTAGGGTTTGAATGGGTAAGAGCAAGAGACGAGAAAGGTCGTTTCATAGCAGACGACAAATCAACACCCGATGTAGACGAGTCAAAAAAGAAAGTCTATAAGAGTAGAAAACCTAGAACTGGATATGCAAAACCAGCAAAGACTACTGCAAAGAAAAAGACTACTAAGAAGTCTACTAAATAAAATACTTGGGGCTATAGCTCAGCTGGGAGAGCACCTGCTTTGCAAGCAGGGGGTCGACAGTTCGAACCTGTCTAGCTCCACCATTTTTGGAAGATTGGCAGAGTGGTTGAATGCACTTGACTTGAAATCAAGCATACCTTCACGGGTATCGAGGGTTCGAATCCTTCATCTTCCGCCATTACAGGAATAACATGCAACGTATAAGTAACAGACCAACATCAAAGTCAGAACCTAGGGACGTAGAAAACTTAGGTGAACACATATGGGTATTCAAGAACTTCTTTTCGAATAAGTACATTGATGACCTTATAGAGACCTTTGAAGAACATGATGAGAGAGGACTAACACTACCTCGTAGTGCATACGACACTCAAGACATTAGTAGAAAGAAGGATGAAGCAATCTTTCTTAAACACTTACCTGCGTCTATGTTCAGTCAAGGTGACATCATAGATGTCTTAGAGAATGAGGTGACTGAACACTTCGAAGAAGAGTATCCCATTATAAAAGACGTGTATAAAGGTCTGTTTGTTAGTGGTGCAAAGTTACAGAAGACTAAACCAAGTGGTGGATACCACATATGGCACAGTGAACATAACACCGACCCATCATCTAATAGAACATTACTTGCATGGGGACTATTCCTTAACACATTTGAAGAGGGTGACGGGGGTGAGTTAGAATTCTTATATCAATCTAAACGTCTGAAACCAACTCGTAATCACCTAGTAGTATGGCCAGCAGGTTTCACTCATATGCACAGAGGTAACCCACCTCTAAAAGGAGACAAGTACCTACTCACTGGATGGTTAGACTGGAATGGATAAAACTCACTAGACAGAACAACGGTTCTAGTGTATAATTAATAGATGTGCAATAAAATGCATAAACAAAGGAGAAATATATGAAAAATATATTATTAGGATGTCTTATGGCATTATCATTCAACTCATATGCAGTTGAATTAAACGGTACTTTAGGGTACACATCTGATTACGTATGGAGAGGAATGTCTCAAGGTAATCAACCAGCATTTTCAGTTGGTGCAGAAGTAACACACGATGGTTGGTACATAGGTGCATGGAATTCAGACGTAGAGTTTGATGATGCAACCAGTGAGACTGATTACTATGGTGGTTATAAACTACAAGTGACAGACACAATGCAACTAGACTTAGGATATATGAGATATACCTATGACGGTAGTGTTGAATCATTCGAAGAGCTCTATGGAATACTTAAGTATAACAACTTATCCCTTGCATACTTTTCGGATATAGAAGACAATGATGCATACGGTGAGGTAAGATATAACTTATGGTTTATCCCTAACCTAGATGTCACTGTAATCTATGGAATGTTCGACAAGAACGATACCTTCGGTATGGTTACTGTTGGAAAACAACTAGGTACATCAAATTGGTACATCAAGTCCAAGATAGGACAAGATGTCTTTGAGAACCAAGTTGCAGATGCGTTATCCGTAGGATTAACCTATAACTGGTAAGGTACATGTACCTTGTGAGAGAGAGGGTGCTAGTCACCCTTTCTTTTTGTCTAAATACTAATGTTGCAGAAATGTAACATAACCGTAACAATTACGTCATAAAGAGTCAGTAGGGAAACCGAAGAACCAAGTTTGACTGAACGATACAACACAACAGGAGATATAAATGCAATATATAGCATCAATGTCTGCCTCGGTTCACTCCCTTGCAGACAAACTACATCATATCATGAAACAATCACGTATTCAAAACGTGTGGAGATTATTGGAAGACGAAAAAACCCAATAAAGTCCTTGACAGTACCCGTGTATTTTGATATAATAAATGCATGGGTATTATTAATCTAAACTCCTCTTTACGTTACGGCCCTCATGGGAAGAAACGTAAGACTAAAGCATTTTCTAAACCGTCTAAATATAAACAGATGATTGAAGTGCAACAACGTATCTATGACCAAGTCATGAGAGAAGTGCAACAATATCCATCGTTTGAAGGAACCACAACAGGGAATATAACCCCTAAGAAAGAACCTTTGCATTATACTGGAGAGAGAAACTACCTAGGTGCATTTACGATGCATAAGAGTAACATGGTTCCAGTATTCGAAGACGACAAACAACATGCAATTGATATTGCACGTATGAGACGATGACTAAATAACCACATACATTATAATATATTATGGAGAAATAATAATGGCAGTAGAACTAGTAGTATTTAAGACAGAGGACAACGGAGTTACCTCAGACCAAATCAACCAATTGAAACTATCCTTAGATAGAGAGAAATCACTCATTAACGGTGAAGGTTTCCAAATGTCACGACTCAACGTAGTGACCGATGATAAGACTGGTATCACACTAGGTGAAGGTATGAGAGTCATTCCTTTCTTAGGAAACGACAAAATCACTAACCCATCCTTTAATAAAATACTTGCACACGATGGTCTAGACGACATGTTAGGTGAAGGTGCAAAAACAATCGTACTGGAAGGTAACATCATTGCAAGAAACCTTATCACAACATTCATATGTGATGGTATACCCGACAAAGGAACGATTGGTGAAACCAAGTATGTATTCTCTAAGGAAGAAAGAGATAACATCATGGATAACAATCTATCCTGTACCGACCAAGCTCTCCTATGGTGGAAAGAAGACACCACTAGTGTTTTTGCACCTCATTATATGGGATTTGTCCAAGGTGACACTAAGGACATGTACGACCTATTCATGGAGAACTCAGTAGAGATACAAGAGAAGTATAACACATTCCAAGAGTGGTGGGAAGATACCTTTACAGGATTTACCATACCAACACCATTAGGACTAGTCGGTGGATATGCAATCAACAACGAACAACTGAACAACAAGACTAATAAACTCTATGAAGACGTTGTTAGACCTACCTTCCCCGATAACTGGAGAGGAATAGGAGGTGACGAGAGTGCAAAGTATATTGAAATCGGTCATGAATACAGAGACATCACCAAACAAACATCCTTACTCATTCTAGAAGGAGAGGAAGACCCTTTCACCGATAGGTATCTACACCTATGGATTCTATAGAACGAAGAAACTACGTAAGAAACCAAAGAGGATTTCTAACCCCTCGTGAGTGTCAAACCATCCACGAGGAGTTTCTATTACGTGAAGAGGAAGTCCTTGCAATACCCCAAGGTAGATTAAAAGAAGACATATACTCAGGTCTCACACGACAACATAGAGTATACAATTGGTTATCCAACCCTAGAATATCACGTCTAGGAATACCCACCAAGATATTTCAACAAGAACCCTTTATAGGATGGAAGGGATGTTGGATACAATGTTGGGGGAACATACTACGACAAGGAGAGAATCTACCCGAACATTGTCATAGAGGAGACAAGGATAGACAAGGACACAAACATCCTACGACAGGAGAGCTATTCGAAGAAACCAACACTCTATATGCATGTAACGTATTCCTATCGGGACATACCGACACGGGAACGACCATCAGAGGTACACTACACGAGAACGAGGTAGGAGAATTAACGATATTCGGAGAGAACGTTCTACATCAAGTCAAGACCAACTTCCATCAAGAACCAAGAGTATCCCTTGCAATGGACATATACGAAGAAGACTTTAACTATGCAGAGGTTCGAAAGGATTCATGTAAGAATACACCATTCAGATATATTTGGTACGATAACCCTTATTTAATAGATTAACGTTCATTACGTACCTATCAGACTCAGTCATACCCGAATAAGAATGATAAGACCACTTTGATGGTCTAAACATGTAAGCTGTATTGACTTCCCAAGGTAACTGAAAGGACTCAGTAGTACCACCACCATGAAAGGTCGTAGATACTCCACGACACGGGTGGATAGGAACTAAGATAGTCAACAACTTACGTCCGAGGTCACTATGAGGTGGATACGTCTGCATACCTATTGGAGTACCTTGCAACCTCTCATGTGTTCCTTTAGGTAACATTCTACTATATCCCCATTCATCAAAGGTCTTCTCAGAAGTCTCAGTCATCTCACATACTATATCCCAGTTATCCATAAACCAACTAGTTTTCTCAGAGATGATATCGGTTGCAGGGAATTGCAAACAGGGATAGACGGATGGAGAAATGGGAACACCAACATCGACGTTACTATGAATATGGTCTAATTCAAGTGTAGTGTAGTAGTTCGGAATAATGAATAGGTGTCCGTAAACGTTGATATCACGGGGATTGGAATATAATTCAAAGGGGACTGTGGTCATGTGTATTATTTAGTGTGGGGAAGTGTGGTAAAGTGTGCAAATATAATAGAGAACTACGGAAGATACGGTAGAGAGAATAAAAGAGGTTTAGGTGAGTGTGTTCGGAGACCTAAACACGAGTTTTATCGTGGAGTCAACCCCAAGGTGATTCGGAGGGTACTCTGAGACCCCTACTGTGACTGTGTTTCAGAGCGTCTCAGAGAAGACCCCATTCTGACCTCTATCTGAGGTGTCTCTTAGTACCTTACTATGACTCCCTCGTCACTGTTCATCCTACTCCTATTCAATGCAACCTGTATGTTAACCTTCTCTGCATACTCATGTGCAGCCATCTCTGTAGTGAAGACCTTTGAACATAGAGGTCTGTTAGTGTGAATGCAATGTATACGGTAGTAATACTTCATAGTACTATATCTCTTCTCTCAGTGAGGTAGTATTATCTCATAAAGTGAGAGTCATTGTCAAGTCTTTTATTATGTACGATAGAATGTACGATAGAATGT
>Ga0114995_10003292_pt1 | contig 11035 bp, 7 predicted proteins | sample ArcticOcean_MG_C_11_FD_87038 | JGI IMG/M metagenome (GOLD analysis project Ga0114995, IMG submission 87038) | Marine microbial communities from western Arctic Ocean - ArcticOcean_MG_CB2_154 | ecosystem: Environmental > Aquatic > Marine > Oceanic | place: Arctic Ocean: Canada Basin | collected... | reverse complement strand
TAATAAGAGCTCAGTAAATAATAATTCAATAATAATTTAATAACAGAGAAAAAATGCGCAAAGTGATTTCGCAGTTATCGTTAGCGTCGAGCAGGAATTTTTCAACGAGCAAGCGTCTTCTCTCGTCTCTCTTCGCATCATCGTCATCGCGACCGTCACAATCATCATCTTCTGCTTCTGCTTCCTCTTCTTCTTTAGATTATGATAATAATGAAACGACGAATAAAGAGCACAAACTGAAAGATTATCTCGAAAATATCATTCGCGAGTCTAACGCATCGTTCCCAAATCTTGAAGGTAAAGTCGTACAAGGCATAGTTACGAAAATCGATTCAAGAAATGGATTTGTCGATGTCGACGTTGGGTTTAAAATGCCCTCATCGTTCGTCTCTGCCGAGTTACCGGAAGATGTGAAATTAGGCGATCGAGTTCCGTTGAGGGTGAAAAGATTGCAAAATCCGTTTGGGGAGATGGATGTCGATTCATCTTCAGTGGACCAGTTTAGAAAGCATCAATTGGCATGGGACGCGATTGCGCAGAAACGGGAGAAGAGGGAATTAGTCACCGGGAGAGTTTTAAATGCTGTCAATGGAGGGTTCGCGGTTGGCGTAGCCGGACACGTCGGGTTTTTACCAAAGAAACTAGCGAGAGACGAAAAAGGGAGGAGACTCGTGCTGGACAGAGACTCGACGCCACCAATTGGGGAAGCAATGAAATTTAGAGTATTGAGCATGAGTGAATCAGGTGGGGCGAGGAATTTTGTCGTGAGTGGGCCCGAATTAGAAGAGAGAGAGCGAGCACCGAGGGAGAAATTTGTTAGTCGACCACCGCGAGATAGGCCAACGACGAATGAGAGACGACCACCGAAACAGAAAAGCTGGGGATAAATACAAAAATATATAGATTGTTGATATACAAGTCGTCATCCCGGGGAAACTCCGATCGCGGACAAAATCACGGAGTCTGCGCGGTTGTGCCTTTGAATAGATATAATAATCTCTCACTAGTTATTTCTCTAGCACGTATGTTTCGGTTAATTTTCTTTTTAAAGGCATCGCAACTCGTCTTTTATTAACTTGTGTAAAATCCAAGTCGGCGTATACAATCCCTGGTTTTTCTTCTAACTCTTTATCGTTTAACTTCTCTCCAAATGGACCATATATGCTAGAATAACCATGTGCTTGGTACGATGCACCTTCAACTCTTGCCGGTGAACACGTAGCGACAAACATTTGATTATCAACCGCCCGACATCGTTGCAATAACTCCCAATGCAAGGGCCCAGTGACTGTATTAAACGCCCCGGGATATATCATTCCTAAACACCCTTCTAATGCGCAACATCTTGCGTATTCAGGAAACCTCAAATCAAAGCAAATACCCACACCAAATTTTCCAAAGTCTTTCGTATTCACAATTGTGACAGCTTTCCCAGCAGTCAGCGTTTTTGATTCAAAGAACGTAATTCCACCGGGAATGTCAACGTCAAATAAATGTAGCTTATGATGCGTTCCAATTAACGTACCGTCTGAATCGAAAATATAGCACGAATTATAAAGTCTATTTCGTTCATCTCTAGTCGGTATTGAACCTCCAAAGAGGACGATTTGTTTTTCTCGTGCAATAGTTTGCAAAGCTAAAAAGCACTCACCTTTTCCAATTTCTTCCGCAAACTTTGCAAAGTATTCGTTCCCATATGGGCAGTTCCACATTTCTGGTAAAACTAAAATATCAACTGATGACGAGCTCGAACTCGTCGCTTCCTCGATATTTCTTTGCATCGTTTTGATATTTTCTTCTTTTGAATCAGTCGTTATCAGTTGCAAGCAAGCTATTCTTGCCTTGTTCAAGTTATTAACGACTTTCTCTTTTTCTCCCTCCTCTTTTGTCCGTGTGGTTTCGGACGAGAAAATGTGTCTGTGCGAGCATTGCAATGAAGAAGGAGAAGAAGGAGATGGATTGGACGACATTGTATTCGTTCCTCTTGTTCTTCTTCTAATGAATAATCTAGTTTCAGATAATAAAAATTGATGATGATGGTGGTATTTGGACAGCATATGAATTAAATTCTGAAGAAATAAATAGATGTGAACTTTCGTAAAAGATGAGAACTTTCGATTAGAATAAACACAATAAACTCTATTAAGTAGTAACTCTTTGATTAAACAACACAGTATTCATTTTTGATATATTAAACTAAACACTACTGTTTTTAAGATTATTCTTCTCTTTTATTTTTCATTCCGTATATGCGTCTGTTTTCATCTCTAATTACAAACACATAAAAAACTCTCGTGCGCGCGTTTTTGTTGGACCGGTTTACGATCCGTGCACCTTAATAAATTCCTTCTTGGAGATTTTTTCGTCAATCAAAAACTGCGCCACATTCTTTCGTTGGTCGCCTTGGAGTTGAATGATATCCCCGAGTTCAGAGTCTTCGACAATCGTCCCGTTGCAATTGAACTTTTTCTTACACTCCTTCAAGATAATCTTCTTATTGATCTTCGGGTTTATACCTTGCAACGTCGTCAAGGATTTTCTCCCATTTCTTTGCTGCGTGCGAATGTGGATGTATTTATCTTGAACCGAGTCTGCGTTGACCTTTTCGATCTTTTCTTTCTTCTGCTTCTTTTCCGCTTCTTCTTGATCTTGATCTAACAAGTCGGCTTGATTCGCGAATGGGTCGATACCTATAACCGAAGGAGAGTGTTGTTTTTTGTGAGTAAACGAAATGTTTTTGTCAGTGAGTGTAAAAAGACGAGATAATTGAAGAGAGCGCGCGTTTCTGTTTCTAATCCTATTCATACACGCACATCGCACACACACGCGCGCGTTCCTCTTCTTCTTCTCTCGACATCGTTTTTAATAATAAATTAGTATAGACAATAATAATACTATTATTATTATTACGATTGCGATGATTCGAAACGAATCTTATTATCTATCGATCACGCATCAATCAGCATAAGCATTTGGAGAGGAAGAGCTCGCGTACAAAAATAATGATTCCAAATAGTCACGAACACGAACGAACGCTTTGAGTAAAACGTACCAAATGAAGGCTCGAGCTCGTCCATATATTGAAAGAAAAACGCGCTTTGTTTGTACGTATGTTAGTTGTGTGTTCTTATTAAAGAAGAAGTTGCGACTAGGGCAGAGAGACGACGTACAGAGAAGTGCTATCTGCTCTGCTGGGAAGGTTTTTTCATGATTTCATCCGAAGAGCGAAGACTGCTGCTTGTGCTGCTGCTGGACTGCTGCTGGAAGACTTTTGTCTTCTTGTTCTCTATACTAGCTGTGAATTTTCTTCTCTACCCATCTATCAGTGATGATGAACCGCGTCTATAATTATTAGAACTAATATCACGCGTATTATTTATTGTTAAACATAAATAATAATATGGGTGCTCAAAATGCACAAACAATAAACAACATCAATAATAATAATAACCAAACATGGCACGATAGACCTTTAAAGAAGGATAACCCAATAGTATTCTTCGATATCTCAATCGGTGGGCAAGATGTTGGGAGAATAAAAATGGAGCTCTTTAAAGATTTAGTGCCAAAAACGGCCGAGAATTTTAGACAATTTTGTACAGGGGAAACGATCGATCAAAGAACGAAACAAGCGATAGGGTATAAGGGCGTACCGTTTCATAGAGTGATTAAAGATTTTATGATTCAAGGAGGAGATTTCGTAAAGGGAGATGGGACTGGATGTCGAAGCATATATGGGAGTAAATTTCAGGACGAGAACTTCATCGGTAAACATACTGGGCCTGGTTTATTATCGATGGCAAATGCTGGGAAAGATGGAAACGGGTGCCAGTTTTTTATCACTTGCGCGAAATGCGAGTGGTTAGACGATAAACACGTGGTTTTTGGAAGAGTTATAGGCGACGGCATGTTTACCTTGCGTAAAATAGAAGCAGTACCAGTTAGCGGGGGAGGAAACGTTCCAAAACTTCCAGTCATTATCACGCAATGCGGAGAGATGTAATGTAATATAGATTGTAGACGTAATATAGATTATAGATTCATCATTGAATGAATTTATTCTCGCTGAGCACGTTTGAATATCGTTTCCAAGAGAGTTTTTCGACTTCGTACTCAATCAGTACTCCATTCTTGTCATTTTCAAAGTCTTGCGGTCTCCAATCATACTGAACCTTGAGAATTTTAGCGCCAGCACCAACGTGCAAGAGAAGCCCACGATCATTTTTGCCTCCCTCTTCCGATAAAACGTGTTCTTTGTACGTTGGAATTGAGAGAGAAGATGCTTTGAGATGTTCCGAGATGCCTCGCGTCTTGGATTCCTCAATTTTCTTCGTAGCTCTTTGTTGCGCTTCACGAAACCCTCGCGTTCTCGTCACGGCGCAGACCTTTTTCACGATTGGAATTCTTTCTGCAAAATGAAGCACGAAATCTCTTAGTTGCATGCCAACGTCTCCTCCATTTTCGAGCGAAAATCGCTGATCAGCAAAAACATCCAAGAGTTGTATCGTCGAAGAAGTAAACGGCTCAAGTCGCGCAGACTCTTTCGTCGCCCAACAATTCCTCTCTGATACATCTGCAGTGTTTTTAACAAACTGCGTATACATCATTCCTTTCAAAAGAGCACTGTCGTTGTCATAACTCATATCGTTGTTGCTTGAAGTGTCAATTTCAAAAACTGCAAAATTCATAGCTTGATTGTTCAAGACTCGGTCGCGAATCGTATCTTCTGCGGTGCACATCTCCGGACATGCAATCCAAGCTTCGCGCTCAATCTCGATTAATTTTGCAATATGTGAGTGTGATAAAGTATTCACAATTTTGAAGTTTCTCTTTCTGAACGTCGCAATAAAGAGCACGTTCGCTTCAAATGATGCATTTTTCAAAGCACTTTGTCCTGAAGACGATGATGTTGCTCTCGAAGACGCACTTTTATCGAATAGGGATACATCGTATGTACCTCGTATTGGATAGATCCCAAACGATGCAAGTTTAAGCAAGAGCACGTGCGCGGAATTTTCGTGCTTATCGATGCCAGTCAAATAAATCCCACCACAGTTGCCTTGATTGTCATCAGCTCGAGATGACGCCGCCAAAAAAGTAACGCTTGTGATTATCTCGTTCGATATTTCTTCTTCAGACTTCATCTCGCGACAGATTTCAGCGACCACGGCATCGAGAGAAATAGAATTCATCGAGCTTGCCAACATGATAACTTTCGCCCGCTGATCATGCATCAATAAATTATTTTTCTCCTCACTTTTATTGTAACGAGACTGAGGAGAATATCTCGCTTTTGACCACGTGTCCAACGCTTTCTCAAAAACGTCTGCGTTTTCCGGAGAAACTCCGAAACAAGGCGAAGTCACGTTTGATTTATGAACAACAGACTTCAAATAAACCCTCTTCTTTTCATTATCCATACCACATTTACTCACCAATATCTTTGAATCGAAAAGGGACGAGGAAAAAGCTTCAGAAACCATGTCGTGGAGTAAAATATCATCTTCGACTCGTTTTCCTTGGATATTTTCGCCATCTTCATCATGGATTGGCGCCTGCTGGAAGAGCGCTCTGTACAAAGATTTAACGAGCTTTTGATTCGCCTCTTCGCTCTCCAAAAGGCAACGCTGAACTTGCTCCTGTTCAACTTCTTTTGTGACGGAAATAGTATTATTGTCTTCGTCGAGCAAAAAAATATTATTATTTTTCTCTTCCTCTGCAGCAGCTTGCGTCGTTCTTTTCGTAGTAGTAAGAACAACAGAGGGACGAGCTGCCGTAGATGAATTATTACTTTCATCAGATAATGCGCTTTGCTTTTCAGAAGACGGCTTTGGAGTCCAGCGACGACTTGCAGAAACCGAAGTTTTATGTTTCTTCAAATATTCTGGATTTGGCTCCCGAGTCGCTCGAAACGTAAATTTTCTCATCGACGATAAGACAATTTCTCGCGCACGCTTTGACTCTGCAGCAAGGAAGAAATCTGCACTGCAACTTAGTTTTTCTTCTCCAAAGAGCGCGTTTCCACCATCTCGAAGCACGGACGGCACGGATGCGAGCGAAAAGTAGATGTTAGATTCATCTTTCTTTTTGTTCTTCATTTCTTCTTCTTCTTCGTCGTCGTCGTCGTCAGAGGCGCGTCTAGCGACGACTGCTCGATCGACGGCATCGAAAAGGAGTTCTGAGAAGAAAGATATCCCAGCAGCAGGACCTCCACTTAATACAAAAAGCGCTTGGTTCGTGACAAAAAACCTATCGCAAACTGCTGAAACTTTTATGCGTTCAGTTTTTGTATCGTTTTTCTCCGAAAGGAAACGCACGCGAGCAACCGCTGGTACGTCAGCCGCTCGAGGCTGAAAAATCTCTTCAACTGCGCTGCTGATATTTTCTTTTAAAGCAGCGTAAAGATAAACAACGTCGTTTCGATCTTCCTCCTCCTCGCAATATTGCACAGACGCTTTTTTCTTCTCAGCGCCTCCCAGCGGCGAGTTTACTCCGTTCGTTTTCGATGAAGTAAAAACGGTTGCGCTTTCCAAGATACCCATAGCCTTTGAGCTCGCGTTTCGGCATAAACGTTTTTCTTCCTGCGTAAGCGCGAAACGAACTTGATACGTTTTTCCATCATAAACGCGTTCTGTTATAATCGTATGATCATCGGCTGATATTTCTGCGTTTATGGTACTTTCATCGTTAAGAGGATCTTCTTCTTCTTCTTCTTCTTCTCGCGATAATAAGTTTTCAATAGCAACATCGTCCTGATTTTCAGAATGATTAAAACAGATCTCAGAATCAGGAGGGGCAATTAATAATAATTTTGCCTCCTCCTTTGAGGGATCTTCTTCTTCTTCGTCGTCGTCGTCGGTGAACAACAAAGCGCGCTGAGGAATTCTCTTTGAATGCCGATTCTTTTCCTCTTCTTCCTCGGCAGAAAAGCGATCGAATGGAGAACGCGGCGAACTTAACAAGTTTACTCTTTTTTGCCGCGACATTGTATATATAAAGAATAAGTTCCCGGGTCAATTCCTAGAGATCTTGCAAAATATTATTCTACTCTCGCGCGCGTACTTTCAATGTATACTTTAAACTCAACGAAAGATCAACGAAAATTGACTGATTCGATTCAATTTATTCTAAGAATCCTTGTCTATTTTGGGATTTATCTTTCGCGATTGGATTACTTTTTATGAAGAATAATTTAGTTTTGTGTGTGCGCGTGCGTAACAAAAATAATCGTGATGCGTTTTTTTTGGAATTTGGATATTATTTTCCCCCTCGAAAATTGACCCGCCCTCGAAAATTGACCCCTCCTCAGTTGTCAGTCGTCAGTAATACGTAAGTGTAATAATAGTAATAATACATAATAATAATAATAATAATAATAATGGTCGCCGATAACAACAACAACGACGTAGATTTATATAGACCAATTTTCCATGAGAAGCTCGAGCACGTCTCGAACTGTAAATGGACCGCTTCTGATAATGAGAATAAAAACAACAACAACAATAATAATAATAATAATAATAAGTCGTCCTCTCCTTCGATCTTGTTCATATTTTTGGAAGATTTAGCGAACGAGATCGCTCTAGAGCGAGAGCAGAAAAATGTAGTAGATATAAACGAAGAGTTTGCTGAAAGAGTTTTATACTCTCGGTTATCAACGATAACATCAGCATCTCAACGACAGTCATCCAATAATTATAATAATAATAATAATATTCAATCGAAGTTTCTATATCTCTTACAGACGTTTCATAGGGCAGATGATGAGTTAAGAAAAAGCACTTTAGCAATGTTTGGGAACGATAAAATAGTCAAGGAAAAATTTGAAGCGTTGATGCAAGAGGTGAAGAAATTATGCGTTTCCTATGGTGGATTAGCATTAAACCCGGACACTGAAATACGAGGCACGCGTAAAGAACCTGGGATGTTTCCAATCACTGAATGGGAGGAACATTACGGAGTCAACGAGTTTTCGCATCGTCTATATACTGGCGAAATGAGTCAACTCTATTTAGACGAGTTTTGTAAAAAGTTTGAAGAAGATGACCCGGAGTTATTAGACAAGATATTTTTGAACGAAAGGCAGTGGACGTTCACAAAAGATTCAGCAAAACCAACAGATCCGTTCACGCTCCAGGGAATGTCAATTCTAGGGGATTTTGATCCCTTTTTCAGAGCAATGTTTATGGTTGCAGCGAGTCCAATCGCGGCGGCGAGGTTAGTAAGACATCCGTTTTGGACGCCGGAAAGACGAAACACTGAAATATTCCCTGCGTTGCCAATGCACGTAATGACTATGCGAAACTTCAACTACTCAAACGCGAGAACATCCGAGGGGTATGTTTTAGGAAAAGATTTCGAAGAGTGCTCAGTTTTAGGCGCTTTCTTTGCACTTTCACCGATGTGGGCGAAGTGTCCGACAATGAATTCGCCCAATGGGAGACGAGAACCGCATTTATTTCCATCGTTGTTTCCCAGCGTAGATCTAGCATGGTCACCTAAGATGAAAATGCGCGTGAGCGAACGAGATAGCGCGCAGAGGACAATATGGATGCACATGGCACGCGTCTATGAAGGACTAAACGCAATTGTGAAGACGTTGTTGAAACACGGCGGATCAACTCGAGATGGTGTTATGAAATGGATATTCGTAAACTTGCGTGTTAATAAAAAGCGAAGCCAACGAGAGCAGCAATTGTCGTGGTTTGAAAATTCCTCGGACGGTTATTTTGTAAATTTTAGCTCAACAATGTTGCGTTTAAGTTTGCCGTTCACGGATATTCTCAATGGAACAGGGAAGCATTTACCAAAAATTAAAGCCGAATATACACTTTCAAAGTCATGTGGGATTACAGACTATAAAGATTCTACGAGGTTAGGCATGTCAGAGAGTGAAGCTCAACAGTGCGTTGAAAGCGGGGAGTTTGAGTTGATGAACGATGCGTCGTGGGGATTTGTCTGCGAATGTTTTTTTGCGACGCACCGCGCAATGCATCTCGGAATCGTTGCGTGTATTAGCGATCTAAAAGAACACCATCGTCACCGAACCATAAGACGTTATACGGATAGAGTGCGTGATCTTCAGGAAGATTTACAATCGCTAGCGGCAAATGACCCTCATCGACGCGAGTATCTAGCAGAACTAGATCAATTACAGCTCAAGAGACATGGATTCATACAACAGGCTATCCTTTGCGATGCGACGTTACTAGATCCGCGATTAGTCTCCGATTGTTTTGCTTTTTATCGTTTGACTTGCGTTTGGTTATTGAACGCTGCTAGAGGTGAGGAACAGATGGTGATATCGACACCGTTGACGGCAACACAACTCCCTGACGAGGCCTCAAAAACTTTCAGAGGGATTCCTGAAGAAATTGTCGAGGACACTTTGGACTACCTAGAGTATGTCATGCAACATGCTGCCAATTCTTCGCATTCTTTGATTGAAAATGAAATTCTGACCGAAGTTGTTGATTTTCTTGTTTTGTTCTCGGGAGCGACTGAGCATATTAAGAATCCATATCTTCGATGTAAGTTTGTTGCGACGATACACGCGTTTTTGCCGGACTTTTCCGGTTCTGATAAATTGGCGCGAGTGATGTTTGAAACGAATGCAAGTGCTTTTCAGTTTCTCATCCCGAATTTACTTAAAATATTCGCAGAAGCCGAGCGAGCTGTTGGTTACTACGAAAAATTCAACGTTAGGAAAGAAATTGGTGATATTTGCGAGTATCTCTGGGGAATCCCAGAATATCGCAGTGGTTGGAAGATTTTTGCCGAAACTCAGTTGCGATTTTATGCACAGTTTGTTGACATGTTAATCAACGACTCGGTGCATTCCCTCGGGGCGGCTATGGAGAGGCTTCCTGAAATTCGTGAAAGAGAGGCGTTGATGGCGGATGAAAATGCGTGGAATCAACTGACAGATGAAGAGCGCACAGATCACCAAGAGAGACACAAACGATGCGAAGAGGAACTGAGATCGGATTTGTTTTTTGCCAACCAAAACATCGAGATGATGGCGTACACGAGCAAAGAAATTGCGTCTCCATTTTTGAGGCCGGAGATTATTAAAAGAGTTGCGGATATGTTGAATTACTTCTTGAGTCATTTGGCAGGACCAGAGAGACGAAAGTTAAAAGTGAAAAATCCGGAAAAGTATGAATTTAATCCGAAAGATTTGTTGACAAAGATCGTGACCGTATATGTCAACCTTTACAAAACCGAAGAGATGATCCAAGGAAGCAGCGATAACATGGAAGCTGACTCGGACAAAACCTTTGGTGAGGCAATTTGTGAAGACGGTCGAAGTTATAAAGATGAAATCTTTTCTATGGCCGTCAACGTCGTCTCCAATCACTGTCTTCTTTCTCCAACTGACATTGAAACCTTTCAAAAGGTCCAAAAAGTTGCTAAGAAAGCGGCTGATGATGCCGTCGACCTCGAAGCGGACTTGGGTGAGATTCCCGATGAGTTTCAAGATCCATTGATGTGTACGCTGATGAAAGATCCAGTCATTGTTCCAATAACGAAAAGCGTCTGCGATCGCGCTACGATTGAACGACACTTGCTCTCTAATGAAACGTGTCCATTCAGTCGACAACCTTTAAAAGTCGAGGATTTAGTAAGCGACGTTGAATTGAAACGAAGGATTGACGAGTGGGTAAAATTAAAGAAGGACGAGAGCCGTCGTAGTAAATAGAATAATATACATACTACACGGAAGTACTATTATATTAATATAAAACAAGAATATTATTACATATACACGTGAGTGCTTGAGTGGCCCCTATGTGAGACTTTGCAAAAAAGACCTGTTCTTTCACACAACTGCTTGAAAAATGCTTCTGCTAATGCTGATGATGTATAACTAATACTCGTAACACTTATTATAACTAATAACACAATATAACACACTTTAGCTCAACGTGTATAACACATTGATCTAGGTTAATTAATAGTATTTATACATTAATAAACCACACACATAACCATAGCTTTACAAGCGATACTTCTGTATAGTTTGTCCTTACCT
>Ga0114995_10003288_pt1 | contig 11048 bp, 10 predicted proteins | sample ArcticOcean_MG_C_11_FD_87038 | JGI IMG/M metagenome (GOLD analysis project Ga0114995, IMG submission 87038) | Marine microbial communities from western Arctic Ocean - ArcticOcean_MG_CB2_154 | ecosystem: Environmental > Aquatic > Marine > Oceanic | place: Arctic Ocean: Canada Basin | collected... | reverse complement strand
TACTGAGATGTACATTAAGGACAACATTCTCGACGGGTCATCATTCTGTGAAAATAGGTTTTGTGAATCTATGAAGACCATCGATGACGGAACTCTCAAAGAATTACTCAAGTATTTTGATGATCGAGACATGTCCATCTCCCATACATACATCGAGAGCTGCCTGGTCCCGAATGACCTCCCCGAAGAACTCAAGAAGTTTGCGGAATCTATAGACTACAAAGAGATACAGACCTTTTATGACTTCCTAGAACTTTAGATTGTAATGAAGTATCCCATAACCTATCAATTACATTGATGATTCGCGGCCATGACTGGAGCGTAGCGACCCAATTTCTCTTTACTCTTACCTTTCATTAAATACTTTCTTATACTTTTCAAAACTAATTTACTTTTACTTTTCATGAAATAGTTTAAATAAACTATTAGGATATATCTCAACCCAATGTATCTATAAACTTTCAAAACTAATTTACTTATACTTTTCAAAACTAATTTACTTTTACTTTTCATGAAATAGTTTAAATAAACTATTAGGATATATCTCAACCCAATTTACTTTCACTTTTTAATCATAATATTTCAAAATCATGGCTAACACTACAGCTCCAGTCATCAATGGTATGTCCCAACCAGGCTCTGACTTTTCACCCCAACCCAACGTAAAATATACACTCAAAAATACACCCAATGCTCTCAATGTAGCCTCAAATCGTACATCCATCTTTATCATCAGTTAAGATTTTTATATCATCCCCACCAAAACAACAATCAGTTAAACCGGGATCCCAAACATTACCATGTGTCTCACATAAAGGACAATTCACACCAATCTCATCAATTCCATGCGTATGCTCAGGTTGAATCTTCTTAGGCTTTGGGGGCTTCTTCACCCTAGGTACCTTACTAGGTCTTGGCGGCCTATCACCATGCATCCTACAATAACAGGAATCGGGGGACGCCCTATTCCTACAATGTGTTCCCTTACCAGTCACACCCTCACATATCGGGACAAGGTCCGGAACGGGGACATCACTAGGTTGGAGGGTCGCCACTATCTCCCTTAAGGCTTTCAACTCCGCAAGTATAGCATCCATCGCCCTTGGGGGGGGGGAGTTTTGAATAAAACAACCGGGATGGAGACATCACTTAGGTCTAAAATCATCGACTACGACCAACTCCCGTATCTATCCCACCATTTCCACCTCCACCTCCCGGAAAGCCTGTTCCAGTATCTGGGTGAGTCCATGCTGGTGTAGAACTTCCACAATAGAAGTCGGGCATTACACCTGCACAATTGGTACTGGGGGTGAATGATAGGGTAGTAGAGTTGTTTTTTTTCTCAAAAATTTCACATTGAAAATCTGGAACTTCAAAATCGGGTGCTTTCTCTGTACCATCCAATGCTGTGTTTACATCCGCCGTATTTCTAAAAAAATTTACAGGGTATTTACCAGTACTTCCTGAGGGGGTTAGGTCCGGACACGCCTTTCCGGTACCCTTAGGATCTCTAAAATCTCCAGTAGCCGTTTTCGAAAAATATCTATATCTAGAAGCACACCTATAACCCGTCGACAAAAAAGTATATTGATTGTTTCTATCATTCAATGTAGTACCGGCGTAGTCTTCTAAATCGATAGATTCTATTCGACAATCATAATGACATAATTCATCTAGTTTTTCATTTGATTCGCTACATAATGTCCCATTTCCAGTCCTAGTGTATTTTCTCCTATACTCACCATCTACATCTTGAACACACCCCTCATACCCACCAACTTCTTCCCACTCCCCAACGAGACTAGTGGAGCAACAGGATAGATTGTTACAGGATTGACTTTTGATATCACCTTTATTATCACAAGTACCATTATTTATAGCAGCTGTTGATACATCCCATGTCTGAGTTTGTGTACCTCCACCACATGTCCGACTACATTCACCCCATGTCCCACTCCAATCACCCACACAATCTACGTCACAATCTACTTCCTGTGTCAAAGGTCCACATGTGGTTCCACTGTTTATAGCAGAGGTTATTGTAGTTCTTGTCTGTGACTGTTTTCCAGTACTACTATTACACGTGCCACTGTCTGCCCAACCACAAACAGCATTCACATCACAATCTACTTCCTGAGTATCAATTCCACATGTGGTTCCACTGTTTATAGCAGAGGTTATTGTAGTTCTTGTCTGTGACTGTTTTCCAGTACTACTATTACACGTACCACTGTCTGCCCAACCACAAACAGCATTCACATCACAATCTACTTCCTGTGTATCAATTCCACATGTGGTTCCACTGTTTATAGCAGAGGTTATTGTAGTTCTTGTCTGTGTTTGAAATCCATCTGTACTACACGTACCACTGTCTGCCCAACCACAAACAGCATTCACATCACAATCTACTTCCTGTGTATCAATTCCACACGCGGTTCCACTGTTTTGAGCAGCAGTTATTGTAGTTCTTGTCTGTGACTGTTTTCCAGTACTACTATTACACGTGCCACTATTTGTCCAATCATCCTGTACACAATCCACATCACAGTCTATATACTGTGTCCAAGGTCCACATGCGGTTCCACTGTTTTGAGCAGCAGTTGTTATGTTTCGATTTTGTCGTATTCTCCCAGTTAATGAATCACAGGTACCTTCATCTACCCAATCATCCTGTACACAATCCACATCGCACGCTCTAGTGACCTCTTCGGGTGATACATTACCAAATCGATCAGTTTTTTCACAATATTGGGGATTCAATGTATATTTTTGAAATCCATCTGTACTACACGTTCCCTCTACAGGTTCATAATCATCATCTTCACAGCATCGGAGTTCTTTCGAACATCCGTCATTTGTAGTAGTTGTGGTCGTATCGGTATATCTTTGTATACATGTTTCACCCTCTCCGAATGGATGTGTTTCAATTTGTCTAGTTATTGTATCGATTCCGATTTGATCACATCCAGCAAACTTACATCCAGAATGCGTCTCATTTATAACACAATTAACTGATTCTTTTAGAGCATTACATGGTTCAGTTTTGTAAAGATGACAATTTTCTTTTACCAAATCCTCATACGACATATTGTTACCAGCTCTGTAAAGTAGATGGACCCCAATTTTTCTATCGTCACTAATGAGATTCATATCATAAGTACCATCCTCCAGTCTAACCTCACTAGCCTCGATTGTATTCAATGGTATTGGTTTAGAAACTTGCTGTCCAGGAGTAGGGTTAAGATACTCGTTTACCGACTGTTGAGTGAAACATATAGCCTGTCCTGATTTATCAGATATGTAGGCATATTCTGATGTTGTATAATTACATCCTATACCCTGCATGGGGTCTCCATTTAGTGCCACTTGATTACAACTCACATTACATGCAGTTGGCATACTCGCTGCACATACACCACCGGGGTTTGCATACTCTAAATATTCTTGAACGGTAGAAAAACCAGCTTCTATAGCATCCTCTAATGTAATATTTGCATTAATCAATTGTAGTTGTTCTCTCCCACTACCACAGTAGCCAGACGCTCTCCCAAGTATTTCCTGATCACCATTAGTTTTCACTCCTATACAATCGGCACCATCAATTATAGAATAGTCTTCGGGGTTTACACTACATGTATTTGGACAATCGATATCACAGTCTTCAAATGTAAAAGATTCACATGTTCCACCAATAGCACCTTTTATAATAGTTGGATACTTTTCTCGTGTACCCGCACCTTCACCACATTTTTGATTTACTTTAGGTTTGCATTCACTATATGTGTATCCAGAAATTTCACAATCAATCGCTTGAGTACCTGTAAAATTTGCCCATTCTACACAACCATCACCCTGTGGTAAATATCCCATCTTACACCCCTTGAATATACAATTTTTATCTGCGTCCAATTCGTATACACCATTTACATCATCCCCTGAACATGTTGTATCTGTATCATTCCATATATCCTTAAGAGATAGTTTACCACTCATCAGATCCCGAAAAATATCAAATGCAGTTCTTTCTTTATCACTCATCTCGAGACCCCCATATATAACTCCAATCGTACATAAAAAAGATACTAACAAAATAATAGGTACCACTTTACCCATTGGGGCCATATTATACCATTAGATTTTTTTACATACACCTTCATCATCCTACAATATGTTCCCTTACCAGTCACACCCTCATATATCGGGACAAGGTCCGGAACAGGGACATCACTTAGGTCTAAAAACCCCCCGAACCACTCACTTCTCGCCGTGCTATTTTATATGTCACAGGTGAGCATAATCCCGTGAGATCAAGATCGCTTCTCGCCGGGCACACGGTCCATGTGAGTATCTGTGGGTCGGCAACCAAATCCTGTCCATACCCCGCCTTCTTTTCAATCTGAGGACCTCTATAATATATATATTGTTTGGATCTCCAACCTTGAAAGTCCTCACCATCACCACCCGCTAACTCAGTCAGATCCTCGTTCGTCGCGCCCAGAGTTTCACTAATTAATTTACCATTCCAATAGATTTTAATTGCGGTTGTTTCAGGGTCGTATATCCACACAGTGAGCGAATCCTCGAATAACCCACCGTTCTGTTTGCGCCACATAACATTCGCTGCAGCGGTACCAGTTTCTGAGTAAAACGATGCCGGATTTATTCTATATATATACCTATATTTATCAAAATTTCCTACATCATTTGTAGTTTGGACATCTCGCGCTTCTACAATAGCGTCTTTCTCAGCTTTTGTTAACCAGTATTCCTTTAAGGGCTCCAAATCTGGATATTCATGTTGGTTAACACACACCCTTAATACATTATATATAGCATCGAAGGGGGGTACAGTCAGCTGCCCCGCTTGATTAAGTTTCTGACCTCTATAAAATACATGTGTGTTGTTCATCACCATCGTCACATCTTTATTTTCAGGAAACAACTCAAATAGCAAAGTACCATTAAAATATACATAGGTCATTAAATCATGTGTCGTTAACCACACCGTCACGTCCGTGGCGACTTCTTGATCGGAGTTATACCGAAACGCCCACCCGTCGTTTTCGATAGCGTTCTTGTACCATTTAAATTTATAATTTCCATAACTACCCACATCAGTTAGATCCGAGCCACTCTCTTCACAATCTACATCCTGATAACCAGGTTCAGGTTCAGGTTCAGGTTCAGGTTCAGGTTCAGGTTCAGGTTCAGGTTCAGATTCAGATTCAGATTCAGATTCAGATTCAGTTTCAGGATTAGTATTCTCAAAGCCGTATAGATCAGCCATTATACAGTCATTATTTTCACCAATTTGGTACCCGATAAGACAATTATTCAACTTACATTCACCTGAAACACCTGTTTTATAAATACCCTTTATGTCTGAAATTCCTTCAGGTATACATTCTTCCCCACTCTGATCTAAAACACACTTACCAGATGCATCTTGGGTGTATGTATCTTTACAACGATCAAAATTACATTCAATTTCGTTGTCAATAATATATTTAGCGTTTTCGTCATCACCTTTACATTTATCACCTTCACCTGGAAGAACTAATAAGTACCTCCCAACCCCAAGCAATATAAATAATACACAACTAAGTATGAGTATCGTTACTATGATTACAAGTCTATCATCTGTATTTAATGATATATTACCTACTCGATATTTCATCTGTTATAATACTAGATATTTATTACGTATTCACTCATACAGATTATACTTTCACCCCAACAGCCAAAAAATCAACAAATGCGTCATTTTGGTTGAAGTTGGGCTGGTGTGTCGTCAATTGATAACCATCTTCGTGTCCTAAAACAATACATCCATCTGAATCAATAACTTTAAGGGTAGTACTAAGTATATTATTGTCAGTAGTAGTTTCATCTTCAATAGTTGTATTATTGTAATGTACCCAACTTGCATCTTCCAAGCTCCAAGTTGCATAACTGTGTACATTCTTTCCGGTATAATACGTATTAATAGGAGTAGTAACAGTACATCCCGATTCATCTCCGTCGTTAGCACCAGGTCCATCATCAGCGCCACCACCACCATCTTCATCTCCGTCGTTAGCATCAGGTTCGGGATCATCACCATTAGATTCATCTTCTAATTCAGCCATTATACATATATCATTTTCACCAACTTCATATCCAATAATACAACTATTGAATTCACAGACGTTTGATACATTTGTCTCGTATATGGCATTTGCGTCTGGGGTTCCCTCTGGTGTACAACCCTGTCCACTTTGATCTAAAACACATATACCAGTACTATCTTGGATGTATGTAGTATCTTTACATCGAACAAATTTACATTTACCTTCTTCATCAGTAGTATACTCAGCATTTAGATCCTCCACTCCTTTGTGAGTGCATGTTTTATCTTGATTGTTCAAATACAATACAATTATACTCACGATAAGTACTATACAAATAAGTACAACTATAATCATAGTTTTCTATTATTAATGTATATTATAATCACAATGAACAGACCCCCCAGTTTTTGAATTTATGAATTCACTGACCTATCGATAATTCATCCCTTCTAATATCGACATAGCCCTTAGGTGGTTTGTCTGCGCAGGTAGTTATGAACGACGTCCTATCTTCTTCGAAATATTTCCCACACCAGTGTAGTCTACCCAAATAGAATATTCACAATCAATAGCAGACTGTGTAGGCGGCGGATGCGAATACTTCACATTACCAGATTTTTCAAGGTGAGCTTCATGCCCGGGGATGTATATATATGATCCCCAAGTCATACCGTGTGTAGCATGGTCTTGAGCAACATAATACCTAGTTGCGTCTGATGGAGCAGTACTTATAATAGCTTCATCTGGCAAATAGTTTTGACAGTTGACAGTGTCGGATTCAGTAGATTCATCTCCGTCATTACATATCTGAAAACCGCTTCCCATTTGTTTTACGTCAAACTGTTTACCAAGGTTATTTTCTGTTGGATAAATTAAACTAGTTGTATAAGGGTTAGAGAACAAAGCAGTAAATGGTCCACCGAAGACACCTGTAGATGGATCGGCTTTTAAAAATACATTCCATCTATAACCCCTAGTACCTTGAATTATACTCTTTGCAGTATAGAGACATACTTCAGGTTCGGGATCACCACCAGTACCACCACTAGATCCACCATCACCACCAGTACCACCACCAGATCCACCACCAGTACCACCAGTACCACCACTAGATCCACCACCACTGCCACCACCACCAGTACCACCACTAGATCCACCATCACCACCAGTACCACCACTAGATCCACCATCACCACCAGTACCACCACCAGATCCACCACCAGTACCACCACTAGATCCACCACCAGTGCCACCACCACCAGTACCACCACTAGATCCACCATCACCACCAGTGCCACCATTAGATCCACCATCACCACTAGTACCGCAAACATAAAGCAATGACGTATACGTGGGATGTTGATACACGTTATATTGTGTACCATAACTATAATTGGTAGCCAACATATCACCACCAGAGCCTGCTGGTGTGGCGGCGTTACCATCCTTAATTTTGTCATATAAATGACCTTCGCTAGCACCATCTTTCCGCCAATATTTAGTGCCGTTTACATTTTCTATAGTGACTGTTAATGGGCAGATCTGATCGTCTGCACCAGTACCACCACCACCACCAGTGCCACCATTAGATCCACCACCAGATCCACCACCACCATCTTCATCTTCTAATTCAGCCATTATACATATATCATTTTCACCAACTTCATATCCAATAATACAACTACTGAATTCACAGACGTTTGATACATTTGTCTCGTATATGGCATTTGCGTCTGGGGTTCCCTCTGGTGTACAACCTTGTCCACTTTGGTCTAAAACACATATACCAGTACTATCTTGGATGTATGTAGTATCTTTACATCGAACAAATTTACATTTACCTTCTTCATCAGTAGTATACTCAGCATTTGGATCCTTCACTCCTTTGTGAGTGCATGTTTTATCTTGATTGATAATATACAATACAATTATACTCACGATAAGTACTATACAAATAAGTACAAGTACAGGTGTAATCATAATTTTATATTATTAATGTATATTATAATCACAATGAACAGACATGTTACAACTATCTTAATGGAAGCTCTCATCATCGGTATCATGAACGCCGCTCTAATTTTTGGTGTCAGTAAAATGAATTTGAATATTGAAACATCTATTCTACATCTTCTCACAGGTGCCCTCATTCATATCATCTTCGAATATACAGGGGGGAACAAATGGTGGTGTACCCAAACTTACAAATTGTAATGCACTCTCAGGTAATCCTGTCGTTGCCTAATATCATAAATCTCAATCTCCAAGTTTCTCTTCAACTCCATCGCTTCGCTCTTTCTCGTCTCGATGCGATGGTTTTCGAGCATCTTATAGTCTTCGTAAATCTTCTTCTCAAACTTCTTACTCGTAAGCTCTTTACGGTCCACCCTTGATAAATATGCCCATTCTGTAAGTCTAACGTAATTCTCAAAGGTGGCTTCACTCGAATCAGTTTCTTCAAAAATATTGATATCAAAAATTGGGGTAAATGCAGTGAAGTGTCGCATAGCAGCTTCTCTGGCCTTCTTCGTCATGCGTTGAATAGGCTTTGAAGTTCTGATCATAGTTTTAGCCACCTTCAAGTCAGCCAAAAGTCGCCGAAGAAACTCCTCATTCTGTGTCCACTCATCATACCATTCAGGGTTCCAAGGCTCGTCATCACTCTCACTCTCACTCTCATCTACACCTCTCTGAACCACTTGAAAAGGGGCGCGACGACTGTCTGTAACGGGTGGATCGTTATTTTTTGGTATATTATCATGTACCTGTTTGAGGTTGTCGCACATTTCCAAATAGGTACCCTCAGGGATCAGTTTGGAAATGTCGTCCAGACATTGCATAATATTTCGAAGATTATCCATTTTTACATAATTTATGGGTAGCGCGTTTTCACTTAGGTCCTAAACACTATCAAGTCTTTCATCAGATTCTTCCAACCACTCAAGTTTCTTCATAATAGATTCACAATACTTTTTCCTAAAATCATTTTCAATCTCAACGTATCTCTTATACAGATGATTCCAATCAGCTTCGGAGAATCCTATATCAACTTCTTCCAAACCATACATAAAACAATAATGTCTCTTGACATCCATTCTCACCTTCTTGGTGATACGTTTGAGAGGTTGGTTAGATAGATGTTCTTTCTCCAAATAGGATATCTGTCCCTGTATGAAATCGCTATCTGTACACAAGGCTCTATCGAAATAATGGTCACTAAAATATTCAAGCGCTTCCGATGTTGGACCGATTTCGGGTATTGAGAAAATATCATACTCGAAGAAGTATATAGGGTCAGTCATCTTATTGTATGCTTTCTTCAAATGTTTACATAATTCGAGGTAATCTCCCTCCGGTAAAACTTTAGAATGTTTGTCAATCAATTGCATAACTTGAAGGAGATCATTCATACGTACTTATAGATAAAATTAATTTGTCTAAGTAACTTAACCGATGTATGACAAGTCTGATTGTCAAATAGGTGTAGTGCATATAGGATATGGTGCATTTCATCGAGCACATCAGGCCATGTACATCGATGACTATATGGAAAAGACTGGCGACCTTAAATGGGGAATTGTTGCAGTCAATCTCATAAATGAAGGGTTCAGGGAGATTGATAATTATATACTGAAAACACCATCCAAGTATAGGATGGTTCGATCACATCTGGACTATATTGACTGGACAAAGAATAGGACCATCGCTAAGCACTTACTCACTTTACCAAGTGTTCATCTCATAACCATAACTGTCACAGAAAGTGGATATACCCCATGTTCACCCCTCTTCGAATATCTAGCGTGTGGTCTCAGAAACAGAAAGACCCCTATCACCATCTTATCATGTGATAATATTCGTCAAAATGGTAAAGTTCTGGAGGTAAATTTGTTGGCCTATTTGTACCAAACAAATCAACATGAACTTGCAGATTGGATTAAGGAAAATGTCAAATTCCCTTCATGTATGGTTGACCGCATCACCCCTAGAGCAACTGATATACTTCGTCATGAAGTTGAAGAATTGTATCCAGGTTTCGGTCATACAGCTGTGCAAACGGAGGAATATACTCAATGGGTGATAGAAGATAACTTTGCATCAGACTTTCCAGACCTTTCTAAAGTTGGTGTTGTCATCACCAAAAATATTGAACCTTATGAAGAAACTAAGATTAGGATTCTCAATGGCGGTCATACTTCCCTCGCCTACTTGGGAGCCCTCTCGGGTTACGAAACTTTCGACCAGGTTATGAAGGATGAAGGGCATCGTAGACATTTCAGAAAACTACAAAATGATGAGATCATACCATCAATTGATATCGAACTCCCCTTTGACATTCATAAGTATGTAGAACAGGTTGAAGAGCGATTCTCAAATGCCTCGAATTTGGATGTTCTTGATAGAATTTGTATGGATGGATTCACCAAATTTCATACATTTATAGTTCCCTCTTTACGAAAATGTTTGGAACAGGGTATACGACCTGTGCATATATATAAGAGTATAGTTGCATGGTATATATATTCCAGAAAGTTTGCGAAGGGGTGTAAAAAAATTAAATATACAGAACCCAATTGGTTGTTACTTGAACCCCTCTTGAGGGATGGGGCTGTTGATAATTTTGTTTCGAATGAAAGATTATGGGGAGATATTCCAAGAAAGTACGTCACATTCACGAGAGAACTAAAAAGTATGCTACTCTCACAAACCTATGAAAAGGAGATTGACTTATTGGTGGAGGATTAACAAAAGTGAGCACGTAAATCGACCTTTTCCTCCTCGAAATCCTCTAGATCCGTGTTCTCACCATCCTCATCCATCTCACATGCAAGACATTCTCCATCAAACATGTGACAGATGTGCTCACCATCCTCAACCGTTTCTTGTGCTTTCTTAATCTCGTCGAGTTCTTTGAGACGTTTATTAAGTCGGTCGATC
>Ga0114995_10003281_pt1 | contig 11062 bp, 10 predicted proteins | sample ArcticOcean_MG_C_11_FD_87038 | JGI IMG/M metagenome (GOLD analysis project Ga0114995, IMG submission 87038) | Marine microbial communities from western Arctic Ocean - ArcticOcean_MG_CB2_154 | ecosystem: Environmental > Aquatic > Marine > Oceanic | place: Arctic Ocean: Canada Basin | collected... | reverse complement strand
GATGAGCACGTTGAGGCATATCAACCCCCAGACAATGTGGAAAGTATTTCGGGAACCAAAACGCTCGAATCAATGCTTCTCTCAGGAGAACTTTCAGCAGTTGCCGGAATGTCCCCAGATGAATTCAAAGCAAAGAGTCTCAGGTCATTAATTACTCAACCAGAAGAGGCGGCTCTCAAGGCATTGGACAGCGAAGGGTTTTACCCCATCAATCATTTAATTGCCTTAACCGAATCAATTGTTGATCAATATCCAGACTTACCGGCTGCCTTATTTGAATGCTTCGCGGCACAAAAGAAAACTTACCTCGAGAGTTTGGCAAAACAATCTGCCGAGCATGATGACCCAACCGACGCGCGCAACCGGAATCTCCAAAAACTTGGCTATGATCCCTTGCCGTATGGGGTAAAGCCCAATGAGCGAGTGCTCAACGAACTTATAAATTCAGGGCTCAGACAAAAAATTCTGAAGCCTACGAGCAGCTGGGCTGACTACTTTTGCGAGAGCACGTTAGCACTAGAGGCCTAGCCAAAGGGCTCATGGACTGCTAGTCAGTCCATGAGCCAAGATCTCTTTTATTCGGTACTTGGAGCCTGATACATTTGATCGAATAGTTCGAAAATGATTTCAGGAATTTGTTGATCAACAGGAATATCAAGCCAGCCATTTCCCGCAAGACACTCATTCATATAATGCCCTGCTGATCGAGCATGACTATCATCCGCGCCCGGAATCAAAAGACTGGGGCAGTTTATCTGCATGAGCTCTTCTGGTTTTGGACCAGGTGCAGTATCGACACTAAACATTGCCTGATAACTTCCATGCACTAGGGCTAAATACTGTCCCAAATCAATCGACAAAATAGATTTTCTTAGTGATTCGTCAGAACGTATCGAGCTCCCCCATGGGCCAAGGAGTGAATCTTTTGCAAAACCCTCTGTGCTTTGATGGCTACGCTCAACCAAGGCCTGAAGGCCATTCTCTTGGACCCAGTTGATGTGTGCAGAGAATCGCGCAAAATTCCGCATCCGATAACGAGCGCCACCAACCGGCCATATCAAGTTCAAACTACTGATTTTTTTAGGATAATCTACAGCAAATTGTGCGGCAGGCGCACATCCTAAACATCCACCAATTACATGAACCTGATCAAATCCCAAGTGTTCGGCCACAAACAATCCATGCCTAGCCATACCGGAAAAGTTCAATACCTCGAGACGCCCACCCGACTGGCCGCATTCGCGTCGATCAAATGAGATACAGGTAAATCGCTCACCAAGGTAAGACATGATGTCGATTTTTTTATAAATCCCGAGTGCGCTCCATTTTTCTAGAGTCGCGTCAAACCCCCCCGGAGAAAACATTAGCAAAGGCGGCCCGCTACCAGACACCTCAACCCTTGTTCTTACGCCGTCGGCTTCAATCCAATCACTCATATCCGTTCGCCTTGTTTATTTCCGTCCAATTCCGCCCTTGATCTGACGACCCGAGCGCACATCGCTGATCAGTTCAGTGACCGCATCACGAGCAATTCTTGCAACATATGCGTACGCACTCGGAGCATCATCATCAAGAAATTTAGTGCCATACCCGATCGCGGCATGAAGCATTCTAATCCGCCCATCCAACCATGGACCTCCGCCCATTCCGCCAATGACAGGAATTTTTACAGCCTCCGACACAGCCTTTCCGATGACTGGCCCGCTATTAGTGAAATCGATCATCGCTGCACCAGCGCGCTCCACGATCTTCGCCTCCTCAATTAATTGGCCCAGCATATCGTCAGGCACAAGGCTTTCGGGTTGCTGAAGGTCACTGATTGCAAATCCATACTTTGATGCAGACTGCGGACTAACACCCATTTGCGCAAATACAGGAATGCCAGCACGTGTGACTGCCTCAATGACCTCCGGGAAGTCCGGCGCTGAATCAATCTTCACTAAATCAGCTCCACCTTCTTGAACAAGACGAATCGCTGCTTCAACACCTTCTTTGATCCCAATTTGGACTGGACCAAATGGTATGTCGGCACAAAACAATCCCTGTGGAGCACCTCGACGCACGGCCTTCACTGCAATCATCATCTCATCAAGCGTGATTTCTAGATTATTTGATTGACCCCACAAATTCACGCCAACCGAATCACCCACAATTAAAAAATCTGCGCCGCAATCGTCAGCGATCGCAGCCATTTGCGCATCCCATACCACCATGGCGACTGACTGATCGCCACGCAATTTCATGGCCTGTATCTCGGACACTGTCATTTTCTTACTCATTAATTAATCCCTCCCTTATCCAAATCGATCATAAAACACATGTTCAGACGGTGCTTTGTACTCACGTATCACCGTCTCCATTGCATTGGCCATTAATGGCGGGCCCGCAAAGTAGAGATCAACATTTGCCAGATCAGAACCAATCCGATCTTTAACTAATTCATGAATGAAACCATGGAAAATACCATCTGCTTGATCTGATGTCGGGTTACTTAAGGCGGCTTCATATCGAAGCCAATCCCCAAAACCACTCATTTCAGTCAGAAACGATTCACCTGCCAAATCGATTTCCGATCGACCACCATAGAAAAAATGAACACGCTCTTGATTGCGGCCATCCTTTAATTGATCAATTGCTTTGGCTATTGAAACCATCGGTGATAAGCCTGATCCACCTGCAACTAACACAATGTCACGACCCCTAAATCCTCGAAAATATCCACGCCCGTATGGGCCAATGATGTCGATCGAATCACCTATCGCAACATGATCAAATAATCGAGTGGTCGCAGAACCCTCAGGAACTCGTTTTATCTGAAAATCCCACTGACCCTCGGAATTGCAGAGATTGCTCATTGAGTACGCCCGAGCGCCTGCTACATTTGGCAAATCAAGCAAAGCAAACTGGCCGGGCTCAAACGCTTGCTGTGAACTAGCCGAGAAACGAAACTCAACAATATCGTGGGTCACAGTTACCATCTCAGCCAGTGTTGCTGGAAAGCTAGATGGCTTATGAATTGGCTCATACTCATCAAACAAACGCACTTTGATTTCTATGTCTGATTTTGCGATACACTGACACGCGAGATGACGATTCCTTTTTGCATCTCGATCAGTAAGAATCGTTGGATGGCCGTTAGGGTATTCAAGGTCTCCTGAAAGCAATTCAAAACGACAGTTCCCACAAGATCCTGACGCGCACTCGTAGGGAAACCCCAAGCCTTGGCTTAGAGCCGCCCTCAGCACAAAATCATCACCGCTCTCAAAGCCGACACCATCTTTAATCTGAACTTTCAATCTTCCACTCCTTTTTGTTGAGACATACCATGGTTCTGAAATAGCAACGACTTCACAGTCACAGGGACCGTTCTAGATGGCAAACGAACGCGGCCTAAGTCGACAAATTCAAAATCCTTGAAACGCAAGCCATCGAGAACCAACAACGGCCGCTGCATACCGATTTCATCGGTCAAGATGCGGCCCACACTCTGAGCCAAATCACGATCAAACAATAAATACAGCGCTCGATCTTCGTGCCACTGAGATTCTACATAAGAGGATACGGCGTCACATAGCGTTTTTAGCAATACGTAATCAAACTCACCGACCCACTCAAACGCCAAAGAAAACTCTTTGTAATCGGCCAAGTCAAAGGACTGTTCAGCCTGGACCAAGCGTTCTGCCAAGCCAGCTTGGGTAATGTGATCGGCGTCCACGAGCAATTTAACGACCGGTAAATTTTTGACAGGCAGCAAAATAGACGGATTTGAAATATGACCGGTATTGCCACTGACCTGAATATTGAACTCACTCGCACCCAAGGCCGTTGCACGAATCCCACCCGGCGCAACAACCGCCTCAAAAATAAATCGGTTGTCTAGTTGGGCTTTGGACAAACAACGTCCGACATACAATCCCAGATCGTTGTGCCCTAATTGTTCTGGAACAGCCATGTACTCAGATACACCGCCCGAAAAGACTACATTCGAAAGATCTTTCGGGAATTTGGGCACATCAGTCAACCAAAGCGCATCGTCTCTCTCAATCCCGTTAACCACATCGATTAAGATTTCAGCAAGCTTAGAACCCACATACTCGGCTTGTTCCTGACTAAATAAATCACCAACAGACAGATCAATACCTAGTTCATGACAAAATGTTTTAGCGCGTGGTTCGAGCCGAACAATCCGCCAACTATCATCCCATACCAGCAAACGACCGCCCACATGAAAAGCACCCGTTCCAACAAGTTGGCCACTATCAATAATAGCTAGTTTTGTTGTGCCGCCACCAATATCCACGTTCAGCACTTTCGACTTTTTTTGGCCAGATAAATCAACAGCGCCTGATCCGTAAGCGGCTAGATTGGACTCCATATGATGACCGGCGCTCGCACTCAGAAATTCGCCTCCCTTGTGCGCGATAACATGCGCTATCTTCTCGGAATTTTCTCGGCGCAAGGCCTCGCCTGTCAGCAATACAACCCCAATATCCACATCGTGTGGACGTATTTCCGCTTCCTGATAGGCCTTGTCAATTAATGAACCCAACGCACCCGAATCAATTTGAGTCTCACCTATGTATGGTGTAAAAAAAATGGGTGACTGGTATAACAGTCTACGATCCACAACCACATAACGTGAACTTAATGCTTCACCCTGGCGCTCCAGATGAACCTGAGAAAATACGATCTGAGTACTGGATGAACCAATATCCACGCCTACCGTAGACAGAAAAATGTTGTCTTGTTGCCACAGCGGATTGTCTTCGAGTGGGCCCTCATCAAAGTTTTCATCATGATCATGATCATATTTATTGCCCGGGAGATGCGCATGCGTACCAAAAATTCCATAATCGTGATCATTAAGATCATGTATTAAATCAATATCTTTCGTAGGCTTCGATGAATTAGAATTAGTCAAGGTGGTTAGCCCCCATAGTAATAATGTTTCGTTAATTCAATGACTCATTGGTCTATCAAACAGTGTTCATTGCTAACATCTATTCTATTAACTATAGAAAACACTTTTTCATCTGGCGGGTGAACGCCATCACTTGCCGTACTAACAATGACTGAAGGAAACTTATGAAAAAAGACGCAATCGTTTCTGACGAACTCGCCAAAAAGTTCGCAAAAGAAAAAGATACACCCTACCTGAAATGGATTCGAGATGAAGGCCTCGATGTCGTTGATGCTTTTTATATTCAAAATCTAAACAACGTGGAATTAAAGCCTTGGGCTCGTCGTGGCGGATCAGGCGTATTCATCAATCATGATGCATCGCGAACCACCAACGATTGCTACGTTTGCGAGATTCCAGCCGGTCAAAAACTTGCACCACAAAGTCAGTTGTTTGAAGAAACGGTTATGGTCTTATCTGGTCACGGAAAAACCACTGTTAAAAACTTTGCGGGCGCCGAGGTCGAGTTTGAGTGGGGCCCAGGTGCTTTATTCGCAATTCCTCTTAACACAATACACCAACATTTTAATTTATCAGGTTCAGAACCAGCCCGTTACGTAGCAGTCACAAACGCGCCGCCAATAATCAATACCTACGGTGACCCTGGATTTGTCTTTAATACGGAATATGACTTTCCAGAGCGGTTTAACGGCGATCCTGAATACTTTTCAGCTAAGGGCGAGCAAAAAGGCTTGTTACTCGAGACCAACTTTGTTCCTGATGGCGTCAACCTTCCGCTCATCGAGGCCAAAGAGCGTGGTGCAGGCGGCGGCCACATCCGGTTCAATTTTGCCAAAAGTTCATTAAACAGTCACATCTCTCAGTTCCCATTGGGCACCTACAAAAAAGCACACATGCATGGCCCGGGCGCTCACGTTATCATTTTGAGTGGTTCTGGATATTCTCTTATGTGGCCTGAAGGCGGTGAGCCTGAGCGCTTTGAATGGGAAGTTGGGACAATGATCGTGCCGCCAAACATGTGGTTCCATCAGCATTTTAACACCGGAACGACGCCTGCTCGCTATCTCGCATTCAAGTATGAAGGTGTTGCCATCAGGAATACGCAAGGCGTGCCCAAAGCATGGATCAGTCAGCGCATCGGCGGCCATCAGATTGATTATGCTGATGAGACACAAGAAGTCCGAGATATATTCGCGAAGTCTCTAGCAGAGCAGGGCCTCGAAAGCCAAATGCAAAGTTCTTACGAAAAAGAACTTGAGGATCTTCCTCCTAAAAGTTAAGTGAAAAAAGGCTGTCAGTGATGGCAGCCTTTCCTTGGAAGAAACTAACTATCATAAATAGTGAGATAAAAAAAAGGCTGTCAGTGATGACAGCCTTTTTCTGAAGGGGACTAAATATTACTGAGTACGCAACACTTTGCGAGCAACAGCAAAAATAGCTGCTCCCAACACAACCACTCCAAATCCAGCGATCAAATGCTCGCCAGTCATTGAATGTGAAACAGATTGAGCATAGGCCATTGCTCCATGATCACCGTGCGCAAATGCTTGACCGGCCGCAATCAACGAACCAAAACCTGCCAACAAACCACCTAACTTCATAGTATTCCCCTATGGATTTAATAAAACTGAAAATAAGAATATCGATCCCATCGCAGATACACCAATGCCAATCTGATTTGATTGTCCTCAGCACATGGTTTTACTAACCTGTGGTTAGACTTCGACCCTAATAGTATTGTTTGCTTAGAACAGAAAGGCGATCAGAATATGAATTTACAAGGTAAATACGCATTAATTACCGGGGCGAGCAGAGGTCTTGGAAGAGAAATCGCCATCGCATATGCTGATGCAGGGATCTCCGGCATCACACTCACGGCTGCTCCTGGCTCTGATGAGACCGCGCATGAGATCACAACCGAACTCATGGCAACCGCTCAAGAATTAGAATCACGAGGCGTGCGTTGTAATCCCCAAACCTCAGACGTTTCTCGTATCGGTGACTGTCAAAATGCAGTCGAGAGTCATATAAGCATGTTTTCTGCACTGAATATTGTTATCAACAATGCCGGTAAAGCAGGCCGCTACGCACACTTTGGCGATGGCTCGAAAACAATTGCAGATCATGACCCCAAAGGTATTTCAGAAATTATTGAAACTAATCTAATCGGACCATACTTTTTGGTACATTCGGCGCTCAATTATTTGTTGGCTGCTGATTCCGGTCGAATCATTAATATTTCAAAACGAACAGAATCAATGCATCGAAAATCATGGACACCTTACGGGCCAACTAAAGCTGCGCTCGAAGCCACGACCATCGCATGGGCCGAATCATTGGCAGACACTCATGTAACCGTAAACACAATTTCACCCGGCGGCGCCGTCAATACAAAATTCGGGACTGGGCAAATGACGGGCAAGGGACTTCCACCAGAGACTATTAAGCCACTCTCGGTCTGGCTTGCTTCGGAGGACTCCGGACCATTCAATGGCTGCCGTTTTGTTTCTGACCGGTGGGACTCGTCGCTACCATCTGATCAAGCCGCGCTAGGCTGCCAAGAGTGCCAGATATTCCCACATCCTGAGCGAATCACGCCTCTGAAACGAGCTTGGATAAAATAACAAACTCGCCGGATTAGTCGCCAAGCCTTACCCGGCGGCCAACCATCACAACAAGGCATGCAAATAGCCCGAACGCCAAAAAAGCCAATCCAATCAGATGAATACCGGTATGCCCCGAACTTATTCCGAGGATTGCGTAACGAAATGAACTCACGACCATTAGGATCGGGTTTAATTCGGCGATTGGTTGAATAACGGCAGGAAGATAAGACATCGGGAAAAAAACGCCGCCCATGTAGGTTAGTGGGGTGATGACAAAATTGTTCACCCAATTTGCCTCATCATGATCGCCTGCCGCGATCGCATTCATCATTCCCAAACATGAAAAAATGATCGACGTCATCAACGAAGCGAAAACAAGAACCAGCAAATGCTCGATTCGGTATGGGTGGAATGCAAACACAACACAACCGACCAAGCACATCACAATCAGACCGCGACAAATTCCGCCCGAAATATAACCAGCAACAATCGAAAGGCTGGGGATTGGTGTAACAAACATTTCTTCATAGTAGCGATGGTTTTTAGAACTAAAAAAAGAACTCGATACGTTTGAATACGCGGCATTGATCAGGGCCATTGCAATGATCCCAGGGCCTATAAATTGGATGTATGGGATGTCAAAAATAGTGCCTACTTTTCGGCCAATAATGGATCCAAAAATAAACAGATACAAAACCATCGTAATCATTGGCGGGATGAGTGTCTGAGTCCAGATGCGACTGAACCGGCGAACCTCTGTCCTGAAAATCGTTACAAAGCCGACCCACGCAATCTCCCTCATCTCTTTGGGAACTGATCTAAAATTCATTTTCAACATTAGTATTTTTCTTGCCCCACTGGCGTTTCTGGATTGATGTCTGCAATACGATCCAGTTCACGGATCGAACGGAAACTGAGCCATCCCCAGACCGAGATCCCGAGTGCTACGACCCCACCAATTGCTGCAGTCGGCACAGGCCCAATAATTGATGCAATCCATCCCGCCCTAAAAGTACCCATATGATTCGAGGTGGACGTACACAGCGCATTCACGGCATTCACTCGACCCCTCAGCTCATTGGGCGTTCCTAACTGAACCATCGACATTCTGATATTAACGCTCACCATATCCACCGCACCATACACAAACAGCGCCAAACAACTCAGCCAAAGTATTTCAGAGTATGCAAAGACTAAAGTTGATAAAGAAAAAAGAACGAGCACAAGAAAAAGTTTTTGACCGACTCGGTTCATCGGTGCCATTCTCGATAAAGTGATCCCAACTAATACTGAACCAATGGCCGGCATGGCTCGCAACAAGCCCAACCCATCGGCATCAGTCTTTAAAATATCAACCGCATAAATTGGCAGCAAGGCAATCACTGACCCTAAGAGTACAATGACCAAATCCAGCATAATCGCTCCCAAGACCATCGAGTTCGCTCTCAGATAAGTGAGCCCCGCAAACACGGCCTTGAGGTTTCTTGAATTATCCGATGATGGAACCGGAATGGCCGGCAGATATAAGTAAAGAAGTGGACACATCCAAACGATCGCGCACATCAACCAATACACATTCCGGTCAATCACCGTAATCAGTAAGCCAGCAACAAACGGCCCTACAGTTGTCGCCAGATGGCCCATGGTCGAATTCAAAGCAATCGCCTTCGGCAGAATTTTTGGGTCGACTAAATTAGCCAAAAAAGCTGCTTGTGCCGGCGTGAAAAATGCGTGCGCTAAGCCATGGACGAAAATAAAAAAATAGATCCAAACAAGGTTTAGCTCATCAGCCCCAAAGGCCAAAGCCATTCCCAAGAAAGCAATCCCGTCGATTGTGGTTGCCGTAATCAATATATTCTTGCGCTTAAACCGGTCAATGACGTATCCGGTTAAAAAGAAGAATAGAAAAATCGGTAAAACGAAGATCAGACCGACCAATGCGAGCTTAAACGCATCATTAGTGGCTTCGTAGATATGCCAACCAAGAGCAACTGCAACCATTTGCATTGATAAACCAAACGCGATTCTGGCCAGTAAAAATGAAATCACAGGGCCAGAAAACGTTTCAAATGGTTTGTTCATGATTACCAATCTATGTCATTAATAAGCCATAATATCCGATGCAGATCTGCCAATAACCGAATGGCAAAACCAATTTAACTTCTCTTACGGGCAAAAAAGATATCGGGTACTAACGCGCTGCGCTCTTATCATATTTTACTAATTAAGGATTATCACGTGAGCAGCCAGCCATCTTCTATTAAACCTCCAATCTGGATTCTTGCTCTGGGTGCTGGGCTTGGCCCTTTTGCTGTGACTCTCGTTGCACCAGCGATCCCGGCATTGCGAGACGACCTTTCTGCTGGCCCTAATATCGCACAGTTAGTACTGACCACATTACTCATTTCGATTGCACTTGGTCAGTTAATCGCTGGGCCTTTGTCAGACCGATTTGGCCGGCGTCCTTTATTCATTTTTGGATCCCTCGCATATGCAGTTGGCGGGATCGGTGCATCCCTTTCCCACAGCGTTACAACAATTATCATATTTCGCGTACTGCAAGGATTAGGTGCGGCCGCATCAATCGCCATGTCGCGATCAATTGTTCTGGATTCATACGACAGAGACGGCGCGGCTCGCGCCATGTCATCAATTATTGCAATGATGGCCGTCATCCCAGTCTTAGGGACTTCTCTTGGTGGCGTGCTGACAGAACTCATTGGATGGCGAGGCGCATTTTTAGTGCTCGCGTGCACCGGCGGAATTTTATTTTTTTGCGTCCATACGAAGATCAAAGAAACGCATACCACTCGCAAACAAACATCCATTAAATCCATAATTTTAGGGTATTCAGAACTTCTTCGTTCGAGTCATTTTTTGGCCGCAGCTTTAACCACCGCATTTCAAACGGGTGTATTTTTTGCGTTAATGGGGTTCATTGCTTATTCATTTGCCAGAATGAATATCGGACCGGCAGAATTCGGATTCTGGATGGGGACAACATCACTCGGGTACGTACTTGGAAATCTCCTAAATAAACGCTTACTTAAAATTTACTCGATCGAATCAATTACTTTTTATGGGTCCATTGCATCAATTCTGAATCTAGCCTTGATGTGGGGATGTTACAATCTAGATCCGTCCAATCCCGTCAGTCTTGCACTTCCCATGTTCCTTGTTGGGATATCAAATGGCGTCATCATTGCCAACTCAATCATTCTTGCGTCTTCATCAATCCCATACCTCAGGGGCTCTGCGACTGGTCTTGTTGGTGCCTTGCAAATGACCTCAGGTGGCGTAGCAGGAACTCTAGCCGTTTGGTTGGGCGCGGATCAAAATACAAACATTGGCATTATCACGCTGATCGCCTTTGGCATTGCCTCATCATTGGCGGCGTTGTGGTCATATCGAGTGCAAAATATTCACAATAAAAGAACCTAGTAAAAATTCGTAGTTGGGCCATTTCAAATTATTAGTCGTCACGACAGCGTTAGCCCGTCATAGTCCGAAAACTTAATAAGAAATTTGGAGTCGT
>Ga0114995_10003275_pt1 | contig 11069 bp, 7 predicted proteins | sample ArcticOcean_MG_C_11_FD_87038 | JGI IMG/M metagenome (GOLD analysis project Ga0114995, IMG submission 87038) | Marine microbial communities from western Arctic Ocean - ArcticOcean_MG_CB2_154 | ecosystem: Environmental > Aquatic > Marine > Oceanic | place: Arctic Ocean: Canada Basin | collected... | reverse complement strand
CTTTTCGTGCGCTTCATCGGCTTCTTCTTTCTTTTGTTGCATGACTGCATCTATATCGTTCGGATCGATCGATTTCTTCTTTTTGCCCCCTCTTTTCTTCTTCGATTCTTGTTGACGTTTCAATAACTCTTCTTCTTCTTCTTCTTCTTCTTCGGACGTAAAGTTAAGCTCTGACTCCGACTCTTCTTCTTCTTCTTCGTCTTCTGATAATCTACCAGTTTCTGCAACGCGTCGTTCGAGGATTCTTTCTTCATCTTCTTCGTCATCGTCGAAGTTCATTTCCTCTTCTTCTTCGTCGGCTTCGATTTCGTATTCAAACGCGGCGTTCTCGTCGTCGTCGTTAAGAAGATTCTTATTCTTATTCTTATTATTATTATTAACGACGACGCGTTCACCGGATTTATGTTTTAGCATAATCTTCTTCTTCTTCTCTTCATTTTCTTCTTCTTTTTCCTTACTACTTCTCTCGAGAGTGGTCGTAAAACTTTTACGCAGACGTTCTTCTGCGGTTATTTCGTCTTCTTCGATTGGAACGAAATCGGTGTCTGTTTTTTGAATTCCTTCCTCGATGTGCTCTCTTTTGCTTAGAACTCTTTCCCTCGATAAATCTGAATCTGAATCTTCCTCTTCTTCCTCGTCTTCAGTCTTGCGCAGGCGTCGTTTGATACGAGTGAAATCTTCATCATCATCAATAGCATCAATAGCGGTTCGTTCATTATCTTCATCATCATCAATAGCATCAATAGCATCAATAGCGGTTCGTTCATTATCTTCATCATCATCAATAGCATCAATAGCGGTTCGTTCATTATCTTCGTTTATTATTTGATTCGTGATAAGATCTTCCTCCTCTTCCTCTTCCTCGTTCGTTTGAATTTTCTCATCATCTTCTTCATCTTCATCTTCTTCGCGAGCGATGGCAAAATCGGTATCAGTATCAGCAGTATCAGTAGTAGTAATATTCGTCTTCAACAGGACTTTGTTCTCCTTCTCATTCCTCGTTGATGATATGTTATTATCACCCGCGTCCATTGTTTGTTTCGTTGTGTTCTTGGTCGCAGTCGGTCGCATAAAATATATCTCAGTAAAAGAACGAGATTAAGAGAAATATTAAGAGAGAAAAAGTGATCGTAGCACAGTACACGGTAGAGAGTAATTTAGTTACTTTCTTCTCGTAGTTCTCTATTTTTTGATTTCTTACTCGTGGCCTTTAGTGATATCTTCGTTGTTATTAGTGGCGCGAATACCTTATTATGACCGCGGTTGAACGAGGTGTAGTTTGAGAGATGGAAGGAATTCCTTTTTTATGAGCAAATTTGAAAATTTGAAAATTTGAATTTCTTCAAAATTGAGAAGAAGAAGAAGAAGTGAAAAGTGGGTGGTCAGGGTTTAGGGTTTAGGGTTTAACTGTCCCGTCTTGGCTTTAGCGTTTCATCAAAAAGTAATAATAATTAATACATTAGCATCACGCAGTAATAATAACAGTAGTACTAATAACAGTAGTACTAATAATAAAATAATAACAGCGAAGAAAACAGATGTTTATGAAAAAGAACGATAGAGATGATGATTTAGATCGGTCGTCGAACGATGATGATGATACAGACGACGACGACGACGACGGCGAGTTTGATCCAATAAAGCAGTTCGAGCAGAGTCAACGAAGTACTAACGTTTTGCAAAAGAACAGTACTACTGATGGTCATAATAATAATAATCAAAAGATGAGTAAGTTGAAGTTTACGATAAAAACGAAGGAAGAGATACTGAAACAGGACGAGGACGGAGCCAGCAGGGAACGGATCAGCGCAGATCAGGAAATAACGATCGAGAAGAAGAAGATGACGATGATGGACAAGTTCCCTTTGCAACCCCCGCCCGGGTTCTCTCCTCATCGGAACAGAAATAGTTTTATTCTAAGTACTACTGCTACTACTACTACTGCTTTAACGAATGCAATCAATAAAACTTCGAACGATAACGACGACGACGACGACGACGACAAGAAAGATGAAAACAAAAACAGTTTATTATTCAAGACGAAGATGGACGATGAAAACGATTATGAGAAGAAACCGGCGAACAAAACGAAGGAAGAAAAAGAGGAAGTAGTAGTAGAAGAAGAAGAAGAAGAAGAAGAATGGCTCGCGAACGCGACCGAACCGTGGGACGTCAAAAATAACAACAACAACAGAGCAGGAGGGAGAGGAGGCTATTATAGTAATAAAGAGGAAGAATACGTTAAAGAGTTGACGAATGCGGCGAAGAAGAAATATGGAAAGTACGCGTTCGTAGAAGAACAGGAATCACCGAGTGCTATATTAAGCGATTTACACGTCGAAGAACCTGTTGAGTTCGATTCAGTGACGAAAACAGTGACGACGACGACGACGACGAGGAGGAGCGATAATAGTGAGAAGAACTTAAAAAATGAAAATTCATTATTATTTGACGTAGACGTAGACGTAGACGTAGAATTAGAAGAAGACGATGATGATGATTTTCTTCGAAATAAAAACAACAACAACAACAAAAACGAAGTAGTAGTAGTAGTAGCAGATAAGAAATCAATAGAAGAAGAAGAAGAAGAAGAAAAGAGAGGACGTTCTCCGAACGAAGAGCAAGTTTCACACGCGCGAGCGCTCGTACAAGCCGGAATAACAAAGTTCGATTTGAACGATTTAAAAGGCGCCTTGGAGGATTTTAGAAGCGCCTGTTTTCTTTTACGAGATAATTACCACACGGAAGACATTCTGTTCGCTAAAGCAAAGACGCATTTCGTGGCCGTATTATTAGTCTTGAAATGCGAAGAGTAGAGAGAAAATAAAACGAGAAAAAATATCGAGAATTGCGCGAAATACGCTCGCATTTTGGCAACCGTTACTTACATGGCAGACGAAAGCGTTTTTGGAGGGTTTAGTCAACAGTTCATGCTTAGTATGAAACTTATTTGTCGATGCTTAAGATTTGCGGCGGCTAAAAATTTCAACGCGAAATACTATAAAGCGGCGAAAGAGTATTTAGATATTCTATTGAAACCGTATTTTTGCCCCGATAAAGAGACAGAAAAAGCTTTGACGCGAATGAAATTAAAATGCGAAGAAGCAGACGATGGGTTTTCAGAGAGTAAAACAGTGGATTTCAGCGAGAGTCAAATGCGAGTGAACGATATCATAAACGAAACGTTCGAGGAGTATTTTTGATTGATTCTTCGTATATATCTATATAGCACTTTTCATTGTTTTTGTGAAATATATACAACTACTGTACCGGTACGTTTTTTATCACACGTACTAACAGACTAAGTAAACAACAATCAATTACGTACGCGCACTTCTTCTTCTTTTTCTTCTTCTACTAACTGCTACAAAAATTATCTCCTACGGTACTCAATAGCGCTATATGTTATTTAAGTTGAAGGTGTATACCATCGCTTCATCGTTGCGAACGTAAGTATATGTACTTTTTATTCCCGAAGAATATAAAAAATAAGAAACGCAATAGCCGACGTAATCGTTCACTACCCTCGCGCCTTCGTTTTCTAAAGCGCCAATGGACCATAACATCGCCGGCCCTGAGACTTTAAAAATTAATTTCTTCTTATCGTTATCATCCTCTAAAAATGAGGTCGAAAAACTCTTACAGAATCCGTAGTTCAAAAACACAGTCATTAAAGCATCGACTGCTTCTTTGATTTTAGTACTAGTACTACTATTGCTACTGCTACTATCGACGACGAAAAAGTCAGGAACGCCTTCAAAAGGTTTATCATCAGTTAACTCAAATCCATTCTTAAAAAAGTTATAAACGTTCCTACCGCATAAGAATGCATATTCGGGAATGATCTGTTTCCTTGTAGAAAACCTCTCATCTCTTTTAATCATTTTCGTTTCTCCGTCAAATCCTAACTTTTCCTCAAACTCTATCGCAGGTCGCCCATTTCCTTCGTTCAGAATTTGATTAAGAGTTGAATATTGAGCGTAGGAAATATGGTCAAAATACAACGGATTGTTCAAATCGCCTTGCTCCATGGCTAACGGGAATATTAACTGTTTATACGCCTCGAAAGTTTGCTGTCTCGTCTTCCACGCTTGAATTTGAAATCGATCCATCGCTATTACGTTCAATTCATCGACGGCGTCGTAGCTCGATCTCAAAAGAGCGACCGCCAAGGCTAATTCTAATCGTTTTCGTAAGAAATTCGGTTGTTCTGGCCATTGTTCGATTTGCTTGAACTCATCGTTTATTGAAACATTCATTGGTCTAAAACTCATCGCAATCATTTTTTCTTCTTCTGGTTCACTGGCAGCTACTGACGATGCTCTCGCTATTGAACTTTCGTTTGTTCGTGTAGTCGTTGTTGATTGCGCCGTGAGGAGGATGATCCCAACGCTCTTCAATAAACTTTCTCGTCTTGTCGTTTTTCTATTTCTATTTCGATGACCATTTTCTTCTTCTTCTTCTTCTTCGTTGATATTAATATCAACATATGCACTGAAATTGACACCGTTATTCCTACCAGTCGATGTCATCATAGATTTCTTACCAGCACTACTACTACTACTGTTATCATAGTAAGTCCTTCTTTTACTACTACTGATGCTTGTGAATATACAAGTATGCGCTGTTGAGAACGCGCTCATGATATTAGCGCGATAGTATTTTACGCGTAACACTTTTGATTATTATTATCTTCTTCTCACGTGTCAACAGTAACAGACGAGGAAATAATTAACATATGATACAAGTATCGTAATAGTAGTAGGCGGGTAATAATTACTAATCGTATAATAGGGAAATGAAGAAGGGTTCACATTTATGAGGCATCTGCACTAATAATAATAATACTAAGTATACATTATTATTACGGAGTAGTATATTGGACAATGTTTTTCAAAAACAGCGCATCGAGAGCGCTTACGCAAGCATCGAGAGCTAACGAAGACGTTGGCAGAAGAATCATCGCCGTAAATAATCGTTCTTATGATTATTTTTGTCTTCGAAGTAGTCTCGACTGCGTAAGAAAAGGGTTCCGCAGTTACCTTGGACAAATGGACGAAGGAAAAAAAAGAGTACACTCAGGAGCACTTAATATCAGTAATAATAATAATATCAGTAGTAATAATATTAGGAATAGTAATCAACAACAAACACGGCGCTCGTATGGAATAGGTGTCGTCGTCGAAGACGGTAACGTCGATCGAGCCATGAGACGATTGAAACGAACGATGATAAACGAGAAAATGTTCGATTTATTCAAGGAAAGATTGGGCGGAGGCAAAGGCAGCGGGTTCAAGAAACCGTCAGAGCACAGGGTCCTGGCGTTGAAAGAACGAGATAGGAGAGTGTTTAAGAAGAAATTGAAACAAAAGATTGGATGGATCTTAAGAAGAAGAGAACGAGGGTTTTAATTAATTAATTATTATATTTACTCGCGCTGCGTGAGACTGACATTGAAAGAGAGAGAGCGAGCGCGAGAGAGAGAAACGCACATAAAAAAATCGTAGCAATTGAGGATTTATAATAAAGTGACTTTAGAAGATAGAGAGAGAGAGAGAGAGAGAGAGAGAGAGAGAGAGAGAGAGAAGAGAGAGAGAGTGTAATCATTCATGCGCTCGTTAATTATTAGAGAGCGTTTCGCGTACAAAACGTACGAAACGAGGAAGAGCGATTTTCCATCCATTTTCGAAAAATCATACAATTACTCGTCCTCTCGATGCAGTCCTCTTCTTCTACTTCCCTTTTTTGATTCTTTTTCCCAGCGCGGTGAGCAGTTTTGGGACAAATAAGACAATCATAGATAGACGTATTCACACTGAAATGCTCTGTCTGTGGATTTTTTGTGTGCTGGAAGGATTTTTGAGACCTTTCTTCTATCAACATAGTCATAGAAAAAACATCACTAATAATACGTATCACAGTGCGCAAAAGTAAAAAAGAGATAATTCTTCATAAAATAATAAGCTCTCTCTGTTGAATAGTTCGTTCTTTGATCTCTGTAAGAGCCACTAGAGAGCGAGCGCTTCTGTTCTGTTTTGTTCTCAATCGCTCAGTGTAAAGCAGGGTTAGTCTTCTTTCATAAGAAGTGATTGGAACGAACGAAAGTAGGGCCCTTTCTTGTTTTTGACAGTAGAGAAGAACTTCCATCGTCGTCTTTGGTACAAAGAGTATTATTATTATTATTATTATTATTATTATTATTATCATTGGAGTGAATAATATAGATAATAACATTAAGATATAATAAGATTAAGATATAATACTAATCAATAGGGGAATACTGATCAATCGACGTGGAAAGATGGCCACTTCTTCTTCTTCTTCTTCGAATGCAGAAATCACTGAGATTTTAATGCAAACGCAGTCACACGATGTTCAAACGAGACAACTGGCTGAACAAAAGTTAGAACGAGCGAAAGTGGCGAACTTTTCTGGGTACTTACTCTCGCTAGCGAACGAATTCGCACAGGAAGACCAAAAACCTGCAGAGATTAGACAGTTATCGGGTTTGATATTGAAGAATGCGATCGATTCGCGTTCGCAACAAACGAAACAGAAGTTGCAAAAGAAATACGCGGAGGAAGTATCGGAGAACGATAGGAATCAAATTAAGACTATGATTTTCTCTTGCTTGAATTCGAGAGAACATGGAATTAGACATACTGCTGCACAAGTCATCGCGAAGTTCGCCGCTGCTGAAATTCCATTAAAACAATGGCCAGAATTGATTCCAAGATTACAAATGAACGTCTCGGAACAAACTTCGTCGATTGAATTGAAACAAGCAACTTTGGAAACACTTGGATATGTATGCGAAGAGTTAGCGCAAACGGAAGGCGGGATCGATTCGTTAGATCAAAAAGAAGTGAATTTCATGTTAACTGCAATTATTCAAGGTATGGATAACTCGGGACTTAACAACGAAGTGAGGTTAGCGGCATGTAACGCGTTATCAATCGCTTTGACGTTTGCGTCGGAGAATTTTTCAAAGCAGGAAGAAAGAGATTACATCATGCAAGTGACGTGCGAGGCTTCTGTGTGGCCCGATCAAAGGATTCGTTTCGCAGCTTTTGAAGTTTTAGTCGGTGTTGCAGAAGAGTATTACGAACATTTGGAAAGTTATATCTCGGCGATTTATGACTTGACGGTGAAGGCTTTACAAACGGACGATCCGCAAATCGGTTTACAAGCAATTGAGTTTTGGTCGTCCGTTTGCGAGGAAGAGATTGGACGAATGGAAGCCATTAATGCAGGCGAAAAAAGATGTTGTATATCATCAATTCATAGAGAAAGCTTTGGGAGTTCTAACGCCGATGTTACTCGAACAGTTGACGAAACAAGAGGAAGGGCAAGACGAGGACGAAACGGCATGGAATTTGGCCATGGCTGGTGGAATCTGTTTGAATTTAATCGCAAACTTAACTGGTGATAAAGTAGTCGATGGTGTCATGCAATACATCACGCAAAACATTCAACAAGAGAATTGGAGACAAAAAGAAGCCGCTTTATTCGCTTTTGGGGCTATTTTAGAAGGTCCGTCGAGAGAAAAATTAGCTCCTCTCGCCAACGAAGCTTTACCGTTTTTGTTAAACTCTATGAAGGACAAAAACACGCACGTGAAAGATACCACGGCATGGACTATTGGACGCGTGTTTGAGTTTGTACAATCGCCAGATTATCGATTGATTTCTGAGAATAATTTACACCAAACGTTAGAAGCGTTGACTAATTCGCTTAAGGACGTTCCAAACGTCGCCGGTAAAGCGTGCTGGAGTATTCAGCATTTAATCACCTCTCTCGAAGATGATGTTGCGATTCGACCAATGCTTGCGCAAGCATTTCAACCAATCGTGCAAGCTTTATTAATAACTGCGGAAAGATCAGACGCCGAGATGAAGTTGAAAATGGAGTGCTACGAGGCTTTGAACGAAATCATTCGATGCGCGAGTTCGGAAACTTTAAGTACCGTGCACCAGCTCATCCCAGTGGTTTTGCAAAAACTCGGAAGTACGTTTGATGCGCAAGTGACTTCGCAGGACATGCTTGAGAAACAAACGGATCAACAAGCTTTGTTATGCGGAACTTTGCAAGTAATCATTCAACGTTTAGGATCGGAAGAAGCGGCGAAAGGATCGTTGGCGCAGCACTCGGATAACCTAATGACTGCGTTTTTGAAAGTTTTAGCGAATCGATCCGCGACGGTGCACGAAGAAGCGATGTTGGCAGTTGGTGCTTTAGCGCATTCCGTGGGAAAAGATTTCGAAAAATACATGGTTGCGTTTTACCCGTTTGTGAAGATTGGTTTGGAAAATCACGAAGAGTTTTCGGTGTGCCAAGCGACGGTTGGTGTGGTTGGCGATATTTGCAGAGCTTTAGATGAACGTTTGGCAGAACACCAATGGTGCGATAACCTCGTTTACTTATTGTTGCAAGATTTACAATCATCCGATTTACACAGATCGGTGAAGCCGCCGATTTTGAGTTGTTTTGGCGATATCGCCTTAGCCGTCGGCCCTTTGTTCGATAAATATCTCGAATTTGTATTACCAATGCTGCAAAGCGCGACTGCTTTAGCGTTGACGAATCCAGATCCAAACGCTGAGTTGGACGAAGATACGGTGAATTATAAGAACGAGCTTAGAAACGGTATTTTTGAGGCGTATACAGGTATCTTACAGGGCTTTCGCGACGATAGTACGAAAATCGCACATTTGGCGCAACACGCTCGATTTATCCTATCCTTCATTGAAGACGTCTCGAGAGATCCATACAGAGATTCGAGTGTGACGAAGAACATGGTTGCTCTGTTGGGAGATATGGCGGATACGATGGATGGGATTGGCGCTCTTTTCAAGGAGAGGAATTTTTACCAAGTTTTATTTCAAGAATTAAATCAAGAATCGAGCGGCGATGATAATTTTCATTCGACGTTGCAATGGGCGCACGAGCGAATCACGGAACAGTTGAACAGATAATAAACCAAACGACCGAGCGAGCGAGCGAATGAATAATAATAATAACAATATAACACACACACACAACAATATAACAAAATGACGAATAAATTTAGCTGACTTATAATATATATACCTACCTCTCTAGCAATTAATTAATAAATATAATAATTTTCTAAGACCTAATCTAATGTTGCTAGTATTCTATACTTCACCTAGTAAGGGGAAAACATCCATCTTTAGCGTCTTTAGCGTGCCCACAAAACGTGATGAATCGATCGCTTGCCATTGTCTTGAATATGACATCTTCGGTGTCGAACGAATGAACTGGGTTTCCATACGATCTATGCGTTTGTTTAAGACGATAATATTGGTATGGATCTCCTCGCTGACCTTTTCCTAACCCAAAAACGGTAATGTTCATACACAAAGGGCGAAGCATTGCGATACCGACTAGACCAGAACTCGCGCAATTACCTCCTTTAAAATTTTTTGAATGTTTCCTCTCATAACATCGACGAAATCGTTTAAGCGAATTCTCTGCAATCGCTCTGACTTCGGGCATCAAAAACAACGTTTGCACGTCTAACCGCTTCAACTTGTTCTTTACATAATACGCCAAGCGAACGAAATTTTCAGCCGCCGTGCGAGATGAAATCAAAGTCACATCTTTCTCTAAAGGCCACCCTCCGCCGCGATATATTTTATTAATACCACTTCCGTCATGATAAGCGATTGTCCATAACCTATTTAAAAGTCTATGCGTCGTCCTTTTACCGACAAACTTCTCGTAACCTTTTGTAGGCGCTTGATTTATGCGAACTACTATTTCGCTCTGATCAATTTGTTGACCGTATTCCATCTTGAGAAGATGTCCAGAATTACCTACTAACGCGCACGTGCTCCATGGCTTTTCTTCTTCGTCTTCTTTATTCTTATTCTTATTTCTATTTAAAATATCTCTCCCAGAGTTTGGCAATATCGTCGCCGGTATTTTCTTATCTCTATATGCGCCAATGTTTTCATAATTCTTCTTATGCGCTAACGTAGAAACGTCGGCGACTATGACGTTCGTCGTTTGCGGTTTTGCTGGAAATAACGAAATGTACTCGGGCGAACACGCGTGCGAATGAGTTTGCGCAGTCGTCGTCGTAATACGTTGGCGATGTTTATGACTTTGTTTCTCTTTCTCTTTCTCAGGTGTTGTTGCATCCGTATCCGTATCAATATCTGTATCGTCTGCTCCTGCGACGGTATCGTCAAGTGTAGGTATTCGTTCATCGTCGTCGTCTTCGTCATCATCGATAGCAGTATTACTCATAATTTCTTCATCTGGATTAAGAAATCCAACATCATCGGCTACGACGACTTCTCCTACATCGTTCGATCCTTTTCCCTCTTTATTATTAGTATTAGTGTTAGTATTCATAGAGTGTTCAGGTCGGAGCGGTCCCTTCAGTACGTCGTGACTGCTGCGTGAGAACGCAGCAAGATTAGCTCCTACTACTATTGAAGAACATATCAAAATCAGTACTTTTAAGTAAAGATATCCTCCTCGTTTGTTTTTGTTATTATTAGTAGTAGTAGGTCTCATATAAAGTAAAGTAACGCGTATCAAATCCTATTAATGATTAGTACGCAGCAGGCTGGTCAGCTAAAATAAGACCGCTGCATGTTTTTTGAAAACGCGAGCAGGAAATTTAAACATCATCATAATCATCATCATCATCGTCATCATCTTCGTTAAAAGGAGAGAGCGAGAGACGAAAGAAAATGTCATCATCACCTAATGACGGCGAGAACAACATGGCTCGCGCGACATCATCATCATCATCGTCTTCTTCTTCTAAAATACTTAACCTGTTGAATCTGATTCATAAAATGAACACTCGAAAGAACAAAGAGGACGTTAAGAACGTGATCAATAAGGTCTATAGATCATATAAGGAAGATAAGAAATTATTAATAACATTCTGTATAGCTCTGAGTTCATTGAGTCTATTATGTGTACACGAGAAGAGAGAGTATGACTCGCACATGAACAAGTTTATGCAATTTCAGACGATGACGAAGAATAAGAATAAGAATAAGAATAAGAGTTTAACAAAGGAGAGG
>Ga0114995_10003273_pt1 | contig 11072 bp, 11 predicted proteins | sample ArcticOcean_MG_C_11_FD_87038 | JGI IMG/M metagenome (GOLD analysis project Ga0114995, IMG submission 87038) | Marine microbial communities from western Arctic Ocean - ArcticOcean_MG_CB2_154 | ecosystem: Environmental > Aquatic > Marine > Oceanic | place: Arctic Ocean: Canada Basin | collected... | reverse complement strand
GATACATTAACCGAAAAACATGGTGCGTATTTCTTTGTAGCTCCATAAGTTGGATACCCCACAATGGCCAAAGGCCATTGTACGCTATCCAGCTCGGGGGCAAGCCCCCGAGATTTACGCTACACGGTTAAAATGGGTTACTAGAGTATTGTAACAGTATCTCTACCATACTGAGGCAGCACACAGCACCTGCACCGCATCCCAATAGCTTAAGAGCTGAGTAAAAAGTTTTGCATCAGTTCTTTACCACCTTCTGTGGCAAAAGATTCTGGATGAAACTGAATACCTTGAATAGGGTATTGTTTGTGTTTCACACCCATTACTTCATAGCTGTCTGAACCAAATTCCCCCACTACTGCGGTGAGCTGCAGACAGTCTGGCATGGTTTCGGCTTCGGCCATTAAGGAGTGATAGCGCATAACTTCTAACTGATCTGGAATATCTGTAAAGATGCCACTGCCATCATGGCTGATGGGGCTTACTTTACCGTGCATTGGCAAATGTGCCTTTACTACCTTGCCTCCAAAACAATGCACTATGCCTTGCATACCTAGGCATACGCCAAGCAGTGGGATTTTTGGCCCAAGATCTGTAATCACTTTTGCACACACACCAAAATAACTTTTATCATCTGGTGAGCCCGGCCCTGGAGAGATGATAATCCTGTCTGTTTGAGCGGCTTCTATGTCTGCTACAGTCACTTGGTCATTGCGGGCAACGATCACTTCAAAGTCGCCAATTTGTCCATTAAGCTTGGCCGTTGAAAGCACTTCGCCTATGTATTGATACAGGTTATAAGTGAAGGAGTCGTAGTTATCTACCAAATATACGGTGAATATCTTTTGAGTTTTACTCACGTTTTCATTCATGCTTCAGCCTCCATAAACTGTTCTAACACTTTAAGAGTACCGGCAAATTTACGCTGAATTTCTTGGTATTCATCGTCTGGGTTTGAATCATAAACATTGCCACCGCAGGTTTGTACGTAAGCTTTTGAGCCATTGGCAAATACCGTGCGAATAGGAATGGCAAAGGTGCAATCGCCATTAAAACCAAAATGGCCCACTGCGCCGCCATAAGGGCCACGACCATCTAACTCTAGTTCATCAATGATTTTCATGGCTTCAATTTTTGGTGCGCCTGTTAAAGTGCCAGCTGGGAAGTTACTGGCTAAGGCAGAGAACATGTCTTCATTTTCGGCCATGATGCCTACAATTTCACTGGAGATATGTTGTACGTGGCTAAAGCGCTTAATGTCCATCAAACTACGTACTTTAACAGTGCCAAAACGTGCTACTTTGCCAATATCATTACGATGTAAGTCTACAATCATATTGTGCTCGGCAATTTCTTTGGGATCATTCAATAAAGCACGCGCTAATGCAGTGTCTTCTTCTGGAGTAGCCCCACGTTTTGTAGTACCTGCTAAGGGGTAAGCTTCCATTTCACCTTGGCGCAAGCGAAACAATAACTCTGGGCTTGCACCAATAATTTTTTGCTCACCAAATTTAATGTAATACATTTGTGGCGATGGATTAATAATACGCAGCTGTTCGTATAAATTAATACTTTCACCCAACATGTCAAAGCGATATTTAAAACCTACTTCGCACTGGAATATCTTGCCTTCTACTATATTGCCTTTCACCTTTTTAACAGCGGCAGCATGTTGCTCGCGGTTCATATCCTCACCTAGAGGTACTACTTCTAGGCCACCAATAGTTGGCGTTTTGGCATTGATAAGTTCTTCAATTAAGTCGATACGATTATCTTCATAATGGAAGTAAATAAGCTCGCCAGTCATCTTGTCGTAGATAAGGCCGTCTTTGTACAAACCAAATTTAAAAGCATCAAAGGCATCACTAGCCGTAAGGCTTAGGCTTGGCTCAAAGTAGTTCATGGCGTCGTAGCCAATGTAACCTGTTAAACCACCAGCATAGCGACGACTAATAATGTTTTGCGGCACGATGTCACGCAAAAGGTAATAGGGGTTGTCGCTCTCATAACACTCTGCATGGCCATCACGATGGCTAATATGAAGCTGATTGCCATTGGCCCAGAAGATCTGTTCTGGGTCAAACCCAATTAATGAATGGCGAGAAATATGGCTATCTTCTCCCAGAGATTCCAGCATGAAACAGGTATCAAAACGCTGCTCTATTTTTTTAAATAATTCAAAAAAATCACAACCTGAAGTGACTGTAATGTAGCTAGGCTTACGGGCCATTTTAATTTTATTTGGACGTGTCAATTTTATAACTTCCAGCTTGAAGGGCTCTAGAACCTCGGGTTACAGTGGCTATGCCCACTCCGAGTTGTTGTGCTACCTGGCGTTGCGACACACCGTGAGATAGCAGCTCAAAAATTTGGAACCGATTAATAAGTTCTTGTTGCTCGTATGGCGTCAGTAACCCCTCAAGTGCCGCCGACATATGTTCTTCGGTGGTTTGAGCCATAAGGTAGTTGACTACAGGAGAGAGGTACTTGTTACTGGCCATAGTTAATAGATAAAGCTAATAGACATGTAGATTGTATCAATGTACTAGTACACTAGCACAGAGTTAAGTCATTGCCAAGCTGTCGATAACCCAATCGGGTTTAAACTCTGCCACATCAAGGCCATGGTTGTAGCCCCCCCTCACGCCTAAGCATGGCATTCCGCAGGCCTTGGCAGCATTAATGTCGTTGCTGGAGTCTCCTACCATCAAGCATTCGCCAATACTAAAACCTATCTCATTAGCAGCATTTATTAACGGCATGGGATGGGGCTTTTTCTCTGTAAAACTGTCGCCCGAATATACTAAGTCAAAATACTGCGATATGCCGAACTGAAACAACAATGGCTCGGTGAAGCGGCTAGGCTTATTAGTAATCACACCTTGCTTAATGCCATTTTTTTGCAACTGTCCCAACAAAGCCTCTATGCCATCATAGAGCCTACTTTTCTGGTTACCCAGCTGCTGATATGCATCCATGAAGAGCTGTAGAGCGCTATCAAAACGAGGGTCTACAAAAGGTGGTTGGAATTGATTGGCTAAAATGCGCTGCACTAACATAGCCGCACCATTGCCTACCCAATGTTCTACTTGAGATAAGCTGGGCGCAGCAATATCAAGCGCACTAGCCATAGACACGCTAGCTAGGTAGAGGTCTGGCAAGCTATCTAAAAGCGTGCCATCCAAATCAAACAGCACTAACTTTGGCTCAAAACCGATGATGCTCAACAATGGGATCGATGGGGCAAGTGGTGCCATGTTAGTCATTAGATGGAAGCTAGTTCTTTACGCATCAAATCGATGGTGGCCTTATAGTCATCTGTATTAAATATGGCTGAGCCTGCTACAAAGGTGTCTGCACCGGCACGGGCAATTTCAGCAATATTGGCCACACTAACGCCACCGTCTACTTCTAGGCGAATGCCTAATCCAGATGCATCTATACGCTGACGCACTAAACGCAATTTATCCAAGGTAGATGGAATAAACTTTTGCCCACCAAAGCCAGGGTTTACCGACATTAATAAGATCATATCTAACCGATCCATTACATGGTCTAAATAATGCAACGGTGTTGCTGGGTTGAATACTAAGCCAGCTTTAGCCCCACCATCTTTGATAATCTGTAAGGACCGATCTATATGATCACTGGCTTCTGGGTGAAAGGTAATATAGCTAGCGCCTGCTGCCAAAAACTCCTCAATCATCCTGTCTACCGGCTGCACCATTAAGTGCACATCAATAGGTGCGGTAATACCGTGGTCTCGCAATGCTTTACACACCATTGGGCCAATGGTGAGGTTAGGCACGTAATGGTTGTCCATTACGTCAAAGTGTACGATATCGGCACCTGAGGCCAATACATTTTCAACTTCTTCTCCCAAACGTGCAAAATCTGCCGCTAAAATGGAAGGTGCTATTTTAAAATCAACCATGGGGTATGTTCCAGTATTTATTGTCGACAAAACGACTTACGAGGCCTTTATTGAAGCGCTTAGTTATTTACGAAAATTTTTACTTACGCAGCTTTTTATTTACGAGATTTCTTAACCGCATCGTAAGCTGCTTGAATTTCTTGTGTTTTTTCTTTTGCTAACTGCATCATTTCATCAGGCAAACCACGGGCTACTAGTTTATCAGGATGATGTTGGCTCATAAGCTTGCGATACGCCATTTTAAGGCTTTTGGCATCGCAGTCTTGATTTACACCTAACACACCATAGGCTTGCTTTAGGCCTAAACCACCAGAGCCTTCAAACTGACCTTGCCCTCCACCTTCGCCTCTACCTTGCCCACTGCCTTGATGGAATGAGCGTTCATACTTCATGCGGCTAGCAACGGCTTCAAACTCACGCTGCGTAATACCTAACAACTGACACACTTGTGTAAGAACCAGCCCTTCTGATGGGCTAAACTCACCATCTAATAAAGCTGTTTGTAACTGGATTTCGATAAACATCTGCTTAACCGAAGCATTATTCACCAAGGCTCGCTTCAAGGGCTCTAAGACCTGAGTTAGATCAAAATCGGCTTCTTTACCCTGACTAAAACATTCAATAGCACGTTTTCGCGAGGCCCCTGTAAGCTGCATACGCGTCATTACCGCTTCTGCATATTCAATTTCTTCAGCCGATACTTGTCCGTCGGCTTTAGCGATCTTACCCATCACACAAAACGTGGCGTCGAAGAAGGCTGTTTGAGCTTTAGCCTGAGTCCAACTTTCAGTCCCGGCCACACTGCGAATTAATTTATCGAGGTAGTAACCAATAGCAGCGCCAAATAACATGCCAGAAGGCCCGCCTGTTAAACCGATTAAAGCACCTAATACTAATCCTGTTCTATGGCGTGCCATATTGGCGCCAAAACTATAAGTATTCACATATTCACCTTTGTTTAAAATCTCGCCCTATAATAAATGGCCAAGGCTTCAAGTGCCACATTGAGCCCAATTAAATTGCCTAAATTGACACTTTTAGCCCCTTACTTCCTATTTGAAACACCTATCTTTGAAAATTTGGTTTAAACTTACTCTTTAACTATATAGACGCACCATTTTTTTGGTCAACAATCACTGGGTTTCTTTTGTCAATTTATACACCAGCACAAAGCCTTCGTCTGATGCTCTTTTACATAGTTGCCTGCAGCTTCAGCACAGTTGTAACTGCAGACCACGAAGCCATTAGTTTAGACTGGGAATCGCAAAGCGCTACCTCCAGTAATTATTGTGCTGGTTACTATCTGCCCTATCAAGCCCCAGCCTTTGATGAAAACTTCGCAGTAAACCAACAACCCCTTTACAGTGACGCTGATTCAAGCGAATACGAGCAAGGTGTTACCCACCTTAGAGGCAATGTAGAGCTGCGCCAGGGCGATCAAAAAATTTCTGGCGACTACGTCCGTTTAGACAATAATGAAGGGATTGTAGATATTATTGGTCATGTGGAATTTCGCCGCCCTAACATGGTTATGCAAAGCGACGATGCCAGCTTTGACACTGCTAATTCCTCAGCTCAACTCAACCAAGCTCAGCTTGCACTGCCTAGCAATGAGCTTAGGTCTACTGCTCAATCCATTGATTATCACAGCGACGACACCATCACTATGAATGAGGGCAGCTTTACCTTTTGCCCACCTGGTAATAATGCTTGGGCGATACATAGTAACAAAGTAGACCTAGACCCAAGTGCAGGCTTTGTGGTGGCTAAGCATGCCATCCTAAAAATTGGTGCAGTGCCAGTGTTTTATCTGCCATGGATGAGTTTCCCAATAGATGACCAACGCCACTCTGGCTTTTTGTTTCCTACCTTAGGGAGCTCAACTCAGATGGGGTTAGATGTCACAACACCTTACTACCTTAATTTAGCACCCAACTATGATGCTTTGATTACACCTAGATTTACCGAACTTCGCGGCACAAGCATAGGTACCAAACTAAGGTACTTAGGCCCGCAGAGCGAACAAGATTTGTATGTAAACTGGGTTATAGATGACCCCGATTCCACACTAGATAGATGGCTAGTGGAATACAACCATAAAGCCAAAATAAGCCCCAGCCTTTCCAGCTCAATACATTTTAAACAAGTAAGCGACGGCGAACTGTTTAACGACCATATTTTAAGCCAGGACGACAGTGAAAAGAGCGCTATTGCAAGCAACGCTACAATTAACTACCAAGGCCAAACGCCCATACTAAAAAAAGCCAGCTTGGCACTAATTACCCATCAAAATTTGTCCACTAGCGTGCCTGCTTATGATCAATTGCCCCATGCAACCCTTGCTGGGGGCATTGTTATAAACCAAAAACAACGAGTTATCAGCGCCAACTATGCTTTAGACCTAAGCCGCTTTACCAGAGACACTAAAGGCCTCACTGGCAGCAGTAAAATCACAGGTACACGTACACACTTATTACCAAGTATCAGCACCTATTGGGTGAGTGATTATAGTTTTATCAAGCCAAAGATAAGCCTCCCTACTACTCATTATCAGCTTAATGACACTCCATCGAACATCACTCAGAGCAATACTCGTGTTATCCCCCAGCTAGAAATTGATAGTGGTTTGTTGTTCGAGCGGCCTCTTTCCAGCGGTTATAGGCAAACACTAGAACCTAGACTTTATTACGCCTACGCTCCTTACCAACAACAAGATGACATCGTTATTTTTGACTCCAGTATAAATAGCAAACCGTTTTATCAGCCTAACCGGTTTAATGCTTATGATCGTATAGGTGACACCAATCGCGTAACCATAGGTCTAGATAGCCATTTTTTAAATTCCAAAGGTTGGCAAAAAGCCAAGCTATCCATGACACAGATTCACTACCTTAGTGATCGCAAAGTACAATTAAGTAGTTCTAGCGCCTCTAATACTGAAACTTTTTCGCCAATCTATGGTCACATGAGTTACCAATTTACTCCTTACTGGAGCTCTAGTTTAAATGTAGATTGGAGCCCTAAATCTGGTGATGTTGAAGCTACAAGTGCAAACATGAAATACCAGGTGAATAACAACAAAATTATTGATATAAAATACACTGAAGTGTTGAATAGCACCCAGCAAGGTGAGGTGTCTTTGATTTGGCCTATAGCCCCCCAGTGGACATTAGTTGCCAAGCACAAAGAAGACCTTCGCAACCGGCAACTACAGGATGAGATTTTTGGCATAGAATACGCCAACTGTTGCTGGAAAAGCCGTTTGGTTAGCCGTAATTGGCTAGTAGACCAAGAAAAAGGCATGCAAAATGGGGTGTTTTTTGAGCTGACTCTCAAGGGTCTAGGTGGCAGCAACAAACAATTGACCAGCGGCAACCAAGTGCGCATGGCAGATTTTATGAAAGGAATTACCGGCTACAATGAATACACTCAGTAAATGGGGCATCAGCCTTAGCTTAGCCTTAGGATTAACCACGTCTTTGTCAGTTTTTTCCGCGCAAAAACTCGACAGTATTGCCGCCATCGTTAATGACGACATCGTATTGCAAAGCGATCTAGCAACTCGCCTAATGCAAGTGCAACAACAGCTGTCCAAGGGTAATACTGCAGTACCAGAGCTAGCTGCGCTTACTAGTCAGGTGTTAGACCAGCTCATCATAGAAAATCTACAGCTACAGCTAGCAAAAACAAAAGGCGTGCACATTGCCGACCCAAGTTTAGACTTAGCCATAGAGCGCATTGCTAAAAGTAACCAGCTGACCCCCTCCCAGCTTGAACAAGCCATTACTGATAATGGCGAAAGCATGGTGCAGTTTAGGGCTAAAATTCGTCAAGAATTAACCATTAATGAAATTCAATCCACTTTGGTAACCCGCCGTATCCGTATAAGCGAACACGAGGTTGATCGATACTTGGCATCAAACCAAGGCCAGCAACTAGCTGATACAGAGTATGAAATTGGACATATACTAATCAGTTTAAGTGCACAGCCTGATGCCCAAGAACTTTCTATAGCGCAACAAAAATTGGATATTATCAACAGTGCTTTAGAACAAGGCACTGAGTTTAGTAGCATTGCAGTAACCCACTCTAATGCTCTCAATGCCCTAGAGGGCGGCAATTTGGGTTGGCGTAAAGGCAGCCAATTACCCGAACTATTTGCCGAGCCCATAAAGAGTATGGCGGTTGGCGAAGTGAGCTCACCCATTCGTAACGATAGTGGTTTTCATTTTATTTCGTTAATCAATAAGCGTGGGGTGAGCATTCAAACGGTGGCTCAAACTAAAGCCAATCACCTTTTGATTTTACCCAATGATATTCGTTCTACTAGCCAAGCTCATACCCTTATCAATGAGCTCCATCAGCGTTTGGTCAACGGTGCAGATTTTTATGACCTTGCCCGCACCTTTAGCGATGACGCCAACTCAGCACCCAGCGGAGGTGATTTAGGTTGGCTAAATGAAAACCAGCTTCCAGCCGTACTACAAACACCGCTAGATCTTCTAGCCATAGAAGAACTGAGCCAACCGATACAAAGCGACAATGGCTGGCACCTATTACAAGCTGTAGAGCGCCGAACCAAAGACGTAGGCCAAGCCAACCTTCGCTTCCAAGCTAAAGAAGCCATTAAGCAAATGAAATTTGCTAACGAGCTAGAAAATTGGCTGCGCAAAATACGTAACCAAGCCTACATAGAGATCCGCTAACCATGAAACGCTTATTAGTTACTGCGGGAGAGCCTGCTGGTATTGGCCCGGACCTATGCTTAACTTTGGCTGGGCAGCCAAGTGCCATATTGCAGGGTGCTGAAATTGTGATAGTGGCCGATGTAGGTCTATTACAAGACCGTGCAGCACAGCTAGGTTTAGCCATCGATTTTTGCCACGTAAGTTTAGAACAAGCTATTACACCTACCGTTGCTAATCAACTAAAAGTGTTCCACGTGCCTCTAAAGGTGGAAAGTCGCTCCGGGCACTTAGATGCCGACAATAGTAACTACGTATTAACTACCCTTGATTTGGCTTGTGATGCATGCCTAAATGGCCAAGCTCACGCCATGGTGACAGCGCCAGTACATAAAGGCATTATTAATGATTCAGGCACTGCATTTAGCGGCCATACAGAGTATTTACAAGCCCGTTGCAAAGTAGACCAGGTGGTAATGATGCTTACTTGTGACGCCATGCGTGTCACCCTAGCCACTACCCACTTACCATTGAAAGATGTGTCTGCAGCAATCACTCCAGAATTGCTAAGCAAAACCCTACACATTATTGATGCTGAGTTAACAAGTAAATTTAGTATTACCAAACCATGCATCTATGTGTGCGGCCTTAACCCCCATGCAGGTGAGGATGGCCACTTAGGTACAGAAGAGCTAGACATCATTATCCCTACCTTAGAAAAATTACGTGGCCAGGGCTTAAACCTTGTTGGCCCATTACCAGCCGACACCTTATTTAACCCTAAAAACTTAGCAAAAGCAGATGTCATCCTTGCTATGTATCACGACCAAGGATTACCCGTGCTAAAATACGCAGGCTTTGGTGACGCGGTGAACATAACCTTGGGGCTGCCTATTATTCGCACCTCCGTAGACCATGGTACTGCACTAGATTTAGCCGGTACCGGCCTAGCCAAAAGCAGCAGTCTGTTAAAAGCCACAGAAAGCGCATTACAGCTTACTCTTTAAAATTAGGTCGCCCACACACGAGATTTTTATGGCCAGTCAGACCCCGAAAAAACACCAAGCGCGAAAGCGATTTGGTCAAAATTTTTTACACGACCAAGGTATTATCCGCCACATTGTGGCCTGCATTCGGCCAAAAACAGAACAACACATTGTAGAAATTGGCCCAGGCCTTGGTGCTATCACAGAACACTTGCTTGCAACTGCTGGGCACCTAGATGTAGTAGAGCTAGACCGAGATTTACTGCCCTACTTGCGCATTGCGTTTGCTAGCTATGGCGACAACTTACGCATCCACGAAGCAGATGCTCTGCAGTTCGATTTTCGCAGCCTGAGCAAAGACAACTCAAATACACCAGAAGAGCTACTTCGCATTGTAGGCAACTTGCCATACAACATTTCCACTCCTTTAATTTTTCATCTGCTAAGCTACACCGACCTTATTGCCGACATGCACTTCATGCTACAAAAAGAAGTGGTATTACGGTTAGCCGCAGGCGCAGGGACTAATAACTATGGCCGCCTAAGCATCATGGCACAGTATTTTTGCCGCGTAGACAATCTTTTCGAAGTGCCACCAGAAGCCTTTGATCCACGACCAAAGGTAGACTCTGCCATTGTACGCATGGCGCCTTATACAGATTTACCTCACGCGGCAAACGACTTTAAGCATTTTGAGTCGTTGGTAAAAAGCGGTTTTGCTCAACGTCGTAAAACTTTACGCAATAACCTTAAAGGCATAGCTAATGATGAACAGTTGCAAAGTTTGGGTATTGACCCTAGCATTCGTCCAGAACGTTTAACTGTAGGCGATTTTGTCGCGATTAGTAATTTATTGACCCAAACACCGAGCTAGAGCCATAACATGAACATCTTAAGCAACAATTACAACATTAACGTAGGCGTAATATCAGAATTCCTTGCAGAACAATCTGACCCTAGTCGTAATCGCTACGTTTTTGCCTACAAAGTAACCATCACCAACAGCGGCATTCAAAGTGCCCAGCTTATGAGCCGTAAGTGGATCATTACTGATGGCGACGGTAAAATTCAAGAAGTCTCTGGCGATGGCATTGTGGGTAAGCAACCTATTATTGAGCCAGGCCAACAGCACCAGTACACCAGTGGCTCTGTATTAGAAACTAAAGTAGGCAGCATGAGTGGTTTTTACAGCATGGTAGCCGCAGATGGCCACGAGTTTTCTGCACCTATACCACCTTTTACCCTGTCTTACCCCAATGCTCTGCACTAGCCCCCTATACCCATGGCTAGTTACGCAGTAGGCGATATTCAAGGCTGCCTAGCAGCCCTTAAAGCTTTATTAGATAAAGTAAATTTTACTGCTGAGGATACTCTATGGGTAGCTGGGGATTTAGTGAATCGCGGACCCGACTCACTAGAGACCTTACGCTTCATTAAGTCTTTAGGTAATCAAGCTAAGGTAGTACTGGG
>Ga0114995_10003262_pt1 | contig 11089 bp, 8 predicted proteins | sample ArcticOcean_MG_C_11_FD_87038 | JGI IMG/M metagenome (GOLD analysis project Ga0114995, IMG submission 87038) | Marine microbial communities from western Arctic Ocean - ArcticOcean_MG_CB2_154 | ecosystem: Environmental > Aquatic > Marine > Oceanic | place: Arctic Ocean: Canada Basin | collected... | reverse complement strand
ACCAGCTTTCGTGGCTGAATATGGATTCGTCGGTTCTAATAAACTCGCATGTTCTGTATTCGATGCGTTTAATTCGTACGAACTTTCCCCGTAAACCTCATCCGTGGAGACGTGTAAGAATCTTTTAATCGTCCCCAACGTCTTGCACGATTCTAATAAAACGTGCGTTCCTAAGATGTTATTTTCAGTGAACGCGAATGAGTTCCCGAACGAGTTATCCACGTGTGTTTGTGCAGCGAAGTGCATGATCGTATCAATGTTTTCATTTCTTAAAATGTACGAAACTAAATCTGCCGAACAAATATCACCCTTTATGAACTTGAAGTTCAATAAATGTGATACACACGATAAGTGTTTCACGTTTGCGCAGTAGTCTAATTTATCCAAGACGACAATCTTTTATTATATATTATTAATATTATATTATTATATTATTATTAATAATAATAACGGTGATGATGATGATGATGATGATGATGAGAAGGTCAGTTTAATATATTAACGTTAGAGTATTACTAAAGATGATGATGATGATGTTTGATATGCTCGATTTTGATCGAACTTTACATTTAATTCACATACTAGTCATACATGTTTTACGAGAAAAAGAAACGCGACGAAACGAGATAATAATAATAACACGGTGTAACGATGATACGAAAACGTACTTTGCAGTGTGGATACTTCGTCGCGAATAAGATCGCAACGTGAGAGGCAATGAACCCTGCCCCGCCAGTTATTAGAACGTTCTTCGGCTCATAAACCGCCATGTTATGTTCTGTTCCAGTCCTCCTGATGTGTTCGTTTTGTGAACTGTTCTCGTTTCTTTACAGCAGCAGCAGGAAGTGAATAAAACGCAGCGGCGAGCGGCCCAATCAGCAGTCGGAAAGACTTTTAGCAAGAGAGAGAAATTAGCCCCCCCCGAAGCTGCTGCTGCTGTGCTCATATGCAGACAGGCAGATGGATGCTGGCAAAAAACGGGAAAAAACAAAATCGCATCAGTCGTGAAAAGTGGGAAAGATGGGAAAAGTGTGAAAAGACGAAAGAAAGAAAGAGGGGAACATCACGTTTTTATTTGCATCGCATTACGAGTCGTCCACGAGTACTGACTGCTCCGCACTATTAATTTATTTATTTATAAAAGAAAGAGAGAGATTAAGAGAGATTAAGAGAGAGAGATGACAACGATCGAACGACAACGAATAACAACAACAACAACTAATAGTGATGAGAACTTTTCTTTATCGAGATGGTTCTTGAAGAGGGGAGAGATATTACAAAAATATAACGAACGATATTTACGAGTATGTATTAAAGAGAGAACGTTATCGTTCCATGCGAAGAAAGAACAGAAAGCGACTTCGGTCGTTTCTTTCGACATGCTCGAGAAATTCACGACCATCATAGGCAATAAAACGAATAAAACGATTCGTATCCAACTCCGAAGTGGGAAAGATTTATATCTCATGAAAATGCCAAAAGAACAACGACAACAACCATCAGGACAACATGGCGATGATAATAATTATAAAGAAGATGATGATGATGATGAAGAAGAAGAATGGTGCGAACGAATGAACAGGATGCTAATCTTACTACCATCGCCAGATTGTCGAAGAGAAAGAGGAGGAGGAGGAGGAGGAGGAGGAGGTATTGAAAATGCACATGGCGCGTTATTGCGTAGAAAAGATTCCATAGGCAAAGGCGTCGGCAAAATACGAGTCTTAACGAATAATTCGCCTCCGCCGTTAGTAGAGAAGAACGGTAGTAGTACTGCTGGCGACGAAAACGTGCCACCAATGAAATCTCCCGCACTTAATCAAAGAAAACAACTTGAATACGATGAAGAAGAAAATAACAACGAAGGAGAAGCGTCTTCGACGGTTTCTTCGTTTTATCACAGTTCGCCGCAAATGAATAATGACAACAACAGAGACGCGAGAAGTCTCTCTATTATGACTTCTCAAGATACAAACGATCGCGTTTTGGATACATTTAAAGCCATGGAACTTGCTTTGCGAGCTAAAGATGAATTGTTAGCTGCGCAAACACAACTCACAGAAAGATTAGAGGCGAAACTGAAAGAGAGAGAAAATGAAATACGCGACTTGCAAAGAAAACTGAACGATACGAAAGAATTACAAGAAGAATTCGATGATGCAAGCATGCGCGCAATGGAAATGGAGGATCAAGCGAGCATGTTATCAGTAAATATAGATTCGTTGACGAGAGAATTAGATGACGTGCGCGCGCAAAAAGCAGTCGTACAAAACGCTTTATTAAGAGAGTCTGCGTTCATGCAAGAGCGAGAGTATGAGTTGAATAAAAAATTATCCGATGCCAATTTGAAGGTGCAAAAAGTCGAGGCTGAGAAGAAGCATCAGAAAGACGTTTACGAACAAACCGAACGCGAGCTTATGTTAAGTCGCGATAGGTTATTGGCAGAGATTGCTCGAGAGCGCAGAAATCGCGGAATGTTTAGTCCCGAGCTCTCGCATCAAAATAGACGAAGACGCGCTACGACAACAAGAAATGCTGCATCCTCGGATGATGATGTCACTAATAATAATAATAATAATAATAGAAAAGAGGAGAGTCCAATACGTCGAGGAGAGCTTTCGTTTGCGTCTCAACGCACGACGTTGAATGAATCTTTCGATTCGTTAGTTGGTGCTTCTCTACAAAAAGTCAATCGCACGACGACGACGATCGACCCAAAAATGCTCACACCTGAAGAACACTCTTGCAAAGTACAATAAGTACAATGACAATAGTATATTTATTAGTTAGGTAGTACAAAAGTGTAATATATAATCCCGTGTAATATAGTTATGTATATTTCGTTTAAAGACGGTCCTGTGGCTTAATTTATATTATCTCAACAATTTACCTGTACTAGTATGCTAAATAAAATTCTTGCTATTCCTAATTACTAAATCGAAGATTGTATACTAATCACTTTACCATCGAATGAAACAACTCCTTTCACGTATTCTTCGTTTTCATTCTCTCTCGCGAATTTTTCAACGTATGAACAGGTAGGGATAACTGTATATCCTTTCTTCTTCGCCCATTCTAACGCACCTTTGGTGATGACTTTCGCTAATCCTTTCCCTCTCTCTTTTTCTGGAGTCCAAGTATGAGCGAATGAAATCAATTTCGACTTTGGGAGTCCAACAAAATCGTACTTCAAGTACGCGATTGAACCATCTTCTTCTTTAGAATCGAATTCTAACGCATTTGAGAACACGCCACCTAGCATTTCTAATTCGTTCATCTGTAATTTACCTGGAAAGCATTTCACTGCTACTGTCGTTGTCGTTGTTGGAGAGGTCATTTTTTACTTTTGGAGTTTTTTTATTATTGCTGCTGATGATGAGTTTTTGATGATGAGTTTTTTTTAGTTTTTTACCTTCATGAAACCTCTTGATTTAAGACGCGCGTGTAAGAGGAAGCCATTTTTTAAGACTTATTACTTGTTCTTTTTCTTCTGCATTTTGCTCGCTGCCGGTTCTTCGTTTTTGCCTTTGCCGTCTTGTTGTGTACCGAAAAACATGTTACGCGCTTCTTTTAATATCATCGTACACCACACCAATTGAAGAACAGTAAAAAATATGTTCAAAACTAGGACGCTCATTATTACGAATCTCGGCACATTCGTAGTAGGTAAAGTTTCAAGATTCAAGACGTAAAGCGCATCTTTCCAATAACCGATTGAATACGAAATCCATTGAATAACGCGAAACCAAAGAAACATGAACGCGAAAAGTAAAGAACAGAATGTGTTGAATATTGCATATTTCTTCGCGCCGTACTCTGGATAGAATCTAAAAAAATCGACAACGCAGAGCGGTAACGATGAAGCCTCTGAACAACCCATGAAATAAATGCCGTAATATCCACAAAATGGGATTGATAACATCCAATAGCATAACAATCCAGTCATTGCATGGTGAATCAACATTTCAGTTTTATTCAACTCAGAGTTGAACAAGGAGAAGACAAAATCCCATAGTTGAAACGCTATCTGCACCAAACCTATTTTATTACATTTCTGAATATTTGAAATCGAAAACAATCGGTCAATAGCGGTTTGGTTTTCCAACGCACCAAAATACCACGCATGTAATCCTAAATATGCCACGTATGTCATCGGAAAGATACAAGTGATTTGGAAAGCGCCCAAGTATGCGCCTTCTCCATTTGAACGATGCACCTTCTTGTGATTCAAGATTGTTTTAACAACGAAGAACGCTACAGAGAGGGATAAAAACCACGAGGAGATTGTGATCAAATCTTCGCTCGATGGGAACGATGATACTATAAGTTGTTCATGAATAATATTAGTAGTCTTTTTCGAGAACATCTTTAACAATGTTTTACTTTCAGGATTGCAGGTATTAATTATTTGAAAATCTTGGGTGACGATTATTAGGCGTTAGGGGTCTGCTATGTGATGCAATATAATGTGAATCAAAAACGCTTGGGCTAGAGAGCGCTTTCACAAGAAAGGAGTAAGTATATATATTGTATATATATATATACAACAACATCAACAATTATTATTATTATTACACATATATATATGCACTGTATATGATTAGAAACTCTTAATCGTCGTCTTCAATAGTCTGAAACTGGTTTTGCTGCTGCGTATCCATTCCGTCTTGATCGTACGCGCTCATCATTTCGGCGATTAATTTTGTGGTATGCTCGGACGAAAGCGCCGCAAAAGCGCCTTCTCCGAGTTCGTATTGAAACGTAAAACCGCTCCCTGAAGCGACTTGGATTTTATCTCTTAAAAGAACGCGTTTCGTGACTAAAGTTGGTATGATTTTACTCACTTCGCATTCCAAATCTTCGTGATAGCGCATTTGGTCGTTTTCTTTACCATTGAAAGAAATCGGTAAACCGAATTGCCTGAAAACTTTGAACAAAGCTTCTTCTTGAATCGTTCCTCCGTTGACGTTTATTAACGATGATATCGTAGCGATTATTCCTCTCCACGCGAGTTTTTCTGTCCTTAAACGACTATCGACGAACTTCAATCTCGCGTCGACCGGTAACGCCGATCTAAGAACGAACGAAGATGATCCCTTCGACGAAGTAGTTGCAACGGCCGCACTCTTACTCTTTTCGACTTGCGATACTAATCTTTCCACTTCTTGCAACTCTAAACCGAGATTATCGAGCAACGATAATTGCACTAAAGGTAAAATATAACTCGCGACGTTTCTTATTTTCTTCCCTTTCAAAGCTTCGTTCATCATAGAAGTATACAACGTTCTTTGTATTGGCTGGTTATTCGTCTTTTGCGCTTGAAAAAGGAAAAAACGTGCGGCTTCACTCGTCAAGTGTTTCTTCTCTTGCGGCGATAGACTCTCGTGCGCTTGCTTTTGATTTTCTCGTTCTTCGTTTCTTTGCTCTAGGAATCTTTTCCTGATTTTCTTAATGTCTGGATCGAAGACACCTACGACGTAGGAGTGCGGTCTTCTCTGCTTGTTCTTGGTTGTTTGCTGTTTTTGATTTTTGCGTTTTCCTCCTCGTTCCTCTTCCTCTTTTTCCTCTTCCTCTTCGTCCGGTTCCTCTTTTGCATCTTCAAACACGTCCGAATCTGACTCTTCGTCCTTCTTCTTCTTCTTACTCTTACTCTTCATAGTAGTAGTAGTAGTAGTGTTAGTCTTCTTCTGTTTCTTATTCGAAAGAGGTTGTAAACTCTCAGGCGCTGTCCTTATGATCTCGTTAATCTTCCTCGTTCGTTTCTTGGCAGGATTTAATGGCGACGCGTTCGCTGCCGGAGGTGGAGCAGGCTTTTGTTTTTTCTTTATGTTTGGCTGCATCTTCTGTAGTAGTGATAAAAATATGAACGTTCTTAGTACTCTGTTATCCTTGTTTTTGTTTTTCTGACGACGCGTTTGTCGTTCTGCGTTCGTTTGCCGTGTTTGAATAATAATCTGTCCGTCGTCGTTGTTTCAAACATCAAAGATGTTTCTTTTTTTTGAATTTCTTAACAACGAGGAGAGTTTGAGCAGAGAGCATCAAAAGCAGCTGCTGTCCTGCTGATGATGCCTATTCTATTGTTGGGCCAATAATGCCCGTACTGCTCATAAGAGTGCTTGCTTGGGCAGCAGAGGGCTACAGGGCTTTTTTGGCCCTCGCAAAATGAGAAGCAGCAGCAGCAACTGCGACTACAATACGACATAGATTAGTAAACAATAAAAAGAAGTAATTCATTCATTCATTCATTCATTAATTAATTAATTGACATGGCTCAAACAACACAACGACGCGTTGCGAGATCATTGCTCGCCCATATTAACAGTAAAAGTATAAATACTACTCCTTCTTTACTAACGACGACGACGACGCAATCAGCTCGTGCCGTCATTCAAACAGAGACACAATTCGTTCGTCACTATGCAGGAGCACCTGGTGGGGCAGCGTATGATATCAACACCAGAACGAAACCACACTTGAACGTTGGTACTATCGGTCACGTCGATCATGGGAAAACGACTCTAACAGCTGCGATTACTAAGGTCATGGCCCAAGTAGGTGGAGCGAAAGAGGTCGCATTTGATCAAATCGATAAAGCGCCCGAGGAGAAAGCGAGAGGGATTACGATATCGACAGCACATGTGGAATATGAGACAAAGAAAAGACATTACGCACACGTCGATTGCCCAGGGCACGCTGATTACGTGAAGAATATGATTACTGGTGCAGCACAAATGGATGGGGCGATCTTAGTAGTAGCGGCGGCGGACGGACCGATGCCGCAAACGAGAGAACATATTTTATTGGCAAAGCAAATTGGAGTCCCGTCTTTGGTCGTTTTTTTGAATAAAATTGATATGGTCGACGACGAAGAGCTCGTTGAGTTAGTTGAAATGGAGTTAAGAGAGCTCTTGAACTTTTATAAGTTCCCCGGAGATGATATTCCATTCATTAAAGGCTCGGCTTTACACGCCTTGAAAGGTACAAACGACGCAATTGGAAAGGATAAAATTTTAGAACTCATGGATAAAATCGACGAATACGTTCCGACTCCAGAGAGAGCGTTAGATAAGCCGTTTTCAATGCCCGTAGAAGACGTGTTTTCAATTCAAGGAAGAGGAACAGTCGCAACGGGGAGAATTGAGCAAGGTACGATTAAGGTCGGCGAAGACGTCGATCTCGTCGGTATCGTTCCAACGAAGAAAACAACCGTGACTGGCGTAGAAATGTTCAAGAAACAATTAAACGAAGGACAAGCTGGGGATAACGCCGGTATTCTTTTAAGAGGCGTGAAAAGAGAGGAGGTTTTAAGAGGTCAACTACTTTGCAAACCAGGTTCGATTAAGCCGCACGCAAAATTCGAAGCCGAGATTTACGTCTTGACCAAAGATGAAGGTGGCAGACATACGCCATTTTTCTCTAACTATCGACCACAGTTCTTCATGAGAACTGCCGATATCACTGGGAACATCACTTTACCCGAAGGCGTGGAAATGGTCATGCCTGGCGATAACGTTACGTGTACGTTTGAGTTGATTACGCCAGTCGCTATGGAACAAGGTTTGCGATTCGCGTTACGCGAAGGCGGTAGAACTGTCGGAGCAGGTGTCGTTGCAAAGGTTTTGGATTAGTCGTCGTCGTCGTCGTGCGTGTAATAAATTCGCACATATAAATTTGTTAGTTGATTATTTTCCAGTAACAGTAATATATAAAATTATTATTATTATTATTATTATTATATAAAGGAGGAGATAAGTGTGATTATCGGCTAAACCATCCACCACCGCCTTTCTTCTCGTTATCTTTCTTCGCCTGTTCTTCGAGCATTTTTTCTCGCGCAAGCTCTCTTGGTGACTTCGCTGCGCCAGCGGATGCTCTTTTCTTCCTGAACGCTTCTTTATTCGCTTTCTTCGCGGCTAACACGCCAGCCGAGTTGAACGTAGGCGCTTGCTTCTTCGGCGCTGCAACTCCAATCGATGGCATCATCTGCGCCTTAAATCGGTTCTTTCCAACGCCACACGTTGGACATTTATAAGTATTCGGGAGCATCGAGAAATCACCTCTGTAAACGTATCCACAATCGATGCACACCATCGGCTGCCCTGACGTGTCTTTCTTCTTTCCAAAGTTCCCAAAGAACGCTCTCGTTTGAACCACTGATGAGTTCCCTCGACCACCTCGACCGACTTTCATAGATTTATTATTATTATTATGCTGTGAAGAGAATGATAGAGGAATGATTGATTGATTGATTGTTTGTTTCAATGATTGATTGATTGTTGTGATTGTGATGATGTTATTAGCACCACTCAAAAAACATAAAACGAAAGACAGTGTTTATCTATTAAGTACTAATGAATAACGATGTGTACGTATATTATTTACCTGTTGTTTTGTGAACGCATTGCGTTTGCCAAAGAACGATTGAGCATTCGGTTGAATTAAAAAGGAAGACATAACGTTTAAAAGAGCGCACGAGTTACTAAAATAACGTTCGCTTTGCTGCTGCTGATGTATGGAAAAATCAGTGTCAGCAGAGACTGAGAGTGCCTTTGACGTTGACATTCATATGACCAAAAAAAGAGAAACATAATCGTTATTACAAAAAAAAGAAAAAGAAAATCTACTAGTAGGTAGTATTAATATCTATCTATCAGGTTTCACGCCATCACCGTCTGATTGGTCCAACATCCTTTGCAACTCTTTCGGCATTTTATCAGTGCATTGACTGAATTGACTTCCCCTATAACGCATCTTATGTTCTTCCCAAACCAAGACGTGCACTAATCCATCGCTCGTTCGAGCGGCTTTTCTAGCGCGTTCGCATATTTTTTCGTGCTTCATGCAGCACGGGAACTTATATGGGAGCGCATTTTTTGGGTTTCTCGCTAATTTCTTAAACTCTTGTTCGCTTAAACTACTCGGCGCGACGGCGACGGTTGGATTTCTCGCGTATTCGCTAGAGTAATCGACTTGGTGTTCATCCGCGTGCATTTTTTGTACCCACGAGCCGTACGTATCGTACTCTGAAAAGTAATAATGTCCTCCTTCTACTGTAGCGACTTCATTCGCAATTGCGTGAATGTCCCACGGGAACCTCTTCTCATCCTCCGTTAAATGTTTCAACAAATGTCTATCCTCGCCTGATTTCAAAAACTTTGTGATATACTCGGTCATTTCTTTTACATATTCGCGTTTCATGACCATGAATCCACAGACGTAATTGAAAGAATCTCCTTTCGGATCTTTTGGATACCCCCCAGGTTTCATTAATCTATCGCCTAAGATTCGTTTATAAAATTTCGCGTACCCGGTACTTTTATGCGTCACTGGATTAGCGCAAAACCTTACGGCATAATTTTCGCTCTTTACCGTCTCTCTCACTAACTCTAAAGGTCTCGTCGCGATATTATCTGCGTCCCAAACTAAGTAATATTCCGATAAATCTTTAACATGTAAAGCTACTCCTAGTTTTAAATATTGTTGTAAATACCATCCGACTCTGTTCGATCCTTCCTTTTGTCCAATTTGTTTCAATTTCTCTCCTCTTTGAGCTAAACTCGCATAGGTTACTCCTGGTATTACTTTATTCTCATCTAAACATATAATATTCTTCGCTAACGATTGTAAGTATGGACAAATCTCCGTTTGTTTCACGACGAAGTAAATCTTTCTGAAGTGATAATGAAAGTTCAATCGTTCGACGACTTGTTGCGTCGTACATACTGGCGCAACCATGACGATGACGACATCCATATCGTGATATTCTGTTTTATGATGTTCGTTACTTATGTCCTTATTCGTCGATCCAGCTATTGAGCATGCTATGTTGTCATTATTATTATTATTATATAAGTGCTCTTCGTTATCCTCACCATCATCGTCAACTACGCCGACGCTGTTTAGTTCATCATCATCTTCCTTCTTATATTTATTGCTATTGAACATTGATGAGAAATAAGATAACTCGTTTTTATTCTCTACTAATAAATTCGATTGATGATGATTATGATTATTATTAAGAAATCCTCTATTATTATTATTAGTAGTAGTATTTGTAGTAGATGGATATCTCGATCGATAATGTGTCGCTAAGAAGTTCACAATCATTGCGAATAAAAAGCAAACGATTGCGAATCTAATCATGGCTTTCAAGCCTTGTGAAGGAGTAGGCCGCTTCATTAATAGTATTATTGTTATTATTATTAATAATATCAATTATTGTTACATTCTTTCAAAGAACAAACTTATTTACTACTATAGTTCCTTCGAGACCGTGATGATGTTGTCAAGCGCGTGCTGAGATGAAAAATTGCTCTTATTCAAAAACGAAAATAATAATGTGCGTTTTGATTTTTGAAGTGCATTTTATTCCTTTATTTTATTGTGTGGTCTAAAAACGGGACTGCATCAGGAGGGGTTTCATCCAAATAATGAGGGAGGAAAAAAAGAATAAAAATGAAACGTTCATTATTAGAAGAGCAGAAAACGAGGCCTCCGCCCTATAAAAGAGGAAGGAGAATATATCAGAGAAGTAAATAGACGAGAGAACAGAGAGAACAGAGAGAGAACAGAGAACATCATCAATGGTTGCATCTACGTCTGCGAGTGCGGCGATTACAAATCATGCAATGTTATCATTAAAATCATCGTCGCGGTCGATGAGAAATAATTATATTCAAAACAAACGTCGATCGGAACCCATAGTAACGATTAGAAATAGCAATAGAAGTACTTATTCTTCCCCTGTTATCGTTCATAAGCAACAACAACAACAACAACGTATCAGATCATCGTTTAATTGCTTAAGTGCTTCTAATCAGCATTTGATCGCGGATAACGATCATCATCAAGAAAAAAGGGCCATCAAGCTCATCACGAGAGCCGGCGGTGGCGCGATCGAGAAAGACACCTCTGGGATCCAAGAATCAGAAAGATTCGATATGACCGAGCCGACGACGAAGAAGAGATGGGCGATGGTATTCGCTCTATTCGTCGCGTTCGTTTTATGCATTTTGGATAAGGTGAACATGTCCGTAGCGATCGTTCCGATGGCCGCATCGTTCGGCTGGACGGCTACTCAAAAAGGTTT
>Ga0114995_10003257_pt1 | contig 11092 bp, 6 predicted proteins | sample ArcticOcean_MG_C_11_FD_87038 | JGI IMG/M metagenome (GOLD analysis project Ga0114995, IMG submission 87038) | Marine microbial communities from western Arctic Ocean - ArcticOcean_MG_CB2_154 | ecosystem: Environmental > Aquatic > Marine > Oceanic | place: Arctic Ocean: Canada Basin | collected... | reverse complement strand
CAAGCGCTTGGTCAAAGAGGTCTCAGCACACCCCCAAACCTGAGTGAACCCCGATTACATACCGCAGCTAATTTCTCGCCTTCTTCTCCAGGTCATTATCGATGAGATTACTCCAGAAGCAGAAGAACATGCAAGCGCACCTAAAACCCTAAAACCCGAAAACCCTAAAACCCTAAAACCCTAAAACCCCAACCCTACCTTCTTCACTTTCAGGTAGGCATAGATCCGTTTATCCTCTCTATGCCGAAACATAGATCTATGTGCCTAAATCACAGAATGCCACAACAGTTGAGAAACGCCATGCATAATGCAACCATGGTAGACCTTAACAATGGTACCGATGGACTGTGTGCCGACGAGTTATGCAGTATTATACGTTTTCTTTTACAGGAGTCTGACTCATCACACCCATTGGAAAAAGGACAGATCAGACTGATCCGACAAAAGTTACCGGAACTCTTCGCGCTTGCCGGCGTCGTCCTCTCTGATGATGAACAGAAATCATACACGACTACCTTGGATATCGCTAAGGGTAAACCGAGGTATTTGGACTGGATGGAACTTCAACTGATTTTGGCCAACATGGGGGTCGATGTCACGGTCATGAATAATATGAGCACCCGTCGCGCATACTCATATGAATATGAGAAGAGTGAGTTCAACACAGGCAACCGACCACACATCATCGTCACCTTGCAGAAGCGTCACTGGAAAGGATTGTTCAAGTGGGCTGATAATCTCCTACACACATGGACGCCGCATGAGATCGACGAGATCATTTCAAAGTTTGAAATGATGGCAAATATAACACCAATTACAACGTATGCAGTACAATTTATGCTACCGTTATGGGTAGAAGAGGCAGAAGAAAACAAGAAGGAGGCAGAGGTGAAAGCTCAAATCCCACATGACTCAAAGCCTCGGCGTAGAAGCGCGCGCGGGGGGGGTGTTTGACAGATGCCTTGTTTTCATTCATCAGGATGAGTGTAGAGAAGCCCCAGACTCTGGAATGGTACCAGGAGATGAGGTAGAGCTAATGCAGCTTGAGTACGCCGCCAATGAGAATCAGGAAGTAGCGTATATCCACAATGCAGTCAAAGACCTTGCAGCAAGCAATGCAACCCGGAAGGCGATGACGGGGGGTACATTTATTGAGGAGGGCCGTCGTGCGTGATCGCTCGCAGTTATGCTTAGCGCGCCGAAGTGTTGCCGCTATTCTCGTTGCCGTAAGTGTTGCCGCTTAGCCTGTGTCGCCTGTTAGTGTATTCCAGTTTAGCCTCTTTTGGCGTTTCCTTCGTGCTGCCGCTGCTCTTTCCGTTAGTGTTGCCCGGATGGCGATGACAAAATAAATGTCATTGACACAACATATTATACTATACAACAACAGTGGCCGCCCAAATGCCGTTTAAGTAGTAGCGATATTGTAGACTAAGTTCAGTGGTGATAGGGCTCTATTTCGAACGCTCCCGGTTACCCCGCCCGTAGTGCACCCTGCCCCGTGGCGCCAGCGCGTGCTTGTCGCACTGTGCAGAGACGCGTGGGTAAGCTTAGCTAGACTAGGTTCAACGCGTTTAATTCAATCACATGCTAAGCTTAGGGATTATAATCCTCATCATCCTCCTCTTCATTATCCTCTTCCTCTTCAGATTCATCCTCCCCATCCTCCTCCTCGTCGTCTTCCTCCTCCTCCTCGTCGTCTTCTTCCTCCTTCTCGTCTTCCTCCTCCATCTCCTCCTCCATCTCCTCCTCCATCTCCTCCTCCTCCTCCATCTCCTCCATCTCCTCATCAACTTTTTCCTTCCCTCTTCTTTTCCTCTTCTTGCTCTTATTCAAAGACTCCTCCCCCTCCACGTCATGGCTTATGAAGATGTCCCATTGATGCTCACCAATCGTCCTTCGCTTGAAGTGTAATCGCTGACTCCTCATCGCGTATCTGACTCTAGATTCCATCGACGGTTGGATTATACCCCATCGTTCATTCCAACAAGGGTGGTAAATGTAACAAGGGATCGAATGGATGGAATTGATCATGGTGTCAATATACGGCAACTCTAAAGTGCCTGAATTATCTACATCAGGTGAGTCGATCACATGTAGAGATTCCATGAGTATGTAATCCGGTTGGTAATAGATGACGGCAGCCTTCTCCTTTGCATTCTTCTTCCTTGTTGATTTCTTCTTCGTTGTCTTCGCATTCTTCTTCTTCTTCTTCTTCTTCTTCTTCTTGGGCATTCCATACTTGTCTTTGATCAATCTGCCTCTCCAATGATGTTTCGTTTCAATACTTAAGAACCCTTCGCTGAGTCCTTCTTTCCTCACCGCTTGAAGATATATGTAACCTTTCACAACAAAATAAAATTAGGCTAGTGATTATCATGAGAGATTCCAATCATATTAAATCATCTTCACCCACCTGTTGACAATCCTTCAATCAATTTGATCACGGCCACTAAATTCACAACGAGCGTCTCCCTGTGATGAGCCGTGCCGTCGTAGAACCTCGCACCTATCAAGGTTAGGGTTAGGGTTAGGATGAGTAGGGGAAAGTAGGGGAAAAGTAGGGGGAAAGTAGAGTGGTTTAGGATGAGTAGGATAAGTATGGGTTAATAGGGTTAGCACCTAACTCATATGCGAGAGGTGTTTTTCTTTGTTCTGACGCCTGAGCCCATTTCATTCTATCCCTGAGCGTTTTGTTCGCTGACTTCGGTGAGGTCAGTGTATACAGCATCGTTGTACCACCTCCTAAGACACAAACGCCTGTCATAATAGTTAACGTTAACGGCTCATTGTCTTCGATTTTATAGGATTCATGGGTCACATTGTTGGGGTTATACCTTCACAAGGAAACTTATCAGAATCGTAAAGCATGTCTGGAATCAACGCATGAGACACCATCGGTTTAATCCTCACAAACCGTGGTTTATCTTTATATTCATAATACTCAGGGAGAGATCCCGTTGTAATTACAAATAAGCCGGACTCCTGAATCTTTGAGTTCTTCACTTCATCCTGTGGTATATATTAAATGAGGAAATTATGATTTATTAATAGGGGAATAGCCGTCACCGACAGGGTATTTGAGTGGTACTGACCTGATTTGCTGCAGTCGCACCTGTGAATGGGTGTTTTGGGTGCTTCGTGAAACCTCTAGACAATACTCCACCGCCTGTTCCAACTGATAGGGACCAGGCACTCTCAAAATAGAACCTATAATCGAGGTTTAAATTTATGAGGATTTCAGACGATAAATATCATGAAGCATAAAGTCAGACCTGTTGCTGATGTTCATACGATTCGACCCGGCCCTTACTCCATCAGTTCTGAACCGGATATCCAGTGGTGACGTAATGGTCTTCATGACTCCCTCCCATGTTTCGGGATGTGCGTAGATATTGAAGGGATGTCCACTCACCACAAACTGTTCCCATGTCGGAGGTTGATACAATCCAACGAGCTCGTTCCACATGCCGGCTCTCATGCAACGGAGTTTTGCCGTGTTATATGCTTCCGGTCCGGAGTCGGGACGTAAAGATCTGGCTCGGATATTGAGCCGCCATGCCACCCCTTTATTGACCGATTCCACCTAAATATTACAATTTAGTAATCATGTTATGAGGTGTTCACGTGTTCAAGGGTTAGGGTCACTGAGTTAGAATTCCACCTTGTGATACAAGGTGTCTGTCGCATCTTTGGAGATCATCACATATAAGGATGCGCCTTGAGGTAGACTGAGCTTCTCTGCTTTGTTCACTGGCTTCTTTACCTTGTGAACCATATGACAACCCCCTGGGTATGTCAATACGGTCGAGGCTCTGCCCAATACGAGTGCAGGGATAGCGTCACAGGGTGTAACATCATTCTTGTGTCCGTCAATATGCAGGGTCGTGAAATCACGGTTGAATCGGACCTCACATTGGTCTTGTGGCGAGTAAGCACATTCACGGGGAAGGCTGAATTCCTTTTGGGTTTTGGGTTAGGGTGTTAGAATTAGTGGGATTAGAAGTCTATATTCAAGATTAGCCACCTTAGGTAAAGTACTTTTCGGACCGAGAACATCTTTACAGATCTGTTCAAGATACTCATGAACTTTACTGATTTCGTCACCCTATCAACAAAGAAATTGAAATAACTAAAACCAATCACAGCATGATAATTAGGTTCCATTTGATTAAGTAATACCTTTATGCCAATCACTGGCGTCAATTCCCATCGACCACAGATAGTATCGTCACCGGTACGATATCTGCAGTCACACACAAACCGGCAGTGATTGAAGTTGAATCGCCCATCCTTTGTCGAGTCGGCGACGGCCTTGTTTGCCTTGCATCCTTGCAAGGCTCCGTGTCCTACGAGTGCCTTTCCCAATAAATATCCAACGCCTATCGAGTCAGGGGGTCAGGGGGTCAGGGGGTCAGGGGTCCGGGGTCCGGGGTTAGGGGTCAGGGGTCAGGGGTCAGGGAGGTGTGGGGTTACAGTTTAGTGGTTAGGGGTCAAAGTTTTGGGGTTCAGGGATTTAGGGGTTAGGGATTTAGGGGTTAGGGTTAGGTATTCTTAGGGATCAGGATCGATTTCAGAAGTTCGCAGGCGTAGAAAATTACTATAACCTGTCACGTCAGTGAGGGTCTCGTCATTCATCGGTATATTCTTTGACAGAACAACATGATCACTATGTTCGACCACTGTCCATTCGAGTTTGTCAAAGTCATCAATGATCTGCATTATGTGCTCTCTCTGTAAATGTACATGATAATAATAGGGTTAGGGTTAGGGTTAGGGTTAGCGTTAGGGGTTAGGGGTCAGGATTCGTTGCCTGTTCTTGGAGATCCTGTTCCTTTAAACATTTCCTTGCCTCGGTGTAATTGAAAGCCTCTGCTTTGAGTGCCTTTGCCCTGAAATAATCGGTACGGGCGGCGATTGCGGATTCACTCTTACCTCTTGCGAACCCCTCAGGAACTACTAACTTCAATAACAACTGGTGAACCTTCCTTGAAACCGATGATTTACCTTGTTTGAAGCGTGAACAGTGTTCGCAACCTCCACAAAGCATATCATCAAGGAACGGAGTCTCATCTCTATCCTCTTTCATTTCTTCAGCCTCTTCCTCTTCATCCTTTTCAACACAGAATGATTTGCGATTTCGCACCGAACATGATCTAGGATGGACCACCCTCGATGCAGTGGGGACATTTTTGAGGCGACTTTTCGTTTGGTACGATGTTTCTTCCCACCTATCGATAATTGTTTCTGAATCTGAGGCCTATTTACATCTATACAGTACTATATCTCAAGCGAAATGAGTTTTTAGGACCCAGCCTGTCTTCTCCATCGTCGGTATCAGAGGACCCCATTTTGTATCTCATCTTGCATTTTCGTAATCAACAATTTCGTAAAATGAAAGGCCTACGGACCAGTCAACTGGTACTTGTATTTCTGACCGGGGAGTAACCTTCACTGTGGAGACTGTCGGGTAAATTCAAATATTTGAATACTTGCTTAATGCTCATACAACACGAAGTCGTCAGAGAATGAGCTTGCCGACCATAAGGCCCGTCATGACGACGCCCTACTGCTGGAATTACCCTTGCAAACTAACCCTGATTGTGTTGATCAATCCTCTCCGGAGACACAATGACGAAAATGCAAACTAACCCTGATTGTGTTAATCAGTCCTCTCTGGAGACGCAATGACGAAAATGATGCGAAACAAGGTGCAGCAGGAGACACTGATGATATCTGAAGAGCATCAGTCGGCTGGGGACAAAGATGATTCTGCTAATGCAGGTCCCTCCTCAGCTCAAAGAGTCGCGCAACCATGGGAAAAAGATGCAAACGTCTTTCTGGGAGCAGGTCGCATTGCCAAAACACATGTAGATGTGGATTCGCACAAAGAGCATGTCATGGATGACGACAAACAGCCGGCTGATGATAGTCCGTATCCGGACAGTTCTGCAAGTGGTGGCGGCGATGGTCATAGTGATGAGGAGGATGTAAAACCGCTACACTGTTCCCACACACATATGTCACATGTCAGTAATATCTCGCATCGCATATCACTTTTGCAACACGAGAAATGGCCAGTTGTAAAGGACTTGAAGGAGTTGAACAGGCACAGTGATGGCCACATCATATATGATGAGCCCACAAAGCAGCAGCTGACAGACAAGGAGGTCAATGATGCAAGGAAATTGAAGTTGCTGTTGGAAACTGCGCGCGGCGAAATCGTAGGTTTATGTGGCCATGAGAAGAATTCGGATTACGTGAGCTTTGTGAAGAGACACTGTTTTCAAGACCCTAAGTTTGCTTCGCCGTCAAGCATGGTTGACGGCAAAGTGGCTTCCCTTCTACTCTGGCTGCCTCCATCAGGTTGTACGCTATCGTACATCATCAATAAGGACAGTGAGTGCTTTTTACAGTCCCAACAAGGAAGCGTGGACTCGATAAACGTGCCTTTCGAGTGGCACGAAGGTGAAACTTATATGGACGCGATTACCAAATTACAGGGGAAGTTGGATGTAGCGCAGCGGCATCATGATCTCACAATGCCGTTGAAGCTCCTGCCACAGTCCATTTGTCCAGACAGTGACTTATTCATGGTGGTGACTAGTCTGAAGAACGGAGGCGAAAGAACCATCCTATTTGACGACCGATATTCTGAAGATCGTAAGAGGAGGAAATCTGACAAGCGTCGCCCCGAGCCATTGGCAATGACCGGCTTCTTTCCACAGGAGCAATCCCAGCAGCAATCACGATGTGTTGTCACCAGGTCGAATGACTCCAAACAAGGGACCAGCGGGAACGTTGCGGCCTTCTCGAAATCACAGGCCAAGCTCAACAAAGATTTTTCCTCCTGCAAGCGCAAGTGTGATGATAAGGAAGAAGTGCAGTATGTACCGTATAATGACCTGCAGATACGTTATGATCTAGCATGCATCTTGCTACAGATTGACTTCAAAGAGCTGGTGGCCTACCAGAAACATTCGTATCGTGTGGATCTGACCGCAGGTCATAAGACGTCTGACGACATACCAGTAGCTTTGGAATCTGAAACGGACGGCCAATATCATATCTGCCGAGTGAGCAATTTTTATGAAATGTTTACGACCGATACCTTCAAGTCTTCTGTCATTCGGACCCTGTCATGGTGTGAAAGCATACGTAACGCCTTCTATCCGTGCAAAAGAGCATCCATCTTTCGCAATATGTCGTTGGGCTCCAGCAAAGGAAACTCGCACGTGCAGCACCAGACAAACAGTAGTAGTTGTGGTATAGAAAGCAAAGACGGGGCCGTGCACATATTTGACATCGTTGGCGTCAACGGTTTCCTTCCTACAACCCTACAAATAAATATGATTGTTCCCTCTGAGTATCGGGAGAAGTTTCAGGATTCCACCGCCAAGGAGCAACAGGTTCTCATCCAAGAGTTCGATATGACTTTGAACTATGCCGTCAGAGCAGCTGCCAAGGACGCTGCACCGAAAGAAAATCCAACCAGTGGAGGAACCATTTGTCTCAATCAGTCATATGACTCATATATGGCAGAGCACAAGAAACAAGCCAACATCGATGTGCCTAATTCGCCTGGGGTCATCAAGAAGTTCACAGACTCACTCAACAAGGAGCTAAACGACTTTGCGCACAACATCTTTTGCAAGGGAGAAGGCAAAAAAGAGAAATTCCAGAATCATGTCTGGTGTGTGTCCTTTTATCGTACAGGGATGAAAGGTGGCGGCAAGTTTCACTCAAGGAAAACAGTTGCCGCACACCCAACGGAGACAGAAAAGATAGTCGATGAAATCATGAAGGATCAGGTAGTGCCACTTTATACGCAACTTGATGGTTTTACCTTTCACGTTGGTGAATTGGGAAAACTGGTGAATTCAGAATACAATAATTGTCCTCAACTGTGGGTAGAGTGGGTGAATGAGTTGACGTACGCTAGTGCTGGAGACAGAGGAGGAATACTGAAACTTTTAAGTGATGAAGTTAATAAGGACTTGATTGAAGAGGCAGTCAAAACGGAAATCAAGAAAATCCTACGTCAACTAGAAACCTTCGAAAAGATTGACTTCTTTTCATTGGTAGATATCTGCATACAATTAAATGGGGCAGGGCACCTCCAGCGTTGGTTGCAAGAGGTTAGGATTGCTACTGAAAATTTTAATGAGGATCATCGGGAAGACATTGCCGTTGCATGGTGGAACGAAAAAATTGAGCACGCACGCGGCTGTTGTGTGGACAAGATCAAAAGCTGGGCACTCTTCGAGCAGCGGCTCTCCAGCAGGGGGATGCTGCTTTATCGGAAAGAAGAGCTGATGCGTCATAGCGAGAACGCACTGCTGCTTCAAGACATAATGCATGAAATCAACAATGGTTTTCAGTCACAACTCTGTGGTGGGACGAGTTTCTTCAACTCAGTTGAGAACGCAGGTCTCGATAATGTGAACATCAAGGGCAAAGAACAGTATGTGATCGAGAATGATTCTGAGTTTATGACGGCAACATTTGATATCTTCGAGAACCTCAAGATGCTCAAGAAATACGAGGCTGTGACGGCGGAAAAGGCCGAATTATTTCAAGAGGCTCAACACCTTGCCCGAGACCTTTTTTATGCAGGGTTGGAGTACGTGAGTCTTTGTGTGTCGGACAACTTTTACACGTCACTGCATGATCTTCTGGAGGAGGAAGCGTCCACCGGCGACAACTTAGGCATGGTGTTACTACTGCAACCGATTCTTCATGGCAAAGTTTCATGTAAGACTGTTACTATCGACCCCTGCAATAATGATGATACCAAGCTTTGGTGGATCAAAATGAAACACGCAGAGGCATTGTCGGACTTGCTTCATGCCAAAGAGGCATATTTACCGTGTTGGTCTGCAGGGGACACCTATAAGATTGCTAAAGCATTAAATGAGCCCGCTAAACCTTCATCAGATCACGTGTTTGATTCACACGGATTGTCAAGCATAACATATAGTGGAGGAAAGATCACAATTATCGGCGTTGAAAGGAACAACGTGATGACATCAACAGAGGGCAATCATTTCAATTTCTATAGCAGCAAAAATCAAGGTAGCGAAACTCAGCTAAAGGTCTCAGCTGCAAAACTGTACGAAAGTTCTGGTGTAAAGCTTTTTGATTGTTCTGCAGAAAACTTGACAAAACGATTGGAAAATTGGCTTAATAAGGAATTAGGTGACGGGGGAGTCCGTGATATGATGACAGGGTCGTCCGGACAAGGCATACCGTATAGGTGTGAGTTCGTGCTAAAATGTGTGACTGGTCTCGCAGATGTGAGAAAACAGCTGGTTAAAATTGTCAGCATCATAATGAAAGAAATTCCGAAGTTGCAGATGGTTAACGTAGATGATCTCTTCGGATTTCAAGAGGCGGTATTTGGTTCGGCACCAATAATCACGGGTTGCTTCGAATCTAAAAATCCTGATAGGGAATACATTGCAACAGCGATTCACCTAGAGCTCCTCTTTCAATCTTTTGCAAGATCGACAGTGACGAATATTAATCATCTCAATCCTTGGGTGTCAATGTCAGCAAGGAATACAAAAAACAGACAAGGCCATTCGATGCTTGACTTATGTGATATAATCGCACAGCTTGGTGTTGGGTTCAAAACCAAAATGTTCCTCAGCACTGCGCTTCAATCAATGAGCACAAAAAAGCAGAACAAGGAAACGCACAATTTTTATGGATGGGGCTTAGACGGGAAGCAGATTATCAGCCGAGAAGATGATCCAAAACATTGGATCCTAACAGACAACCTAGATGCACTTAAGCTGTTGATGGACGGAGTAATTTCGAAAAAAGTGAAGGACGAATGGCAGCGAGATTTGTGTGACAGCGAGGATCCACATAAGCTAGGAAAGGCACTGTTGCAACAGCTGGTGCAGAGATGCATTGACAACGATACTAACAGAGACTATCGGAGTGTCCTCAAGCCAAATATATCGATGAATGATGGAAGTGCAGAAGGGGACCAAGTGGTGCATGATTTGGCTCGATTAATGGAATACGGACTTTATCCTTTGATAGAGAAAGAATCGATTGGGAAGACATTGAACAATGTTGATGATGATAAGATCCTGAGGAACACGTCACTATCAAACGTTGAGAATATGGTCGAAGCCACTGAGTTTGCTTCAAAGATGGTGATTTATTGTGCGCAACGAATTCCGAAACGTCTGAAGGAAGTGGCAGATCCTGCACTTCCCGCAAAGCAAGTCACGCAAGAGCCATGGGTTATACGTCTATTTAATTTCATACAAGCAGTATGCTACACATCAAAAGATGTGCATTCTTGGTGCGAGAGAGTCAATTTGACGATAAGGGCACTGACAATGGTATTGAACGGCAAAGTACTTAACGTGATATCTAAATCAAACAAATCTATCAGGGTCGTCATACCCGACGGAAAATTCTTCAGCTCATCAGCTACATCCTCCGGACTCAAAAAGGTGACGACCTATGAGGACATAATTAGTGTATATCAAAGGCAGTCCCATGAGACGAAGTTTTCTTACGTTACCAAAAACAGAAACAAGAAGGACGGCAAGGATCAGTTTTCTTGGACTTTCAAAGTGAACGAGCAGTCATACACCTCCAATAATCAGTATGATGATTCCAAAGCAGCATTTATCGGTGCGATGAACAAGAGGCGCGAGTTGAAGCGATGTGACGTTGAGACACAGCTTAAACGGTTGGCAACGGAGTTCTTGGGTATGCATAAAGAAACACTACTCCCAAGCACACCAGGAAGCAGAGAAGAGAATGGAGGAGAACAATCGAGCTTTTCGTGGGAGAACTCAGATGAAGCTGACGAGGCTCCACAAGCAACGCCGCATAAAGGAGAAGGACAAGGGGCTGCACACGATTTTGACAATGATCACCTTTATGATGACTGTTATGATGATGATGATGATGATGATGATGATGATAATGGTAATGATCTCGAAGCGTTGCGATCGCAAGTTTTTGGCCGTGAGCAGAACGTTAAACAGGCTCAGAAGACCACAAAAACGACGAAGCGTGAAGGGCATCTGATCAGAGTGGAACAAAAACGTCAGCTTCGGAACAT
>Ga0114995_10003256_pt1 | contig 11093 bp, 15 predicted proteins | sample ArcticOcean_MG_C_11_FD_87038 | JGI IMG/M metagenome (GOLD analysis project Ga0114995, IMG submission 87038) | Marine microbial communities from western Arctic Ocean - ArcticOcean_MG_CB2_154 | ecosystem: Environmental > Aquatic > Marine > Oceanic | place: Arctic Ocean: Canada Basin | collected... | reverse complement strand
AGTCTGCCTAAAAAGTCTTGCGGATCATAACTACCAGCATGCCATAAGCCACCGATAGTAATGTCGACGTTTAGTAACTCTGCCATATACTTTAATTGTATAACAGTAGGGTTCCAAGCATCAGTATAGAGAAAATAGTCACCGTTCTTAACAGATCCATTACAAAACATTTCTCCAATAGTTTCTAGTTGTTTACTCTTGTAAACATTAGTCCCGCCAAAGTTAAGAAATGCCCCAGGCGTTGTAGCCTGAGGTGTTTCTCCGCCACTGATAACAGTGACATCTTCATTAGTAGCATGCCGTAGTTGCGACGGAAGATAGTCTTTCCATTGCTTAGTATAGCGGGTATCCACAGCTTCAATGTCTACTATGAAGATTGTCATTTAATTACTCCGGTTAAATTGTTTGCGTGGTCGTTGCACAAAGTCTTTGCCGCCATTACGTGCTTTAGCTCGCATCCAACCTTGCCATTTTTTATAGGCATCCCAAGAATGGGTGCCCTCTTTATAAAGATCTTTTTCATTAAAGACCTTCCCTTCAAAGCGACAGTAGTCGCGAAACTTGTCCAAATCGTCAAAAATTTTATTGACAGGGGGAAAGCTGTAAGCCATTTTGATTTTCTCTCTTTTATCAATTGGAATTAGGGTAGTAAATTGAACAGCCGTTTTCGTTGTCTTCTGCAACGCTAATCTCTACAAACCGGCCGGGATATTTGTTAGAGATCTTTTCGTATAGTTCGTCCGCAATCATCTCGCACGATCTATGATTTGAAATGAGCACTTCGTTCTCAGTTGAGGGAGCGTCACTATAAAGTCTTTCAAGCCATCTTTTGAATTGGATGAACTCGATGTCTCTATCATCGTGGAACACCTCGATACGCACCCTGAAGTGAAATATATGACGATGAGGCACGCCAAGAAACGACACATCGTCCCAATCACCTGTTGCCAATTTCGGGTCACTATCTGCTCCTGGGTACATGTGTACACCTTCTTTATTAAAGGTTACCCATATACTTCTTTGTGCATTATTTAGTGCATTTTCTTTTGCCATTTTTGCGTCCTCTTCTCTCATTCTACGTCCCATATAATTATGATACGATTCATGTCTTTCAGTCATACTATTATTATACTTTCACTTTAGAACTTTGTCAAGGCCATATTTGCCCCAATCGGTAAATTTTTCTCTATCCATTAAATCGTGTAAGCTATGACACCAAACGCCTGGATTAGATGCTTTAAAATCTTTGTCGTCGATTTTAATCATTGTGTTGTAGTTCCACTGTTTAACGTAAGGTATTACAACTCTTAACTGTGGAATAAAGTTATCATGCTCTATTAAGCCGCCATCTAAAAACCATTCAAGATTAATAGTGCTAGGGATGTCTAAACTGCACATAATACCTTTGTCTAAAAACGCACGAATAGTTAAGTCCCAGTCTTCAAACTCATCTGAGGTAACTGGCTTGTAACTGTGATTAGCACCAAAGAAGATATGTTCGCATTGTTCTTCTTTGTAGAAATCCATAATATCATGAAAGCTCTGAATGCCAGTAACGAACAATGTCTTCATGCCAAACGCAGGAGTCTTTTCAACTTCTACACCTGTAAAGAAAGTAATGTCGTTTGCTTCGCCTGTGTCGTAATCTCGTTTCATTCTAAACCTTTTTGTATTAGATATAAATTAATTCGATGCATTTCATCTTTTAAATAAAGTTTCATTGTTTTCATTCTACGAACTTCGTCAGTAATCGTTTGATTATTAAAACGTTCAATTAACTCGTCGTCAAGTTCTCTGTGCTTACGTTCTAATTCTGCGTAGTGGGCACGAAGTTTGTCTTCCTCATTTTCATAATTGCTCATCCTCGAGGTTCTCCAATTTAGTTTCATCTAATTCTTCATCATCAACAACAACAGTTTCTTCAAATTCAAACAATGCATTAAAGTGTGTACTAGCATTCACTGTCTTTTTACCAATAGCACCTCTAGTACCCGGAATAGCCATCCAGAACTTTGTGTACTTTTCAATTGTTTCTAATGACTCTTCTTTAGTTGTTTTAGAGAATATTTCTTCCATAACATCTCTAAACAAAATACGGTCAAACTTTTCATCTACAAGCATCTTAGGTATAACACCGGCATCGTACTGTCTATTTGCTTCTTGTACAGCATTAATGTGTGTCCATACATTATGACCCATTTGAATAGCATAACTAAAACTATCCCAACTTGTTGAATCTTTCTTACGTACAATTGGTTGTTTGTTTTCGTCAAGCACAGGATCATCATTTTTATCTAGTTCAACTTCGCCTGCACTTACTTTAGGTGTTCCGATTTTATTACGATCACCCTTTTTATATGTACAAATGTCATTAACTAATAGTCCGTCACTTAATGGCGAGTCTTCGAAGGTTTTAAAGATTCCGTCTTGTAGTGTTGCATCTTTAAATGTACGTGTATCAGATGCATACTTTAGTTCGTCTACACTAGGAACCATTCGATATGTCCACTTACCTCTATCCGGTGTTTCAACTGACGTGTATACTTGTCCATTAGCAGTAGCTAAGAACGGACTTGCACAATCAAATGTAAGCATCATAGTGGGGTTATAGTACTTGCGTATAGCCCGCTGTACGTCTGTTAGCAAGCAAGCCCACTCTAGTTTACTTGTGCCTAAGAAGTGCATTACATCGTGTATACCGCTTTGTAGTAGCCCGTCATAGTGCAATGCAACAATACGTTTGAGTACTAAGTGTACATCGCACATATTCTGACCACCCATTGACCACCCATTAAAGTGTTTGTCTGGATACTTAACTGGATCACAATAGTCTTTCATTTGCTCATACCAGTCATCTGCGTCTGCGTGATTCTCACCCTGCAATACGTTTAATAACTTACAAGCACCTGTTCTATGTTTCATCCAATAGTCGTTGTTAATACGTGTTGCTACTACTGCTTCTTGATACGTACTTATACCAGTTGCCTTGGCACCTGCTGGTGAACGTGCAACCCACGCCGGAATATCAAGTATCATTCCGTAGTCCATATATGCATCCATCCAACGTAACACTCCGTCACGTTTCTTTTGTGCTTTAGGACAATTAGGATCTTTCCAATCACCTTCCCAAACACCCTTACCAATCTGGAAGCCTCCGCTGTCGCCTAGCAACCAAGTATTTTCTCTATCTCTATTCCGAACCATATCTTCTTTAGGTACAATTTTAGTTGTATCTAAGTCAGCGTGTCCTGCACTATAAAGGCACCACTTGTATGTGAATGCCCCTTCTTGTGCATTAAGATAGTTTAAACTTTCGACATTGTTTTGAAAGTTACTTGGAATACGGTTGTCAGGAACATAAGGACCGTCGACAGGATCAGGATAACGTTGCTTGCCTACATAAGTAGCATAGAAGCCACTTAGTGCAGGTAAGAAATGTGCGTAATCTTGTTGCGCTGTTGTTAGGTCTTTGTTCATAGTTACTTGCTCTGCGCTGGCAAGATATAGTCGTACTTAACCATACCACTGTCTACGGCAATTTTCATTGCACCTTGATCACTAATACTCATAGTAACGTCACCGTCTAAGTTTAGAATTGCTTGTACTTGTGCTACAGGCCAACTCCAAGTGTGTTGTAACTTACCTTCAATACCGTGTTGGAATACAAATTCGCCTGCGTGTGTACTTGCATCACCGAAACTAAACACTAAGTTACCATCTCGAGTCTTTACGTTAAATGTAGGTTCTTCGGAATGTGCTGCACTCATAAGTTTCATACGTGCAATTGATGCCTGCGATGGATCAACTTCAACTTCCCACGTTGCACCTTTAAACTTAACAGTTTTTAACTTCTCTTCGATAATTGCTTTGTTCATAAAGCGATAATCATTTTCAAAGTCACCTGCTGCGTTTTCAAAGTGAATGTGTGTTGGAATAGTTTCGCCGTTGCGTTCTGCCTGTATAACATCAATTTTAGCATCTGTTTTGTATTCAGGGTTTTTCAAATGTAATGCTAACTTGTCTAAGTTAGGCATACCAAATGTGCCTACAAATTCATTTACTTTATTGTGTGTTGATGCACTTAAAATAACACTACGGTCTTCAGCCATTGAGTCAATTTGTGTGCCTTCGTCGTTACTAATTTTAACTATTGCTAAAAAGCCTAGTGCGTGTGTATGTGCAACTACGTCTTGTAAGATATCTTTCATTTATTTTTCTCCATTGTTAGTTAAATTATACTGCCTAATTTGTTTGTTGTCAAGCATTTTATAAGGGTATTTAGGTTTTTCTTTTCAATCATAATTCTTTTAGAAGTTGCCAAGTGTCTTTCCAGTTATTAACTTGATGTGAAAAACCTAGTTGGTACTTCTTTAGTGCATCTGCTAACGGTTTATCATTGCCTCCTTCGAACATTGCATCACCGTAAAAGTGTATTGTGTCGTTATCTTTAAAGTCTTTTAATATTTGACTTTTATCTAATCCACGAGGAGCAATATCAATACCGGTATCCCCGCCTACAGTTGCTTGTAATTCAGGAAACATTATATTAAACGAGTTTGCTATTGTATTTCGTTCTTCTTCAAATGAATCGTATTCTACATACTTTGCACGTTCTTCGGCATTAGCATTACGACCTACAACACTAAAATTTACTAGTCCAGAACGTTCTTCGATATGATTTCCTGTGCGTAGATCAAACAAACTTTCATACTCGCAACTAATTAAAAATGTTCTTGCAAGGTCAGGCAATTTCCAATCACTTGATCTTATGTTCTGTTCGCCTTCATAAACATCACCACCTGAACAGTTGTAAACACGTTTACATAAGTTATAAGTTCCTTCACTAATCTGTTCTACTGTTTTAGGTTTATCACTGCCAGTAACTAAGTATACATCATTCATTAAACAGAAACTGTTAAAGAACGCTTTAAACTCTAGATCAATAATACCACGACTAGGTGTTAGTGTACCGTCTACATCAAATATAAATTTATTCATCATTATGATAACTCTTAAGACAGATTGCTTCTTGATAATCTTCAAAATACGTATCGAATAATGCCAAATGACATTCTTCTACAGTATCATAAGAATCAACTGCTGTGTACTTTAATTCACCTTGGGTCATACTAAGGATTAATAGGAACCACATTAATTTTCTCTCTCTGTTACTCGTTTACGTAAATCACTTGAACTAAATCTATGATCTCTTTTGTTAAAGTATAATTCAATATCACGGCGCCTACAGATATCTTTACCTGTAAAGTCTTTGTCGCGATACTCTTCTCCTAATACTCTAACATCAATATTGTACATTGTCAAGATATCTTCTAGGTCTTGCTCTGTGCCGTATGGAATGATTTCATCTACATAACTAATTGCTTTAAGTTGCGTATAACGCTCGACAATAGTTTGAATAGGTGCGTTTTTTTCTGGACGATCATTACTAGGATCTACTTGTAATCCACATATCAAATAATCGCACTGGTCTTTTGCTTCACGTAACATTTGTACGTGTCCTGCGTGACATAAGTCAAATGTTGAACAAGTAAATCCTACTTTCATTTTAGTCCTCGTAATTTTCTGCTAACGATCTTAATAGCTGTATTAGCTCTTCGATAGTATTTAGGTCGTTGGCATTATCTGTATCAATTTCTGCCTCAACTTTAATTCTCATATTATTCTCCGAAATCAAACAAACTTGTAAACGTATTGTGTCGCTTGGTATCTTGTAACGGATAGTTAAGCACACCAATTAAGTTGTCTAGTTTGTTATCAATAATTGTCTCCGCCATAGCTGCATCATCAAACGGTAGTTCTTTGAACCACTGTGGGATACGCATCTCATCTGTAGGATATGCAACACTTGTATATCCCAGCGGATTCTGTTTTAATTTACAAACAATAACTTTCATACCGTCAACGATCTCTTGCGAATATTTGTCGCCGTTCATACGTTTTAGTGTATTCCAGTTAATGCTTGCCCTTACGTGGCCTGGCATATTTGCCTTGCCTTGTTTTTCTTCTAAGCGTCGATAGTGTCCGACTTTGTTTGCACGTTTCGGACTACCTTTCTCATAACCAGGCCGTTCGTGGAATTGTTGACGGAACTCTGTGATACGTTCAAGCACATCACTTTGCGGCTTATCTGTAAGTACCATAAGCAAAAGTTCACTTAAAAACTCTTGCATAAACACAGGCGTATCTGATCTACGCAAGTCTAAGCCCATTGCTTTAACTTTACCAGCCTTACCGTCAATATCTGTTCTAAATCCTTCGTTGTCAATTACTAGAGCTGCATAACGCTTTTTAGTAATAAACAAGCCCGACTGTGCAATGATTTCACGTCCTGCCGCAATAACATCTGACCTGCTCTTTGGACAATGAAATGCCTTCATCATAAAGTCTGGAAAAGTTGTATTTGCTTGTTCACACACTTGATCCATAAGTGTAATGCACTTTTCTTTTGACCATTCCAGCTTTCCGCTGTTAACATCATCTTTAAGTATTGGCCAAGCACTAAAATAACAAGAGTCAGTGTCGCCGTAGATCATTGACTTACCTACGTGATCATATGTGCCTGTAATAACGTTGTTAACTTCTGCACTCATATGTTTAACAATAGTACGTCCTGTAAGTGTAGTACTTTGTCCGATACGTTTGTCAAAGAATCTACAACCTGGATTAAGAATAGCACCATACAAACTGTTAAGCAAAATCTTCTTAACTAGTTGTCGCTTGTCCCAATACTCGATCTCTACAGCATTGCCTGCATCCTTTGCTTTCTTTAGCTTCTTTTGCAATTCTTTACGCTCGGCATACCAACGCTTTAAGATACCTGGAATAACGCCTTCAAACTCTGTTGTAAAGATTGTACCGTTTGCACTAAGCATCCAAGGCATATTACTATCAAACACTAGCTGATAAATTTCAGCACCACTTAGAACGTCACTACGCCCGTCTTCCCAATCAATACTTAATGCAACGTCACGTTTTTGCTCCATAACTGCTTCGTATTCTTCTGTACTAAAACGTCCTTCCCAACTACCAGCAAAGCTCTTTTTCTTTAAAGTCATATCTTCGTGTACACGAGCATCACTAATCACAGGACGTATTTGTCCTATTACAGTTTCCGGAGCCATATTTAATGCACGAATGACTGAAGGATACAGTGAGTTCAAATCCATTGAAGCAATCCATTTGTGCAAACCTTTCTTAGGAAACGCAACATATGCACCGGCTGCTTGTGTGTTTTCCTCATCACGCTGTTTGCGATTAGGAACTTGTAAGCCTCTATGATGTGCTTCGTTAATAATACCTTGCTCCGTAACAGCAACAGCACCCATTGTAGTTTGAATAAGAACTGTGTTCTCGTGTGCAATAGTATTAGACAAGTCAATAAAGCGTAGCTTCTTGTCTAGTTTGTCAAGCAGTGCAGTATCTTGAATGTTATATTCAATAAACTTACGGAAGTCTTGATTGTATAACTGATCTAGCGTACCTTCGTACGCAACTTTGTTCTCACCTACTTCAATCTCACCAATAGCATCTAGACGATAACTATGGCGTTCTTCATATGTGTATTTGCGATATAAATTAAGACTGTCTAAGTGTACACGCCCTACTAGATCAAATGTTTGACTTTCCTTGCCAAACTTTTCGTACATACGCTTCTTAGGAAGTTGTCCCCATAAGCAGAATCTACGTGTGTCATCTTTGCTTAGTACTCTAGCAGTTCTGTTTACAGTATACGGAATATCATAACCTTCACTGTTCCAACCACTTAGTACGTCACTGTCTTCAATTAACGTTAAGAAAGTATCAATCATTTCACTTTCTTTTTCAACTAGCATTACATTGTCTATACCTTCAACTTCTTTACGTGCTTGCTCCATAGTAAGTGTCTTTGGAGGTACAGCAATACATATCATAGTGTCGAGCCACTGTAAATATACACTAATACTTGTAATAGGCATAAACGGATCACTAGGATCAGCAAAGCCACGTTCTGGATCAAAGTCGGTCTCAATATCAAAAAATGCAACGTTTAGTTTAGGTGCATCTGCGTTAAGATAGTTATCACTCAAACATTGAAAAATAGGATTAATGTCACTTTCAAACAGTTCTTTGTCTCTGTTAATAGCAACTTCTTTGCGGAAGTCTTTTGTACTCTTACATACAATACGACTTAGGGGGTCACCGTATACACTTTTGTACTTGCCCCTAGGGTCTTTATAAAAAAATGTATATTTAGATTGATATTCACGGTAAATTCTTTTACCATCTTTGCGTTCAACAGCTCGAATGATATCGGCGTCGCGATCAAAGAATGCGTCTACGTAGCTCATTTATTCTCCTTCGTTGCTTATGGCCAACTTAACCTTCTACATGCCTAGCTAATAGCTATTGGCGTATTATTAATTATAGCACAAATAGTTGTATAAGAGCAAGACAATTCATTACTACAAACCAACTACACAGTACTATTACAAATGCTGCTTGCCTAATTACTGCACTAACAACACCTAATAGACTTCCTACCAAATACATAGGTACAAATATCTTTGTTGCTGGATCTAAGATAGTAAATGTTAGAACAGCACTTGCACCAATTAGCAGTACTGCTTCTATCATTTCACAGTAGAACGCTACAGGACTAGTTCTGTAACTGTTCTTGAAAAACTCTGTAATCTTATCAATCACTTATCTTTGCCTACCGTAACAACAAGTGTTTCCAAATCGTCAAATTCATCAGCAACTCTATCCCAGTCACCTTTTTGTGCAATTTTAATTGCTTTGTTAATCATTGATGGCTTAATATCAAGTTCTTCAGCTACAGCCTTTACTGTTTCTTTTAGACCCATATTTAGATCCTCAATTTCTTGTAGTACTGTAACACCTTCGTTAACAAGTCGTTCTAGTTTGGCCTTCTCTTCAGCCCCGTATGTGCGATCACTCATAAGTTTCTCCTTTAATTTATATACATTGTACAGGATTTATTGTTGTTTGTCAAGAACTATTTTGGCTTTATAGGCTTCTTCAAACCCTTCTTCGTGGATATAACTTTCATTATTTCCCCAAAGTCGTTTGAAGTAGCCGTCGGCACAAGCAATGATAGTTTCATCATTTGTTCCTAAGTGGCCTTTGGTCATATAGAATAACCGACATGCTTCTTTAAGTTCTTTTTCTGTCATCACGTATTTAGACCTTATACTATAGGCAATCGTAATTGTTGGTTAAGATTTGTGTTTTGCTAGTGCTTTGTAAAGTTGGGCTTTGATTGATGATTCGTTGGCATGTATTGCGGCTTGTTGTTTTTTACGCATAGGATGTCCTTTACCGTGGATACCTTTCTTACGTCCGTCACCTTCTTCAACACCGTCTTTCTTTTGTATTTTAGATAGCGTTTTTTGCATAGATATAATTTGTGATCTAAACATTGGATTTGTGATAAGTTCTGAAAATAATGCAACGTATGGTTTAATAACATCACGTTCTCTTTCAGATAGTATTTCGCCCGAAGCGGCTTTTTTAAGTCCGATAGCAATCAATGCACTTTCGTCCATTTCTGGGTCTATTGCACCACCTACAGTTGACGCCGCAGGTGTCAGTGCTCTTACGTCTATATCTTCTTCGCCGACTAGTTTATCTTTTAAAGGGTGCGTAGTACGCTTCGGTTCTGCTGTAGGTATAGGATCACTGCCTTTAGCTTGTCCTGCACTTCCAGTTTTTTGTGATTCTGTTATTCCTGCTAATTTAGCAAAATCTGATACATTATCAATGCCTAACGGCATTGATCCTTGTGGTACTTGTACACTTTCGGTTATGTAATCTTTTGTTGGGGGAGCATCTGGAGCCGGAGCGTTAGCCATTTGTAACAATGCTTGTTTATCTGCTGCTGGGTCTGAAGGAAATAAGTCCTTCATTTTTGCACTTAGTTTGTAAAAGTCGTCCATGTTAGGCATCGCCCTTTACTCTGTGACAACTATCTCCTTTACCTCTACGATAGCCTTTCCAGCATACTTTACCATGACTGCCCTTTTTCTTTTCTTCGTCAAGTGTAGTATAACTTGGATTACCGCACTTGGAGCAGTTATCTACTTTTTTTTTTGAATCTTCTTTAACTGTTGGTTTTTCGTGAGTCCAACCTTTTTTGGCCATATCTTTATGATCTTGTTCAACTTTGGCCATTTTGCTTTTGCCAGTCTTTGGATCATACATCATATGTGGTTTGAATTTTTCGTCTTTGCCTTTTTTTGTTTCTAGCATTGCAGATAACCCATCTTTATAGCTAGAGCGTTTTGCTTCAGCAACAGCTTCGTTGGCAAACTTTGTATCGTAATCCATAGCGTGGTATACAGAGCCAACATAATCTGCGGCTTTTGTTATTTTACTCTGTTGCCAACCTTCGATGCCTTCTGCTTCGCTTACGCTTTTTAACATGTCATGAAGTTTAATTGCATACTTTGCAATTTTATACAAATCAGCTCTTGCCATTTGTACTTCATGATCACGTTCAGCCATGTCAGCTAAACTAGCTAAGCCACCTTCGTTTACTTGTTTTTTAATTTCATTGTGCCGCATTATACTCTCCGTATACATATTTATGCTTTATAAATAGTATTTATCTTTTGATGGCTTTGCCGCCCATTACGTTGGCCGTCATGTCTAGTGCATTTTTAGCAGTTCCGTCTGCGTTAGTAGCCTGCGGTGCTTTCGGTAAACCGTTCTTGCCTTTACCTACTTTACGTTTTGCACCAGGAACACTTGTTATAACAGAAACATCACCTGCACTTGTACCGCCTACTGTGGCAGTCTCATCTAACCCTGCTTGTGCTTTTTCAAGCATTGGCTTTAGTTTAGCTAATTCTGCTTTTACTTTAGACACTTTAGGATGCTTAGGATTTCTTTTAATTAGTTCTTCAAAGTGTTTAATTGCTTTTGCAATTGTTGTTCCTATAGCTGTTGCCGCTCCTGCATAAGTGGTAGGTGGAATTCTACTTGCTGCATACGCAACTGCTGGCCAAGCAGCAAGGGGTGTTTCTGAAACATTTTTAGAGGCTTCGCTCATATTAGGCTTTGTTTCTTTAGCT
>Ga0114995_10003252_pt1 | contig 11099 bp, 4 predicted proteins | sample ArcticOcean_MG_C_11_FD_87038 | JGI IMG/M metagenome (GOLD analysis project Ga0114995, IMG submission 87038) | Marine microbial communities from western Arctic Ocean - ArcticOcean_MG_CB2_154 | ecosystem: Environmental > Aquatic > Marine > Oceanic | place: Arctic Ocean: Canada Basin | collected... | reverse complement strand
CGTGTACGCAAGATTAATCTTATCATAAGATACTGTAACTGTTGCTGGTTCAGCAGTAGTTCCCTCTGCAACAAAAGCAGAAGCATTTTGAGAAGTCGCACCAGCTTGTGTACGTGTATCAACCATAGCATCAACTAATGCACCACTACCACTAACCTGAGATATTACTGCTGTAGGAGAAGTACCATAATGGTATATTGCTCGTTCTTGAACTTCTACAATTTGTGCAGCAGTCATTTCAACTAGATCGTTGTTGTCATCTACATATAATGGCGTTCTTGCAGTCATTTATATAGCTCCTGGCGCAAATCCTGCAACCGAATTAAGTATCTTACCATTTGATCCAATAATATTTATAACATTCCTTTGCATACCACTATGTAGGAAGACCTCATCTTCACCTATTATGTCATCACCAACGTCCGTACTGGCAGCAGATCGATCCATGATGATATTATCACCAGCATCAGTACCCGCTGCAGCTGATTGATCCATTACTATGAATACATCCTCACCTCTGCGAGATAGAGGAGCATAAACTGTAGATGTCATTTGAAGTCCAACATTATGTACGTGGGTCAAAGCTATCTCTGAGTTCGCACCAAAGGTAATAACCGCACCATCAGAAATCATAAAGAGGTCATCACCAACATTAAGGTCAGCTGCAATACCAGCACCACCAGCAACCGTCAAGGCACCCGAAGTGGCACTTGTAGAAGCGGTTGTTGCAGATAAAGCAACAACACCACCAGAACTAATAGCAATTGCATTAGTATCAGATGCAGAACCAATAGTTCCAGCGTCAGGTATTGTAATATTACTAGCAGCAAGTTGCACCGTACCTGTAGCATCAGGAAATGTGATAGTACGGTCAGCAGTTGGGTCTGTAATTGCAAATGTAGTTTCATGTGCATTAGCAGAAGCACCTTCAAATACAAGTGGAGATGCGCCGGCAATAGTTGCACCGATTGTTAATGAGTCTGCAGCTGCATCACCAAGAACCAGATTACCGTTTAGAGTTGTTGTTCCCCCTACTGTAAGAGCACCTGTCAATGTGATAGCAGCTGTAGATAATAGACCAGTAGAAGGATTGTATGTAAATCCCGTATCTGTTTCTGCGCCTTGAGAACCTGTTGCACCATCAACAAACAATGGGAAAACAGTTTCGTTTGCAGTATTATTTGCAGTAACAGTGAAATTTGTAGCAACACCAGAAACAGCGGTACTCCAACTTAAAGTACCACTAGCATTTGACATAAGAACATCACCAGAATTAGAAGCGTCAACAGCAGGCAATACCCAAATCTGGTTTGCACTAAGAGCTGGCGCTTCAAAACCTATGTAGTTTGCACCTTCGTAGAAACGTAATTCTTTATTATCACCTTTAAGCCATAAGTCACCTTCTACTTGAAGAAAATCACCAACATAAAGGTCTGCACTTGTACCGATACCGCCAGTAACAACTAACGCACCAGTAGTCTTACTGGAAGAAGCAGTACTAGAACTAACAGTAACAACACCAGCAGAACTAATCGCAATCGCATTTGTATCTGAAGCAGAACCAATCGTACCATCATCAGGGACTAATATATTTGTTCCTGTTAACGCAACCGTACCTGCAATTGCTGGTAACAATATTTCGAGATCAGCTGTTGCAGCAGGGCCCTTCAGTGTTACTGCGTTTGTCCCGTTATCACTATCTTCAAAAAACTCTAGATATCCAGCACATGTAGCGCCATTTTTTAATTGAGCTCCAGCATTAATTATTGGTGTAGTAAGTATTGCTGTAGTTAGTGTTTTGTTTGTCAATGTATCTGTTGTTGCTCTACCTACTATTGTATCAGTTGCCGCTGGTAATGTTAGAGTTACGTTACCAGAGTATGCTGAGTGGGCGGCAGATTGTAATTGTGTATAGTGTGCGTTTGAACTTTCACAATAAAATTTTATGTTAGAAACTGAACCGCCGTTCTTGAGAACAATCTCACCAGTTTGAATATCTACATTACCATCAATTCGAACAACACCAGAACCGTGTGGAGAAAGATCAATATTTCTATTTGATGATGAAACAATATCTCTTGCAAGAACGTCTAAGTCACCACCCAATTGTGGAGTTTCATCTTGAACGATATCAGTTTGAGCTGCACCAGTAACCGCCAACGTGCCACCGATTGTCAAGTTACCTGCTATTGCAACATTTGTTGTACCAGTTGGAATTTCAATAACATCAGCGTCAGCGTCATTCTTAATTGTTACGTCATTAGTTGATCCCTGACCAGTTATAACAAGTCCTTCAGCTGCGGTATAACCAATCGCCGCATTATCACCAGCGGCAGTATCTCCATCAGGTTCGAAAGTTGTTGCAGTTACAACACCACTGAAGTCAGCTGATGTTGCTGTTAGTGCTTGAGTGAAAGTTAATTGTCCATCCGTAGCGATAGTGATTGCGTCAGCATCACCAACTGATCCAATGGTTCCCCCATTAGCGACTGATAAAGTAGATTGGCCTGTTAGGAGCAGAGTACCAGATGCATCGGGAAGATTAACAACTCGATCAGCAGTAGGGTCTATAACATTCAGTGTTGTTTCATAAGCATCAGCAGTCGCACCCTCAAAAACTAGATTGGAGGCAAAAGTTGGGTTATCTTTAAGTATCGTAACATCACTTTGAAGTCTATTATACTCTAATCGAAACTCTTCTAGAGTTTGTGATGGTGTTATTTGTGATGCTGTAATTGCCATTTACGTTTTCCCAACTATTAGTTGCTGAAGGAGACTTTTAATCTCATGCATTTCGCACTTTAGACTATTTATCTCTCTTGTTGTGTCTCGCAATTCATCTCTTTGTACTTGTGCAGCTTTTGCTCGTTTAATAGCAAGATCATAAGCACCCTTATTGCGATTTATAATAGCCTTGCTTCTAGTTTCTCTAACTAAATCAGATTGTCCTTCCACCTCCAGATATTTTTGTTGATCACTCATTTTATATCGCCAATGCTATAGCACGCAAATCTTTAATCCTAGGCGGTTGGGCTGTATTAGTACCCTTCATAACAATTTTAATCTGAAAGGAAATAAAATCATCTAACGGAACACCCAACCCATCATCAGTAACACCAGCAGAAAAACTATAATCTTGAAAATTATCTTTAGTTGTAGAAGATTTTGTTGCTACATCAGGCTGACCAGTATTATTAAATGGAACATAACTCAAATCATCAAACTCAGAAGCATCATCCGACCTCAAAATCTTATAATACATTTCAATTTCTGCTGAAGTGTGTCTATTAGCAGCTAACAAAACTCGTAAAGCTGTAGCAGAATTTTCCAAAGACACTTTCCTAGTTAAATAAATTGCTGCATTATCATCTCCTGTTGGATCTGTGGATGGATCATAAAGTGATGTTGGATAAACATCAGACTCAACATCAATACTGTTAAGTCTATTAGAAACGGCTAGAAAAGTAGATCTTCCCATATCAATAACAGGAGAAACATCACGATTCTTTGAAGATAATGTACATTGCATTTTAAAAGATTTTTCGCCACCATTTTCTAAAATTTCATTAACATCGGAAAGTATCATATATGGAATATCAAAATCAGTATTTTCATTTAGTTCCACATCTATAGGAGAAGATGTTAAAAATGAAGTTTGAACACCAGAAGGAGAGGTTGAAGTCATAGGAGTCAAAGTGGTTAAAATTTCTGTATCTTCCACTTCCAGTGTAGATAAAAAAGGATGTCCAGTATCATAACAAGCATTTTCTGTTGCTGTAACAAACTTTCCACCATTGGTTGCATCAGTTGTACCTCCTGCAATAGAAGGAGAAGATGTAAGCAAAACAGTATAAGAATCAATATTAGTATTAGAAATAGAAGTAAATGTTTTATTAATCTCTGTAAATGGTATTTTATGAAGCATATACAGTTCTACTATTGCACCAGCAGCATGACTTGCGGCTATGGTATCACCCTGTGATCTGGTTATACTGGATACAGCATTTGTACTAATAGTACTATACTTCATTATTTCATCATCAATCTTAATCCACCATTCACTATTAGTGGTGTATGCAAATTTTCCTGAAGTATCATCAAAATCTGTTCCAGCGGTTAGTGTTAAACTCGTTGAAATAGAATCCATTGCAGCTGCAAGAGTTGTCTCTGCACCAGAAAGCACACCAGAAATAGTAACATTATTATTTAGATCTTGCATTCCGTGATCTTTATGATTAACTAATAGTTTAGAATTTCCATTAGTAAAAGTAAGAGGATGATTTTTTAATGTTTTGGCTGGAAGCTCATCATTATTAAGAGTAAATGTGCCATCATTGTCTATATCAAATTCAGCACAATATATTTTAAATTTTAAATCTTCTGTCATAGAAGGAGCCCAAGTCCGAGCATTATGACTCTTAAATAAAACTCCAACATGTGGCTGTTCTGATATAGTTCTTGAACCTCCAATATCTGTCTCTCCCATTCGGGAAATGAAAACTTTATATCTAGGAGTAGACGAACCCATTAATATACAATATTCAGTTTGATCTTTGACATAAACTGGAGAAGAAAAAGCAAAATTAGTTGCAACAGTAGCATCATCAGATAAGTTTATTTCTGATGGTTCTTTAACTACTCTACCAAATGGCAAAATCTTCCTACCAGGCGAACTGCCGGCGCTACCGCCGTCATCACCAACAGTTCTAATCTCCATGAATACAGGAAGATTTTCGTCTTTTGCAGAGAAAAAAACATCAACAGATGTTATAAATCTACCTGAAGTTGTAGGTTGTGCAACCGGCTGGTCATTTGTGCTAGCTTCTACGAAAAAAGTTTGAGCTATTGGATCAGAGCCGTCCCAATCGAAATCTTCTTGTGGGGGGTATGGTGTTACGGAATTTGAAGTTGAAGTAAATGCTGTATCCTCAGAAACACTCCTAGTCGCTATTGTAGCATTTCTTGTAGCGATAATAGTTTCTTGTTCTGTTTCTAATATACCAACGGCCTGGTATATAGCATTGCCAGCAGTTTCTGGGTCTTTTGATCTAACATCTGTCGTACTAGAAGTAAGTCTGAATGTTATTTCTCCAGTTCTAAACTTTGGATTTCCTTCAATTAAAGGATCAGGTAATGAAAAGATACCTTGAACTTTACCAGTAGCAGATGTGATTAACGGGCTTTCTTGTTGTACAACACCACTCACATCAGCTGCATCTGTAGTAAAACCTGAAAGGGGAGTAATATACTTGTTTACTTCTTGTCCATCAAAGAAACAATACAATCGTATATTCGGAAAAAATTCTGTACCTGTGAATGTTATATTTCTAGCTCGACAAAAAGGAATAAAAGCACGTTGAATAATTTTTGACCCTTGAGATTCTAGATCAATCTGTGCAACAATAGATGTTTCTTCACCCTGTCTAGTCCTTACGCCGCTAGAGGTGGTCTGCCTAGTAACCGTGATGCCATCATCGATCACTTTCACGGAGGAACCTCCCCAAGCAGTTTGCCAGGCATTCCATACAGTACCGACAGCTGATTGATTAGCCTGTGTGAAAGTATCAAAATTACCTTCGACATTAATAATAAGATCGGGGGCATATTCAATTTCAAACCACTCATCTCCAGCTGGATCAAGTTCAATATGACCTAACCAGCTTGACAAAAGAAGAGGTGTAACACGTTCAACTCTAGAAGCGTAAGGTTGATCTTGAAAAACAATTTCTTTGTAAGGAAGAGTAATAAGATCACCCGTTTTTTGATAACCAGCAGAAGTTCTTTCTGCATCTGTTGTTAAATTTTCTATTAACGAAACACCTTTATCAGTATGTAGTGGACGTAATTCTTTTTGTTGCATATCAATAGAACATTTATAATCAGCATGTGTAACATCACCCACTGAATGTCCAGCAAAACTATCCACAACAAATCCAGATTTAAAACGATCTAGTCCGTTAGCATCCTGAATTTGAAAACTATCAGCGGATCTTTCAAGTAAATTTAAAGATGTGTAATATTCTACATGATTAATACGTTCTTCAAGTTTACCAATATCTTTCATAGTATATCGTCTATTTCTCACTCTACGAACAACAACATCGGATGGTTTGAAAGTATAAGGTGGAACAGTTACATTTGCTAACTGCATCAAAGCTACATTTTCCTTTGGTAGTCTTGGATTTTCCGCAGACCTTCCTCTGGCAAAACCAAATTGACCATTAATACTTAAAGTTAATCTAGCTTGATAACCAAGGTAATATTCAAAATCAGTTGTAATAAAACTACCAGGCTTAATAAAGTTAATTGTAGAAGCACCTGTACCATCAAACTGTCTATTGACGAAATCAAAAGAATTTCCTGTAATTTCATCTACATTATCTATGTTAGCTGACGTACCAGCTATATTTTCTGCCCTTGGACGTAGATCAAAAACGTCTTGTAGGTTATATTCACCAGAAGGCGCTGGATCATCGGGATCAACTTTAGTAGCAGAATATTTTGGAATATCTTCGTATGTCATTCGATCAGCAACATCAACATACGAATCAACTGTAAAGAAGTCTCCTGTGCCATGTTCTAGAAAATCAAATACAATAAGAAGTTTTCCAAGAGGAGAAGATACGCCAGGTTTTCTAACAATACGAGAAATGTCATAATAGTTATCTCGTTGTCCTGTATCAAGTTCAAATCTATCTGTAATATTAGCACTTCCAGGCGTAACTAGACTTATATTTGCAGAAGCTAAACTAGAAGACCCTGTAATTACATCCGAAGCAGAAAATTGCAAATTTGTTCCTCGTTTATAAACAAAAGAGATAGGAGAAGAGGTAGAAATAATTCTTCCTGAAGCACCACTATTTGAACCAGTAATATCTTCACCTTTAATAAAACTTCCAGAAATCGGTCCTAAAGTTAACAAAGAAGTAGTTGCATCTGTATCAGTAGATTCTGAATCCAGAACAGCAACAAGTTTAAAGGCATCTGCACGACCAAGAGAAATAGTTTTATCGGTTGGTCTTGTACCATATGCATCGGTAACTCCAGGCGAAACTTTAACCTGTTTCATTAATTTTGGAGATTTTGTTTTTGGGGATGCACTAGACTTCAGTAAAGTAGCCATAACCTTAATTTTTGCGCCATTACCAAATACATCATTATTTGTAATTGTAATAGAAGAAGTACCACCACCAGAAAATCCATTAGATGCACTTATAACATCACCCTGTTGACCTGTACCGCCGGCACCAGAAGAAAGAATAGTAATCATATAATCTGGTTCAGTGTGGCTAAGAAACACTTCATTCGTACCGGCACTAAGCGTTATAACACCAACACTACTTGAAGTAGTAACGAACTGTCTTCTTAAATAATATGAAGTATCACTTATTCCCTGATTATTTGCAATAAGATGTGTTTTGATATTTTCTTTATTCATCTTATATAAACCAATATTTTTTTCTGGGAATTTTAGTTTAGCTAAAGGAAGTGAAGAACCCGTACCACCCGTAGCTCCTCGTTCTATCCCCATAGGTATTTTATCTAATTCTGAAATGATATGATCTTCAACATCAGCTCCAGCAGCATCAGTAGAATCTAACAGAATATAAGATTCTGTTGTTGGTAGAGTATCAAGTATAATATCTGCACTAAAATTTTGACCACCATCAACATCAGACATAAATACTTGACGACATTCTGATACATTTTTTACTATTGTTCGATTAATTGTGATATCTACATTACCAGAAGTTTCTACTATCTGATCTGATTCAGCTGAATCAGAAGCTGTAATTTTTTCACCATCAACAAATTTACCAGATACGTTTGTAAGGATAACTACATCTGACCCCGTACCATCTGCAAATACCCAACCTGTAGCATTAGAAGATACACCTTTAACTTGAACACCACCAGAACTGTGCGTAGCCTCTAAAGTAGGAGAAGGTGTTCCACTTAAAGTTATTATGGTGAAGGGTCTAAAATCAAAAAGAAATAATTTATAAGAAGATGTAGTTGCACCAGGCGTACCAGAAAAATATTCGATTGTTCGAGCCCTGGCAACACCAATCCTAGTACCAGAAGAAGTTCCCCGTGTTACAGTCTCAGTATCAAATAGAGAAATCTGTTTATAGGGTGTGGTCTCTCCACTAATAAAAGAAACATCAGGACTACCATACACATTTGTAATATTAAGAAAATTACCAATATCATAAGTAGTAACTGATGTATTTACCGAATTAAAATCTCTGGCTTTAGGTATATCAATTACATTTGATACTATTTTTTCAACTTCATGACCAGAAATATATGCTTTGCCAGGAGACACTTTTAGAGCTAAAATATCAGTAGAAGCTGTACCCCCACTACGTGTAGTTTCTCCTTTTTTGTATACCCCCTCATTTTCATTAAGAGTAACAGATTCTTTAACTTGAAATGTAAAGGGGCGTATAGTATAATTGCCAGATTCTTCATAAGTTCTTGCTGCTATTTTTTCAAGAATACCACCAAGTTTAACTTTGTTGACGTTCTGTACCCTACCTGAAATGACTGTTGCCAATTCTATAAAATTATCATCATCTACTGATCCTAAAGGTAAAACTTTTAATGTGACTGATGTTTTTAGTCGGTGAGAACCTTTTGCAGCATAGTTTGAAGTTCCAGAAGCATTATCTAAAAGAGTTGAATCTATTTCTGGAGTAACAATAGTTTCCGTAAGTGTAAAGCCAACTCTACCACTTCCAAAGGGAGTGGTTGATGAGACTAAAGCAATTGATTTGGGTGTTTCTACAAAATGACCTCGTATCCAATAAACTCCCGCTTCTATTTGAGCAACAGTGGCTTTTTTGTCAGGAGAATTTAAGCCGGCTTTCATCGATGGAATACCAACCGAAAACACAGTTGTACCATGTGTTACAGGTACATCAGCAGAAATTGATTCTCCAGCTTGAAAAACAGCAGTAACATTATCAGTACCCACTTTTATATACCTGACATAAATCATAGAAATATTTTCTTCTAAAAATTTTTCACCATGAAGAACTAATGCTTGAACTCCTGATGTCAAACCAGTTAAGGTACAGGATTCAGCTGGGTAATTTGTTACATCAACATCTTCATTACCAAAAGTACTTTGGATCTCTATTCCTGCAAATGGTGATATTATATGGAGTGCGCCAGGTATAACCATAGTACCTTCTGCTAAATTAAAATTACCCAAGGTCTCAATTTGATTTGTGAGCATACTCTGCATTTGTGTGAGTTCACGTGCCTGAACAGCATATGCTGGACGAGATAAAATTTGTTGAAAATTTTTGGTTTTATCAAAATCATCATAATACGGGGTAACATTTAAATCTGTTTTATTAGGCATATTTTAAAACTCCACGATTAATTTAATATCTTCTGTTTGATCTGACGCACGACTGATCGGTTTTCTATTTTCAATGTATATAATATTACCACTATCTGGCTGTAGTTCTGGATTTGCATAACCATCTGTAAAAGTGATTGTTTCAGCACCAGCAAGAGTTATAGCAGAATCAGATGAAGCATTTGGAGTTCCTAAAGCACCACTAGTTGCACCAGTTATTACATTAGCTCCACTAAATGCTACATACCCCCCCGTAGTACCATTCGTACCATAATCGCCAAATCTTTCTTGTGAATAATATAAAATATTTAAACTAGAATCCCAATCAACAACTTTACCTATCGCACCAGTAGATGCTTGAGATATTTTTTCATCTGCATCAAATGTACCACTTACAGTAGTAAGGTTAATAGCATATGTTTGTCTTATAGTAGAATTAGTTGCGACAGTTGTCGTATTATAATTTGTAGGATCAACAACTACACCTACTCTACGGAAATCATTGGCAACAGTAAAATCATCACCCTCTGCTTGAGTTAGTGTGGTGTTCATCATAATATAATGACCACCTAGTTCTGATACGGCATCATAACCATGTCCATTTTTAGGGCTAATAATAATTTGAATTGCTCCCCCTGAACCCCCCATAGAAGAAGCAGTTGTAAGAGCGTCATCTGAGAATGTATATCCAGAAGAAAGATTTACAGACCCGTAAGTATAACCAGCACCCCCATTATGTATTGTTGTATCAGACCCAGCAGTAAGACCAAAATCAACGATTGAATTATTTGTAACAGTAATTCTTATAATTGCTCCAGAAGATGTTCCTTGGTTAGTTCCATCTCCATAGACAGCTGAATAATATGTGCCGTTAGTATAACCAGAACCAGAAGTAATTTCTACAGAAATAATTTTTCCATCGATTGCAGCTGCACTTACTACAGCGTCAGTACTAACAGGCATAAAGTCCGTTGTTAAATATTTGTCTATTTCTGAACTAGATATTGTGTATATATATTGTAGAACATATCCACCAGATTCAAACGGGAAATTTGCTTCTGATGTAGGAACAGTACCACTAAATGGTAACCCTCCGTTATTATCAATAACTTTATATACACGATAATCAGTTGTTAAAAAATAGAAAGAAGAATCATAAATGTTTGTAGATCCAGATGTCGTTGGTTTTGATGTGTTTATATTATGATGATATGAATCGTAAATAGTGTTGTTTACCCAATTTCTACGAGGTATTGCATAAGTTATAAATGATGAAGATATTTTCTTTGCGGCAATCATATCATCCCAAACATAAAACTCTTCGCCTGGTCCATCAGAAGGTGTAGGTGGCGCACCGTCAGAGCCTCCAGATGTACCAGAAGTGAAAGATGTGGACTTACCTATAAACAAGTAATAAGTATTTCCAGATGCTTCACTAAACGATTCATAAAACTGATCAGCATTATGTTGTCTAAATTTTTCTGTTATAATTGCAGTCATGTTTTCTTCCTTGTTTTATTTATGCGCCAGCACCATATAAAGTCTTTAATGTTGTGCCTCCAGAGTTTTTTATTAATAGTGTAGAAAGGGTTTTTAGTTGTGCCGAACCAATAGCGTCATCTGCCATATTTGCTTCTGCAACTGTATCAGCGGCAATTATAGTTCCTGTTACTGAGTTCGTGTCACCAGAAGTTATTACAGTACCTGTTGCATCAGGAAAAGTGAT
>Ga0114995_10003246_pt1 | contig 11108 bp, 10 predicted proteins | sample ArcticOcean_MG_C_11_FD_87038 | JGI IMG/M metagenome (GOLD analysis project Ga0114995, IMG submission 87038) | Marine microbial communities from western Arctic Ocean - ArcticOcean_MG_CB2_154 | ecosystem: Environmental > Aquatic > Marine > Oceanic | place: Arctic Ocean: Canada Basin | collected... | reverse complement strand
TCAGAAGACGCGATGGCGCCCGATCCAGCCCCCGACGAGATGATACCCGAAGCGACCGCAGCCCGGGAAGACGAACGCGTTTCCGCTCTCGGCGGAGCCGGCCAACGCACACTGCTCCAGTCCGACGACCCGTTCGCAACGCGTTTGCAAAACGAACTCGAACTCCCGCTGGCCGAGTACGAGCCCCCGTTGGCTGAGTATGAACCCGACGACGAAGTTGAAGAGTTTTCGATGGCGCCCGCGCCAGCCCCGGAAGAAGCCCGCCGACGCGCGCTGCTTCAGTCAGACGACCCGTTTGCAGCGCGGCTGCAAAGCGAGAGCGAACTCCCGTTGACCACCGAGTACGAGCCTGATGACGAAGTTGAAATGGAAGACGCGATGGCGCCGTCCCCGGGAAGACGCTCGTTGTTACAGGCGTACGAAGCCTCTATGGCTCCGGAGTCGGATTACGCGCAGCCGCCCGACATGGAGCCTGTGGATGAGGACGGGTACGCGATGCCCATGCCGTTGATTCCGACGGACCCGATGACGGACGACGACGCGATGGCCCCCACGCCCGACCTCGTCAAACGCCGCGCCCTGAAACAGCTGGACTACGTGGACTACGAAGCCGCCGCCGTCGCGGCGCAAGTTCCAGCCGCGGCGCCGGAGTACGCACCGGCGCCCGCCGCGTTTTAAGAAAGAAACGGAAAAAAGCGGTGATACGTAAGAATAAAAATAGTTTTTTTGTTGCTTGCGGAAGGCATCGATCGACGCTGTCGTCAACGAGATTCGATGCTGTCGACAGTCTTTCCATTTACCGCGCATCATACGGCGCACGGAAAACGGGACGTCGTTCACAACATTGATGATCTCGATGAGGACAGCGTCGATAGATGCCGCCGGCGCGTTCTTTTAGTCGGTTTTCTGTTTTCATAAAAAAGTAGGTCTTTGACCAGATCACAACTCACACTTCTTGTAAAGAAAACAAGTTCGCATTTCATCTCTCACGGCTCTCAGTGAGCAGCCTTCGCTTTCGCAGACGCCGATCGAACGCGCGCGCCGGTCCGCGTCGACGGTTTCGAAGCGTTTATTTTTTCAGGTTTCAAAGGTTTAGTCTCGTCTTCGCGAGTCTGTTTCGTATCCTGTCGCCTTTCCATTATTTTACCCTTCTCGCGTCGAAAAACGAAAGAACAACACCTGGGCTCGAACAACCCCGCCTCTATGGTTTCTTTGCGAAGCAAGTAGAGTTCGCATCGCATTTCGGCGAGCAATTCGGAGTGTCGCTGTTTCGTCGCCGCTTCGTTTTTTTCGTCCCGCGTTTTTTCAACCGCGACGAGCTGCCGCGACCGGTACGATTTTACAAACAATCGCAAACGAAAACCCAAGCAAAGCACAACACAAAGTTGCGCTTGTGGTGTGAGGCACTGTGCGAGGAACACCGCACTGTTTGCGAAAAAACTGCTCGTCACTCTTGTGACTCGCCAGGCGATACGAAGCGAGAACCAGGCTAACGTTTCCGACGGAGCGTTTGTTTTCCATCCCCAGAACCAGCCAGACTCGTTTCTGAACTTTTCGTGTGACACGTGTTGAAGCAACATGGCGTCTATGTCGTGCACCGCGGTGACCACGGTTCGCCGCATCTCAAAAAAACCATCCCGAATCTCAACCAAAACGTCCAACCCGCTTTGCACTTTTCGCGAAACGATTCGAACGCCGCGAACGGAACTCGCCGCGAGTCGCGCTATTCCCTCCAAGCCGACTCGCGCCTCGCGAAGCGCGTTTTGATGCGCCAACTGGAACTCGCGTGACTGTTTCGCCGATTCCAACAAGTCAGCCGTGATAGTTCGCGACACAAGCTCTATGGAGGTCAGTCGCGCGAACGACGCATCCGCCAAAATCTTCGCCGCGTCCACTTTTCGCGAAACCAACGCCGCCGACTCCGCGGCGTGCTTGTGTAGTTTTTGGTTTTCCTCGGAAGCGCGTTTCGATTGCGTTAAAACCTTTTGTAACACCCGGGACGTGCGCTCCGCTCGCCACCCCGTTTCGAAGTCCCGGCAAACACTCTCCACCGACTCGAGTTCCTGCAAATAGATCTGCCACTCCATGGCGCGGTGGATTTTGGGGAAGTTTTGGTCGGCGCCAAACGCCGAAGAGGCTTTTTGGAAACGCAAAAGAGGTTTTCTTTCAGCGCCGGACGCCTCGGAGTGTTTTGGTAGCCCTGGTTTACGGTCCGAACAGTCATCAGCAGCATCGTCGTGTGCGTTGTCATCTTCCGTGGCACTCCCTTCGTCCTGGTCCTCATCATCTGTGCCACGGTACCTCAGCCCTTGTCCTATTTCCCGCATCACGCACGTCTCGCAGTCGTCGCTTGTTTCGCACCGGCCCCGGGGAGTGACTTTCGCGCGGTGCAGACGGCACCGCGTGCTCGCGGTCGCGATGACGCACCGCAGCCGGGGGGTGGAAAGCACGCGCGCGCACAGGGACGCGTGCGGAGACGACGGGTCGTGCTCCGCATCCGCGGTCAAATCGGAAAAAGACTCGCGGTCAAACACGACTTCGTGCGCGGAAGTTCGGCAACTCGCGGTGGTGTGCGTGTTTTGTGGAAACGAAGGGGGCGTCGCGAGATGATGCGAGGCGTGGCCCACCGCGAAAACGGCGACGAGGGAGACGAACGCGACGACGCGACCTCGCATCGCGCGCGGTCGTGGTGTGTACGGGTTCCGGGTTTATGCAAACCCGGAACAACCGAGTGCCACGCCAGCTCGCCGCGCGCAGCAGTGACGTCCCGCGACGTCGTCGTCTGAGCGAAGGTCAAGACAACGAAGACGAACAGTCGTGTTTTCCGAGAACGAAAATTTCCCACCGGGACGTCACCTCACACGCCGAGGCGACCTCGCGCGCACTTCTCGCCTTCGCGAGACGCACGGTGCACGCGAGCGTCACGCACCAGGTCGCGCGCCTGGCACCGCGCACGACGCGGATCCAAAATCGTGCATTCGCACTCACGAACACCACCGGTTCACGCTGGTGTTGCCGTGGAGATCGCCGTACCTGTGACAATTAAAGGGCCTCTGCGAGCGCCTCAATCTGCGGTTCGCGTTTGTGGACGTGCCTGTGGTGCGGCTAAACACCACGGAGTTAGGGTTTGGGTTCAGACACACGTTCAGGAACACGCTCAGGAACACAAATGACGTGGTCAGGCGGCAAATGCGAACACGGCAAACACAAAGACTGGTGCAAGGAGTGTAGCCCGTGTCCGCATGGCAAGGTGAAACTAAACTGCGTGGCGTGCGTTGGGTGTCCTCACGGCCGAATCAAACGCAAGTGCGCGAAGTGCACGCCGTGTCCTCACGGCAAGCTGAAGCACAGCTGCCGCGAGTGCCGCCCATGTGAACACGGCCGCCTGCGGTACAACTGCGGCGAGTGCAGCGGGTGCCCGCACGGGCGGATGAAAACGGATTGCGGCGAATGCAACCCGTGTCCGCACGGGAAGGTGCGTCGGAAGTGCGAGACGTGCCGCACGTCCGGCTCGGTGGCTTCCGTTCCGCACAGGGGAGGGCGGATATCCGCCTCGCTGCTCGCGGCGGTGTGCCAGCCCTGTGACGACGACGAATAGGGACACTACTTGAGACGTCCACTTGATGTGTTTAAACTTGACGTTACTTGACGGTAACTCGCGTTCTCTGGTCCCACTTGAGATTGAGATGTAGAGAGCTGTCTTGAGATGTACTTACAGTCATGTTGCTAACGGGGATTACGCGTAAAAAGGGCTCCACAATGTAAACAACAGAGCACTCTAACGTCACTTAACTAAACACAACCCACATGTCAGTCTACGTGTTCTCTTCGCGGTGCGGCGCCTGCCCAACCTCCGCCTCGTCGTCTTTCGTGTTCCCTCAAAAGCCGCTGCCGCTCTTGCTGTCGCTGCGCTTGCTCCAGCTTCATCAGGGTCGGCGCCACCGCGACGACGCCGTATGTGACGCCGCCCGCGGTGCCGAACAACAGCAGCAGCAGCGAAAACGCAACAGACGTACCTGCGACGAGAGCGGCCACGAAGAAGCTCACCGCTGACAACGTACTCGCGCCGTAGTCCCTGATCAAAGCTGGCAGCAAAAACGCAAAGTGAAAAACCGCCCGAATCATCCCCACGGTGAAGTTCGCCAGGACTTGAAATCCCCACCGCAGTAACAACTCGACCATGGAGTCGTCACTTCGCCCGTTGAGAATCAGAAAAAACGTATCGTAGTAACTGCTTCGCGTAGCGTAAACCTTCCCTGAGTCGTACGCCTTTTTGAAAAGAGCCTTGGCTTCGTCTGACATAAATAAAAGAAAGTGTCAGTCTTGATCCGGTATGGGCAAACAGTCTTGGGACTTGTGTTGGGAAATACGTACCTATGCCCAAAGCGCTCCAAAGGCCCAACTCAGATTTAGCCGCAACGACCAGTTTCGCGCGCTTCTCGCGATACACGTTCGCGTGTTGCTTTGCTGTTTGTTCAGCTTGTTTCAAGTGCTTGACCTTCACTTTGCACTTCGCGTTTGTCCAGCACAGGAAGCCGTTCGCGCGATGAGTAGCGACTTGCGCTTTTTGATACGCCCGCTCCGCCGCCATCCGAGGCGCGTAGTCCAAGCTATCCGCAAACTCCATCTGGCCGAAATACCTTTCCTGCATCTCGTTACTTATCGTCACCGGGGGCACCGCGCCGAAGGCGAGGAACAGCCCCAGCAGGTACAGAAGCACCGTCGTGGTGAACCTCGGCGTGGTCCGAGGGTTCCACCGGGACACGTAACGGAGCAAGCCCCCGGGCTTGGGAGGCGTTTGAGTTGTTTCGCCTGTCTCTTTCGCGATCTCCGCGAGCGCGGTGGATGGGAACTCGCCGTGCACATCGTTTGGCACGCCCTTAGCCTCGGCGCCATCGGGAACGACGCCGTGTGATGACATGTGCCACGAATAAATCACACACCGCCGACCCCGAGGTCACAGCGTGCGGGGCAGAGTGGTGAGGAGGGCACGACCACGCCACGAATGGCGGAACCGATAAATATTTTTCATCGAAAAGAATGCCACCATCCAAATCAGTCCCTTGCTCGCAAAGGGCTCGGCGTGGGCTACGAGTCTTGCCCCTACGTTTCTCGTGGTTGGTACTTACCGTCCGGCCGCGATGCCTCGCGACATGCCCTCCACCACGAGGGAGTTCGCGCAGCTCGAAGAAGCGATGGCACATGAACGGAAGTGCGTCTTTCCCAGAATGCCGCGTTTGGCAGGTTTGTTGCTCATCACCCGAATGCCCCTTATTAATGACCTCTGACTTACTCGTCACCTCTGACTCCAACCCCCCCCACCCACCCAGGATGAACATCGGCCCGGCGCGTCTTTCCAACCACGCGTCTGCGTTGCGAGAGGATCAAATCAACCGGGAGGCGAAACTGGTCGCCAGCGCGGAGACGGCCAAAATCATGGCCAGAGTGTCATCATCGTCGAAAGATTTTGCCGAAGAAAAAACAAACGAGGACGACTTCGTGTGGCCCGTGTTAGGCACCAAGCTACCGCATCACAAACGACAGCACGTGAAGCACTGGCGTGACACGCACGGCGAACCAGAGCCGATGCTGTAAACATATAACTACAATTACAATCCAAGTACAACCTTCACTCTTCAACACTTACAAGGAAACCCTCTCACGCCACCACGTCGTTCGTCACGGGCCCTCTCGCCACCACGTTCCCCACGACCCTTCCTTGTTGGTACGTCAGCTCTTCCACGTTCTCCTCCTCCTCCTCGAAATCATTCCCAAAGGAACACCACGCGGCGTCCAGATTCCTTGCGGAGTATTCATCACCCGAAATCCCAACCACGCGTACGCCGTGGTACGCGTTCGGAGCGCCGGAGCCTTTGGTTGCCTCTTTTGGCGAGTTAGTACTCGTCAAACTCCCATACCCCGGGTCGTAATCCACGAGCGCGACGTCACCTTCGTTAATCGTGCCTCGCAGCAGGGCTTCGGATAAGTTATCATCCACGATGGAGGTAATAGCGCGCCTAAGAGGCCGCGCGCCGTACTCTTTGTCGAAGCCGACTTCAAGAAGCTTGGCCATCGCGGATTTCGTGAGCGCCATCTCCATCCCTTTGACTCGCATTCTGTCCGCGGTTTCCCGCAACATCAGCCTGGCGATTTCAATAACGTGCGCTTGCTCCAGCTGCTTGAAACAAACAATCTCGTCAAGCCTGTTGAGCATTTCGGGTCGGAAAACCGTTTTCAGCTCGTCAAGCACTTTCAAACGCATGCGCCCGTACGCCGCGCTTACGACGAGTAAAACAAAGGGTCAGTCTTGAGTCTCGTGTTGGGCGATTTTCGTACAGTGGGTAAACAGTCTTGTACTCTGGTGCACTTATTGTAGTGGTAAGACTTGCGTCACTACACTCCATACAGGGCATCGAACAGTATTGGAATTTGGGAAAGGCCCAATACGTACCTGTCTTCGCTGTTTTCGTCCACGTGGACCAGAAACCCGAGCGTGTTCCCGCCCTTCGCGATCGCTTTCGACCCCACGTTCGAAGTCAACACGATGAGCGTGTTCTTGAAACTCACCACGCGCCCGTTACTATCGGTCAACCTTCCATCCTCCATCATCTGCAACAACACGTTCCACACGTCGGGGTGCGCTTTTTCGATTTCGTCCAGAAGCAAAACCCCAAACGGTTTGCGCCGCACGGCTTCGGTGAGGGTCCCGCCTTGCCCGAACCCCGCGTACCCGGGCGGCGCGCCTATTAGCTTGGAAACACTGTGCCGCTCCATGTACTCGGACATGTCCAGCCGGGTCATGTTGTCTTGGCTTCCGAAAAAGCGTTCCGCCAACGCCTTGACCAGTTCCGTTTTACCAACGCCGGTCGGGCCGGCGAACAAAAGCGACGCGATCGGCCGGTCCGCGCTGTTCAAACCGCACCGCGCGCGCCGCATCGCCCGGGTCACGGCGCCCACAGCTTCGGCTTGGCCAACCACGTCCTTTGAAAGAGTGCCTGCCATGTTGGTCAACACGCCGGATTCGTGTTGCGTTATCTTTTGCACCGGAACGCCTGACCAGCAGCTCGCGATGTGCTCGATCTCGGAAACCCCCACCACGAGGTTTTCGTGGGAAATGGACCCGGAAGCCACGCCGTTCGCCACGAGCGCCTTCGTGACTTCCATTTCCCGGGCTCGCAACAGAGACGCTTCTTCGAAATTCTCTTCGCTGATTCTCAGTTCTTTCATCGTGCGCACCTCTTTCAGCTGGCGCCACTGGTCCATCTGTTCCATGGACACCGCGTCCAGCGTAGCGCCCGCGTTTTGGTCAGACTCTTTAATTTCAAAGTACCGGTCGATCCGCGCCTTGCTTCCCGCTTCGTCAATCAAATCAAGAGCCTTGTCGGGAAGGAACCGGTCCGGGATGTACCGGGACGAGATCTTCACGGCAGCCTCCAGGGCGTCGTCCGTGTATTGACACCCGTGGTGCGATTCGTACCTGATTGTAAAAAGAAAAGTGTCAGTCTCTCGGACCAAGTGTATGAGGGATTGGTATGAGTAAACAGTCGTGGTAACATTCCGAGGGAATGCGCCCTTCTGGTCGTAATAGTCCCTTTGCAGGACGAGTATGGGCATTTGCAGAGGCGGTTTGTGGTGATTGGGAAATACGCACCGGCTGCGCAGACCGAACAAAATCTCAACCGCGTCGTCCTCGTTTGGCTCTTCCACGATCACGGGCTGGAACCGGCGCTCCAGGGCTGGGTCTTTTTCGATGTACAAGCGGTGTTCCTTCACCGTGGTCGCCCCGATGCACTGCAGCTCGCCTCTTGCGAGGGGAACCTTTAGCAAATTCGAAATGTCCAACCCACCTCCGCCGCCGGACCCGCTTCGCCTGCCAACCGCCCCGGACCCGACCAACGTGTGCACCTCGTCGATGACCAAAACCACGTCGCCGCGCTGTTTTGTTTTATACAGAAAAGGGTCAGTCTTGAGTCTTAGTATGGGTGTACTGTATAGGGCGATTTATACAGTATGTAGCAGTTGCCAGTACTTGTAAAGTTACCAGTAGTGCACTTAGTGAATAGTCACGTAGGGGCGTCAAACGGGGGCCGTTGGATTTGGGAAAGCCCAGGAGGCCGTACCTGTTTGATTTCCTCCACCAGACCGGTCACGCGTTGCTCCAGCTCGCCGCGTTCCTTCGCGCCCGCCATGAGCAACCCCACGTCCAGGGAGACGACTTTTTTGTGCGCCAGAAAATCCGGGACGTCCCCTCTTGCGATGCGCAACGCCAACCCTTCCGCAATCGCGGTTTTGCCAACCCCCGGTTCGCCCAGCAAAATCGGGTTGTTTTTAGATCGCCGCGCTAAAATCTGCACAACGCGCTCCACTTCCGTTTCCCGACCGATCACCGGGTCCACGGTCCCGGCGCGCGCTTTTTCTGTGAGGTCCACGCAGAAAGACGCGAGCGGTGAGTTTCGCTGCTTCTGGTTATGGGTTTGTCTAGCCAGTGCGGTCCCTTGCTGCTGGCTTTTCGTGTCCGTTCTCGGGCCCGCGGGCGAGTTCGTTTGGGCTTTCTTGTCGATTCCTCTTTCCCTTTCCCTCTCCAAATCCAGCCGGCGCCGCGCTTCTGTTCGCAAAACGGTACGGTCCACACCGATTGATTGGAAAAACGCGACCAAAGTGACGTCGTCCAGCAAAGAACACGCCACCGCGATGTGCTCGGGGGCGATGAATGACATCCCAGAACTTTGCGACTCAGCAAGCGCGGCTTCGAAAACGCGCTGATAGGATTAACGCCGAAAAGGTCAGTCTTTTGGACCGCGTGTATTCCGGGATTGGACAGGGTACCGGGGTGTGACCGGGCGGTAAATTGCCACAGGGCCCTGTGTCTTTTTACCACAGGGCCCGGTGGTAAGAGTTACGGCCGTAGAAAACAGTCAAGTAGGGGCTGTAATCAGTCGTCTTAATGTGGTGATTGGGAAAGTTTCGTACCTTCGCCCCTAAACTGAACGGGGTCTCGCGGGTCCCGCCTCTTTCCACGGGGGAAACCGCGTAGGCTCCGTCCGGCTTCTCGTGTTCGCCGTCGCGACGCGCGCCGGTCAGCAACGCCGCTTTTTCCCGCGCCAAGTCAATGGACGCCCCGAAACCGAGGTACCCGCCTTTCTTGGAAGACTCCTCCGCGATTAAACCAATCAGCACGTGTTCGGGGCCAACTTCTTTTCGGGAAAGCGCCTTGGCTTCCTGTTGCCCGAGCATCACAGCCTTGATACGTAAAAAATAAAGTGTCAGTCGGCCGTGTGGGAACGCAGGGAGGCGGGATTTGGGAAAGCCTTACACACGTACCTTGATAGCCCTTTCGGTGAACTTTTCGAAAACTGCGATGACGCGGAGGGAAACGCGCGCCTGCGTGTGGAGAGAGACGGTTAAATGGGGAAGGTCAGGGGTGTGAGACGAGCAAGTGACGTCGCTCCGGAAAAAGTCGAAACTCGAAAAGTTTCTTTTTGCGCATTTGGCGCGAACGTCGGGGGACTTTTTGAATGCCAAATCTCGTCGTTGCGACGTACCTTGACGACGCCGCGACTGCGTTGGAACCCGGCCGTGCCTTTTGGGATTTTGAGAGGGTGTTACGTGGGTCAATGTCAATTGTCAATCGCGGAAGGAGTGGAGCAGGGGTGATGTGCGGGACTGCCAGTTGTCGGCCATGCGATGGCGTAAATTTCCGCGCGGAAAACCGAACCGCGAGGAAACAACAACGTACCACAGCACCCATGTGCGAAGTCGGAGCGAACGCTGGTGACGATTGCGCGAGCGCGCGACGGCGCCACGGCCTTTGGTGCGGTACACCGCACGGGGCGGGCCTGTGTTTTGACAACGGAACGACGTGCACACGGGTCAGTGAAAGGTCGGGAAGACGCGCGGGCGGACGCGATGTTGCTGGGGCCGCGGCATTTCGGTCGTTGAATGTTTGTCCGTTTTCCCTCGAAGCTTCACCCCGGCGGGTGCCGGTTTCTGCGTCGCGCGAGTGGTCATGACCTGCAAAGTCGGGCACAGCACACGCGCGTGATACGCATGCAGCACACACCGCGGCACGTGCGCGCTACAATCCACCGTAACCGAAACACGAGCCCGAGTCGTGGCGTGGTGACGTGACACGGGAAAGGGAAGGGGCGTCCATTTTCATTCGCGAGATTCGACCAGTACGCACCGAAGTTGTCATGGCGAGGCTATGCATCGCGGCGAGCGCGGAAGGCATGGCGGGTGGTTTAGCTCGAATCAGTAAGAACGGGTGTGCACACAGAACTCGGGCGTACGCGTGGCGACACGAGGGAGGGCGCGTGCGCAAGAGCAAGTGTTGAACGTTGTGGCTTTTCGAAAAAGGCAAGCAAGGAGATATTTTATTTGACTGTCCAAAGAAAAAGGTCAGTCTTGTACTCGTATGGGAAAACAGTCTTGGGATTAGGGCATTTGGGAAATAAAACACGTACGTGGATTTGGCGCGCTTATTTTGCCGTTTCCCGGCAAAAAGAAGTCAAGTGCTGCAGCTGCCGGCGAAAATAAAGGGCCTGGTCACGGAAACGTGCGAAGCGCGACGTCCCGTTGCCGGGGTAAACTTTACGTATTCCCAGACACCGCGGGATCGCCGGGTTCTAGCGCGTGGGAGAACCGGGCGGGTATGGGAAGAACAGCAAGAGACGAGGGAAATAACAGTTGAACGTTTATAAATACTTGATGGATAAATACTATTGCTAAATGCTATTGACGCTAAACGACGCACTCGGCGAACGCGGTACTCGCGGCGGTTCGGGTACTGACTAATTCGCCTTTCGCTTCGTCGTCGTCGCCGCCACTGCCGTGATAAGAAGACAAAGTCACTTCCCCACTCTCGGTATCGTACGTCTCGTCGTCGTACCGCACGTCCTCCCCACCCCCCCGTCCACCCGGACCTTTACCCGCTCCAACGAAACTTGTTTTTGATTCGCCCAAAACGCCAAACCCCTTCCCGTCGCATCGCCTAGTCCCGAGCGCCGCGACCTGCGCTGAGCCCAGTTTGGCTCGGGGAATCAACCGCCGGTTTCGATTACTAGGCGAGGGGAAGGATCGAACCGGAGCGGGCGGTTGGTTGGAAAACG
>Ga0114995_10003232_pt1 | contig 11143 bp, 11 predicted proteins | sample ArcticOcean_MG_C_11_FD_87038 | JGI IMG/M metagenome (GOLD analysis project Ga0114995, IMG submission 87038) | Marine microbial communities from western Arctic Ocean - ArcticOcean_MG_CB2_154 | ecosystem: Environmental > Aquatic > Marine > Oceanic | place: Arctic Ocean: Canada Basin | collected... | reverse complement strand
CTCATCAATGAGCAACTCGCTGGTAGGCGAAAGGTCTAGTCCGCGAGTACAAATTTCTTCAAATTCTTCTCGGTTGTATGCGATACCACCACCTGAACCACCCATAGTAAAAGATGGGCGAATGATCGCAGGGAAGCCAATTCGCGTTTGCACGTCAAATGCTTCTTCCATAGTGTGGGCAATTTCAGCACGAGGACACTCAAGACCGATATTCTTCATAGCCTTGTCAAAACGATTACGGTCTTCTGCTTTGTCGATGGTGTCTGCATCAGCCCCAATCATTTCCACATTGTACTTGGCCAACACACCCATGCGATTCAGGTCTAACGCACAGTTAAGCGCCGTTTGACCACCCATAGTAGGCAAAATAGCACTTGGACGCTCTTTTTCAATGATTTTTTCTACCGTTTCCCAACGAATAGGCTCAATGTAAGTAGCATCGGCCATGGAAGGGTCTGTCATAATGGTGGCTGGATTAGAGTTCACCAAAATGACGCGGTAGCCTTCTTCGCGAAGGGCTTTACAGGCTTGAGCACCGGAATAATCAAATTCACAGGCTTGACCAATGATGATAGGGCCAGCACCAAGGATCAATATACTTTCTAAGTCGGAACGTTTAGGCATGTCGGATATCCAAAAATTTTGTTGCTGTGTGATTAAGCTTTACGAGCTGTCGCTTTTTTAGCCGACATCGTGTCAATAAAGCGATTAAACAAAGGCGCTACATCATGTGGGCCTGGGCTCGCTTCTGGGTGGCCTTGAAAACTAAAGGCCTGCTTATCAGTACGTTCAATACCTTGTAAAGAACCATCAAACAAAGACTTGTGAGTAGCCCGCAAGTTGCTTGGCATGGATTCTTCTGCCACGGCAAAACCATGATTCTGACTAGTGATCATAACCACCTTAGTGTCGAGATCTTGCACTGGATGATTAGCACCGTGGTGACCAAACTTCATTTTTTCTGTCTTGGCGCCAGAAGCCAAGGCCAGTAACTGGTGACCTAAGCAAATACCAAACACCGGCGTGTCTGTTTCTAAAATTTCTTTGATTGCTGCAATGGCGTAATCACATGGCTCTGGATCACCAGGGCCATTAGACAAAAAGACACCATCTGGCTTCATTGCTAATACGTCTTTAGCTGGAGTTTGTGCTGGAACAACAGTAACGTCACAACCGCGCTCAACCAACATACGTAGGATATTACGCTTAACACCGTAGTCATAGGCGACAACCTTTAAGTGGCCATCTGTCTTTTCCAAGTGACCCTCGGCCAAGTCCCACGTAGAGCCCGTCCAGCGATATGCTTCTTTAACAGTAACTTCTTTGGCAAGGTCCATACCCTTTAAGCCAGCAAAGCCTTTCGCAGCGGCCAAGGCTGTAGCTTCGTCAATATCATCACCAGCCATGATACAGCCACTTTGTGCACCTTTTTCACGTAAAATGCGCGTAAGGCGACGGGTGTCAATATCGGCGATGGCCACAACATTGTTAGCTATTAAATATTCATCAAGAGGCTGAGTGTTACGCCAGTTACTCGCAGCTAATGGCAGGTCTCTAATCACTAAACCAGCAGACCAAATAAACTCAGACTCTTCATCTTCTGAGTTAGTACCGGTGTTGCCAATATGTGGATAGGTAAGAGTAACGATTTGGTGGGCGTAAGAAGGGTCCGTAAGGATTTCTTGGTAACCGGTCATTGAGGTATTGAATACAACCTCGCCAGTGCTTTGGCCAGTGGCGCCAATAGCAACCCCTCTAAATATGCTGCCGTCTTCTAAAGCCAGAATGGCGGGAGTAGTCAATGGGGGCCTCCTCAGGTGTGGTACGCAATGTATACAATGTATTTTTTAACAGGTACAAAAAGTGCGGTCCCTAGTCGCAAAAAAGCGAGGTGTGTAACACACACCTCGCTTTTTATAAATACTATGACCGGCAGCTAGATTATGGCGCCTGTGAACTGGTGAAATTATACAGAACAAGCCTGCCTTTTGTCTAGCAGAGAATCCAGACCAAAATACATAAATTAGTCTTTCAGACCCAACACATCCTGCATATCGTACAAACCGCAAGGCTTACCCTGCAGCCAAGCACAGGCACGCACCGCGCCTGTAGCAAAGGTCATACGGCTACTCGCTTTATGGGTGATTTCTATACGCTCACCTTCGCTGGCAAATAACACAGTGTGATCACCAACTACATCACCAGCACGAATAGTTTCAAAACCAATTTCGTTAGCTGGACGTGGGCCTGTAATGCCTTTACGGCCATAAACAGCACATTCTTCCAGATTGCGACCCATCGCATCGGCCACTACTTCACCTAAACGCAGCGCTGTGCCCGATGGCGCATCTACCTTATGACGGTGGTGGGTTTCGATAATTTCTACATCGTAGCCATCTTGTAACACACTGGCAGCACGGTGAAGAATATCGAGCAACAGGTTAATTCCCACACTCATGTTAGGCGCAAATACCACAGAAGTGTGTTGAGCCTGATCAAACAGTGCCTGTTTCTGCTCGCTGCTTAGCCCTGTAGTACCTACAACCACAGCTTTGTTAAGACGGACACATTCTGCAAGATTAGCTAGAGTTAATTCTGGATTAGTGAAATCAATAAGCACGTCAAAATTATCAGCTGCTGCGGCTATGGAGTTGTTAAGAATAACTCCCAGCTTACCCACGCCCACTAACTCACCTGCATCAACACCTACTAAACTACTATTAGGCGAAACGATTGCAGCACCCAAACTTACGCCTGGGGCTTGATGAACGGCCTCTATAAGCACTTTACCCATGCGCCCTGCGGCGCCCATTACTGCAATTCGTGTCATGCTTCACCTCTGTGGGCTACCCGAACTGAGCTCACAAAGACAGCAACGCGTCATTGCGAGTTTAGCGCGGCTAATCTAACTACTTAGCTATCTTCGAAGAAACTCTTTACACCTTCAAACCAAGACGACTTTTTAGGTGAGTGCTTACCTCTGGTTGATTCCATTGTGTCATGGAACTTACGCAACAAGTCTTTTTGCTCTTTGTTAAGATGTACTGGAGTTTCTACCGCCACACGACACATAAGGTCACCTTGACCACCGCCGCGTACTTGGGTTACACCTTTACCACGTAAACGGAACATTTTTCCACTTTGCGCACCTTCAGGAATTTTTAACTTAACACGACCATCTAAAGTTGGCACTTCAATATCGCCACCCAACGCTGCGTCGGTAAAGCTAATAGGCACTTCACAGTATAAATTTTTACCATCACGAGTGAAAATTTTATGCTCACGAACAGCAACCTGCACGTATAAGTCACCACTTGGGCCGCCGTTCCCACCAGCTTCACCTTCGCCAGTTAAACGAATACGATCGCCTGTATCAACACCAGATGGAATCTTCACAGATAAAGTTTTGTATTCTTGCACTCGGCCTTCACCGTGACAAGAATTACACGGACTACTAATTACCTTACCGTTACCATGACAGGTTGGGCACGTTTGCTGCACAGAGAAGAAGCCTTGTTGCATGCGTACCTGGCCTTGGCCATTACATGTGCTGCAACTTTTGCTACTAGTACCTGGCTTAGCGCCCGATCCATCACAAGGTTTGCATTCCACTTGAGTAGGTATACGAATTTCTTCGGTAGTACCGCGAACTGCCTGCTCAAGGTTCAAGTCCATAGTGTAACGTAAGTCTGAACCACGCTGAACGCTTGAACGACCACCGCCGCCAGCTCCTCCGAAAATATCGCCAAACATATCGCCGAACACATCGCCAAAACCAGCACCACCAGCACCGCCACCACGAGCATTGGGATCTACGCCAGCATGACCATATTGGTCATAAGCGGCTTTCTTTTGCTCATCGGATAAGATTTCGTAAGCTGCATTAACTTCTTTAAAGCTTTCTTCAGCAGCCTTATCACCCGGATTACGGTCTGGATGGTACTTCATCGCCATACGGCGAAAGGCCTGTTTAATTTCTTTTTTATCGGTGCCTTTGGCCACGCCAAGAACTTCGTAAAAATCTCGTTTAGACATAGTTATTCCACTGGGCTTCTACTGTGTTTTTACCACAAGAAGCAGATACAAGAACGCAGGACATAAGCCCCGCGCTGTAATATTACGCCTCAGTTAGGAGGCACTAGCAAGCGTATTCGGCTTACTTTTTATCTTCGTCTTTAACTTCTTCGAACTCTGCATCAACTGCATCATCTGCGCCAGCTTCACCAGAATCGTCTGTTCCACCTTGAGCGGCAGCAGCGTCTTCATGCATCTTTTGAGCAATCACACCAGAAGCTTCAGTTAAAGCAGCAACAGCAGCTTCAATAGCTTCTTTGTCGTCGCCTTTTAAGGCTTCTTCAACAGCCTCAATTGCAGCCTGTACTGCTGCTTTTTCTTCATCCGTGGCTTTTTCACCAACTTCTTCAAGCATCTTCTTAGATGAGTGAACCATGCCATCAGCAGTATTGCGAGCCTGTACCATTTCTTCAAACTTCTGATCTTCAGCAGCATTAACTTCTGCATCTTGTACCATTTGCTCGATCTCTTCATCGCTCAAGCCAGAAGAGGCTTTGATGATGATGGACTGTTCTTTACCAGTGCCTTTGTCTTTAGCTGACACATTCAAAATGCCGTTAGCGTCAATGTCGAAGCTAACTTCAATTTGTGGCATACCGCGCGGGGCTGGTGGAATATCGCTAAGGTCAAAACGACCCAAAGACTTATTCTGTGTAGCTTGCTTACGCTCACCCTGACACACGTGAATGGTCACAGCAGATTGATTATCGTCTGCAGTAGAGAATACCTGCGACTTCTTGGTTGGGATAGTGGTGTTTCTATCAATTACCGATGTCATCACACCACCCATAGTTTCAATACCAAGCGTTAAAGGCGTTACGTCTAGTAATAATACGTCTGTTACGTCGCCAGCCAATACGCCACCCTGAATCGCTGCGCCCATGGCAACAGCTTCGTCTGGGTTAACGTCTTTACGCGGTTCTTTGCCGAAGAAACTTGTCACTTCGGTTTGAACCAAAGGCATACGACTTTGACCACCAACCATAATTACTTCGTCGATTTCGCTAGCGTCTAAGCCGGCGTCCTTAAGTGCTTGAGCACATGGCTTCAATGTACCAGCCACAAGGTCTTCAACTAAAGACTCTAACTTAGCGCGAGAAATCTTTACACTTAAGTGCTTAGGGCCAGAAGCATCTGCAGTAATGTAAGGCAGGTTAACATCTGTTTGGCTAGAGCTAGACAATTCAACTTTAGCCTTTTCGGCAGCTTCTTTAAGACGCTGTAGGGCTAATGGATCGTTATGCAGGTCAATACCCGAATCTTTCTTGAACTCAGAAGCTAAAAATTCGATCAAACGTAAGTCGAAGTCTTCGCCACCCAAGAATGTATCACCGTTAGTGGCCAATACTTCAAACTGAGTTTCACCATCTACGTCAGCAATTTCGATGATGGAGATGTCGAAGGTACCGCCACCCAAGTCATATACAGCAATAGTAGAGTCGCCACGCTTCTTATCAAGGCCATAAGCCAATGCAGCAGCTGTAGGCTCATTAATAATACGCTTAACATCTAGACCCGCTATGCGACCAGCATCTTTAGTTGCCTGGCGCTGAGAGTCATTAAAGTAAGCAGGCACAGTAATTACTGCCTCTGTAACCGATTCGCCTAGGTAGTCTTCAGCAGTTTTCTTCATCTTCTTCAAGATTTCAGCAGAAATTTGCGGTGGTGCTTTACTTTCACCATTGATGTTAACCCAAGCATCACCATTGTCGGCTGCTTCGATTTTGTAAGGCACCATCTTGATGTCTTTTTGTACTACATCATCTTTGAATTTACGACCAATCAATCGCTTAATAGCAAACAGGGTGTTCACAGGGTTAGTCACCGCTTGACGCTTAGCAGACTGACCTACCAAGATTTCGCCATCAGCAGCAAAAGCCACGATGGATGGAGTGGTACGGTCACCCTCCGCATTCTCAATTACCTTAGCACTGCCGCCTTCTAAAACAGACACACATGAGTTGGTTGTGCCCAAGTCAATACCAATGATCTTTCCCATCATAAACTCCAATTCTTAGTTCGCCCTTATTAGGGCTTTGATTCAATTTTGCTCAACCACGTTAGCGGCCTTAGGCTCTTTTTAGCCTTAGGCTTAGCGCCGTTTGCTTGTATTCTTATGTAAGGTCGTTTACTAAAAATTCAAGTGAAAAACCTTAACTTTTCTATTTTGAAACCACTACCATAGCTGGACGCACAAGACGCCCATTTAAGGTGTACCCTTTTTGGAACACTTCCATCACTGTATTAGGCTCAAGATCCAGATTAGGTACAGCAGTCATCGCTTCATGCAGCTCTGGGTTGAACGGCTCGCCATGTGGATCAAGCTGATCTACATTGAATTTCTTCAAGCCGTCTAGCAGCATTTTTTGGCTCATTTCAACTCCTTCAAGCAACCCTTCCAAGCTAGATCCATCAGACTTGCTAGCTTCAATAGCACGACCAAGGTTATCCAGCAAAGAAACCACTTCTGCCATCAGTTTTTCTTGCCCAAATTTATGCGCCTTAGCTACATCCTGCTCACTACGACGGCGAATATTTTGCATTTCAGCTTGGGCGCGTAGAACGTCAGCTTGCTGCTCATCAATTTTAGCTAATGCTATTTCTAGTTCGGCCTGTACTGACTCGACAGTAATTTCCTGAAGCACTTCCTCAACAGGCGCATCAACACTCTGTTCGACTGCACTGGCTTCCAATTCAACTTCCGCTTCAGGTGGCTGCTCTTGCTCGCTCATTAACTTCTCCGTTACATAACTTTCGTAACCTTTACAATAAGGCCACTTGACTGCCAACCTATATGGGGACGACGCCGCCCGATTCAAGCAATTTAGGCTAGGTTTTATTAGCTTCTAGGCAAAAAAATTGAAGGTTACACAAAAATACTGGACATAAAGTCAGTACTGGTTATAATTACAGTACAATAATTCACAGGAGCAGCTCTATGTTGCAACAGCTAATTGTTCATCACTACGCCTTAGTCGATTTTTTACATTTAGACTTTAACCACAAAATGACAGCAATTAGTGGCGAAACAGGCGCAGGGAAATCCATACTTCTTGGCGCCCTAGGCTTAACTTTAGGTGATAGAGCAGAGTCTGGATGTGTACGACAAGGTGCCGAACGAGCAGACATCCATGCAGTGTTTGACCTTACCAAGTTACCTCATGTGAAAGACTACTTATTCGCTAAACACCTGGCTTCCGCTGGCGATCCAGACACCTGCATACTGCGCCGAATCGTTAATCAAGACGGTCGATCAAGAGGCTATATTAATGGTAAGCCTGTCAATATCACTGCCTTAAAAGAATTAGGCCGCCAACTCATCAACATACACGGCCAGCACGAACACCAACACTTACTCGGCAGAGACAGCCATCAAGCGCTTTTAGACGCCTTTGGAAATTACCCCAAACATCAAGAAGCAGTGGCCGTAATTAGCCATGAATGGTTAGAGTTTGATCGCCAAATTAAAGCCCTTACAGGCGGGCAGCAGCTTTCTGAAGCTGAACAGCAGTTATTGCAGTATCAAGTAGATGAACTTGAGCAATTGAACCTATTAGATGACGAACTGTTAGCGCTAGAACAAGAACACAAACAGCGAGCCAATGCAGACCAACTACTGCAAGCTGTACGTTGCGCCCTACCCGACAACCCATTAGGTGAAGACCCTACTGCGTGCTTGCAACGCTGGCAACAACAATTGCAAAACTTTAGCCAGCATAGCCCTCACCTTTGCGCCGCTGTAGACATGCTTGCTAGTGCAGCCATACAAATAGAAGAGAGCCAAATTGAGCTACACAGTTTTTTACAAGGCTTTGATGAAGATCCAGCGCGTCTGCAAACTCTAGAGCACCGCTTAGACCAAATTTACAGCATCGCTAGAAAGCATAAGATTCAAGCCACAGATCTTCCCGAACACCTCAGTCTATTACAACAACAACTACAACAGAATCAAGATCAAGAAGGGCAACTAGAGGCCATACACCAGCAGCAATCAGCACTCACCGACGCTTACGAAGCAGCAGCAGCCAAACTAACTAAAGCAAGGCAAACAGCCGCTAAAAAGCTTGAACAGGCCGTGGGCGAGCAACTCACCCTTTTAGGCATGCCGAACTGCCGACTAGAACTAAGCATGCAAACCAAGACAGATTCAAGATTACAGCCCCAAGGCCATGATGATGTAGAGATGTTAATTAGCACCAACCCAGGCCAAAGCGCAAAACCTTTGGCCAAAATTGCCTCTGGTGGTGAGCTGTCTAGAATTAGCTTAGCCATACAGGTGGTAATCGCTACCACCAGCATCACCCCTAGCTTAATCTTTGATGAAGTGGACGTAGGCATTGGCGGAGCCACCGCAGAGATTGTGGGCAGACTACTTTCTCAACTAGGCCAGCACTGCCAATTATTATGCATCACCCACCTAGCTCAAGTCGCAAGCCAAGCACAACACCATTTACAGGTGAGTAAATTTAGCCAAGGCCAAGTAACACAGACTCAAGTTGCTGCACTGACGGATGAACAAAGAATACAAGAAATTGCGCGCATGTTAGGCGGTGTGAAGCTAACTCAACAAACGCTAGCTCATGCCGAAGAAATGCTGGGCACTGGCACCCTATTACACTGACCAACTCCTTACGGGCATGTAAAACAAAGTTAGTCCTTACTTACACCGTACAAATAAACAGTGCGGCTAGTCAGTTCATAACCCAACTCAACAGCAATTTCTTCTAAACGCTTGTTGAGCACGGGGTCACTGAACTCTTTAATTTTTCCTGACTTAATACAAACAATATGGTCGTGACAACTCTCAGTGGCCAGTTCAAATACAGAGTTGCCACCTTCAAAATGGTGACGCACCACTAAGCCCGCAGCTTCAAACTGAGTTAACACACGATAAACTGTAGCTAACCCTACATCTTCACCTTGCTCCATGAGCAGCTTGTAGATATCTTCCGCACTCCAATGGTCACCTTCAGTAGCTTGTTCTAGCATTTGGTATATTTTGACACGCGGCAAGGTGACTTTTAAACCTGCTTTGCGTAATTCTTGGCTTTCTGATGCCATAGTATGGTTTACACTCTTTAGACTATTGGGTGATTCAGGTATGATTCTGGATTACAGACTCAATACACAGATTTGGCTAATGAAACGCTATCTTATCACGTCTTTTTTTATCGCGCTTATTGGCGGATGTTCTAATATCGACAGCTTAGGCTTTCCTGGTGTCCATAAAATTGATATCCAACAGGGCAATCTCATCACCGATGAGATGGTAGACCTACTTCGACCAGGCTTAACCCAAAATCAGGTGCAATATGTCATGGGCACACCTCTGGTAGTTGACACATTTAATCCTAGTCACTGGGACTATGTTTACCAATACCTCCATGGTGACGGCCGCATTGAAGAACGTAAACTGCGGGTAATTTTTAAGCAAGGTAGAGTAGCCAGTATCGAGCTATAGTTTGTAGCTACTCTAACGTCCTAATCAACCATTTGATTGCACTTTGGCCGCTGCTTTCGCAGCGCGGTTGGCCCTAGCTTCCTTAGGATCAATTGTTAGTGGGCGGTATATTTCCACCCGCTGACCCTGCCTTATCTCTTCTGCCTGTGGATTTTTTACTGCTTTCCCGAAAATGCCAATAGGTGTACCAGCAAGCTGTAAGCCCTCAAACTGATCAACGATGCCCGACATCACAGCCGCATCATATACAGTTGTTCCTATAGGCACCTGTAGAGCCACAATTTTTTGTTGATCTGGTAGCGCAAAAGCCACCTCTACATCAATCATGCCTACCGTTTCAGTCACATCATTCTCACTTATATATATTATCCGCACGCTTACAAAAGGCGTCCACCATACTACCCGCTATGGGGCTAAATAGTCCACTTAGGGCCTTACCTTTTAACCCTGTCACACCGAACTCTAAAGCCATTTCCACTTTACAGGCATCATCTTTTAATGGCGTAAACACCCAGCTTCCTCTTAGGTAGTCAAAGGGGCCATCTTGTAACTCTAAGGTTATCTTTTCATCAGCTAGCAGTGTATTCCGCGTAACAAACTGGAAGCTTAATCCTGCTTTCCTCAAATGCAGCCGTGCGCTCATAGCCGTTGCAGACGACTCAATCAAATCAACTTTAGAGCAACCATCCAAAAACTCAGGGTAACGCTGTACGTCATTCACTAGCGCATACATATGTGCGGCGGAATGCATAACCAAAGCAGAACGATTTATCGAAGCCACAGCCTTTACTCTTGAGAAAAAGGCCATATTAAAGTTAAAACACTCGCCAATAAAGCAATATCATCAATTATTAGATAAATGTAACTGCAGCCGATTCTGGCTTAAGGTAGAATGCACCCATGACTAAGAAATTAAAAAATGACAAATTTTCCACTGGCACCATTGCCCTTAACAAGCGGGCGAAATTCGAATACCATTTAGATCAACGCATTGAAGCAGGTTTGGTACTCACAGGCTGGGAAATAAAAAGCATCAGGGATGGCCGTGCCAACCTTACAGACTCTTACGTGGTAATAAAGGCCGGAGAGGCATTCCTCATAGGCGCTCACTTCTCACCTCTAATGACCGCTTGCACTCACGTGGTTGCAGAACCACGCCGCGAACGTAAGCTATTGTTAAATAAAAAAGAAATCTCACGCTTATTTGCCTCCTCGTCACAAACGGGACAAACCATTGTTGCCACAGCCCTGTATTGGAAAGGCCATCGAGTCAAGTGCGAAATTGCCTTAGCTAAAGGCAAGCAACAACATGACAAACGCGCTACCGAAAAAGAACGCGACTGGAACAAACAGAAGCACCGAATTCTAACAAAAGCCTAACCTCACCCACCTACCGAACGGGGATTCAATCCCCCTATCACTGAAAAAATTTCGACTCTAGCTTGTTCACAGCCATTAAATTATAGAAATTGCCACCACAATTTAGTTATTGCTGTTATAATCAGCCACTACTAAGGGGATGACTGGATTCGACGTTGGTTACAAACCCTGAGGTGCATGTAGAGAACGTAAGGTTTCTCTTTAATCCCACCTTGCAAAAGTTATAGT
>Ga0114995_10003230_pt1 | contig 11144 bp, 12 predicted proteins | sample ArcticOcean_MG_C_11_FD_87038 | JGI IMG/M metagenome (GOLD analysis project Ga0114995, IMG submission 87038) | Marine microbial communities from western Arctic Ocean - ArcticOcean_MG_CB2_154 | ecosystem: Environmental > Aquatic > Marine > Oceanic | place: Arctic Ocean: Canada Basin | collected... | reverse complement strand
TATGTTTTTGCATACTATGTTTTTCTTTCAAAAACATAATAAGTTTGGTGTATATAATTGTTCCACCCCAAGCACCCCACATAGTTGCATAAGTCGCCCCAACTATATTTGCGGTCCTCCCCATCCCCACCAATATTGATTTTAACATTATATAATATATAATATTAAAATAATCCCTATTTTACGTGATTTTATATAATTTAGGCTTGCGGAGAATAAAACACCCAAGTCATTGCACCCGTCAGAAGTCCAGAAAATAATCCAACACTTAGGGAATTTGCAAAAGGACAGCCACACGTATTCGGTTTCGATTCTGTGGTCGCCCCTTCTGATTCTTTATCCTCGTCGGATTTACTGCACATATTAAAAGCTAATCCCGCGATACTCGCGGTTCCTAGAAAAACACACGACGATATAACTAGTTTGCTTGGGGACGACATATTATAATTGTATTCGTGCGTATACTTTAAATATATTCAGTTATATATTTTTATATTTATTATATATATAATGAGCAATCGGAAGAAAGCACGGAGAACCCAACAGAGGAGGTGGAGAGCGAACAAACCAGCGCCTAGTGCTCCACCAATGGATATGTTAAGTCCCGATTCGCAGATGGCGATGATGGAACAGATGCAACGGACCCCGGTTTCTCCGGGATATCCACAGGACATGCGCCCGTTCGCCGCCACCTCCCCACCCGCTCTGGCCTCGGGCTCGCGGCGCCGCACTCACGGACGGCGCGCCAGAAGAGGTTCGCATAACCGCCACACTCACGGACGCCGTGCCAGAAGAGGTTCGCGTAACCGCCGCAGGGCACGTCGCTAGATAGATGATGCGTATAAGATTAACTCAAAACTAACTATATAATATTATAGCATATATAATATTATAGCATATATAATATTATAGCATATATAATATTATAGCATATATAATAGCATATATAATTAGTGAATAATATTGATTTTTAACATTATATAATATTAAAATGAACTCTATTTTACGGGATTTTATATAATTGTATTCGTGTGTATACTTTAAACAAATCCCGTTATATATTTTATATATAATGCCGCACAGAAAGAAAGCACAGCCCTTTCCTTGAGGTCTAGTCTCCGTGACACGACCAAAAGAAGTGTTTAATATAAACAAAATTGATTTGGACAACGAGTAGTATTTTACTATACATATGATTAAGACTATCTTATCATTTATCACATTATTTGACGCAAAACTGTTTGCCCTATTGTTTATTCTCCAGCCGCTTATTGAATATTTCGGTCATCGAGTTGTTCACATTTATCGTTATCATTATCACATAGCACATCATCGAACGTGGAGTGGAGGTTCATATAGTTCGTATGGCGGGGATACATATGTATTACTATTTATTATCGGTGCGCTGTATACGCGACATTATAAAACTGGACTTGTTCTATTAAAATATGAGGTGACTCATACTATGGCACATATTTGTCCAAGTTATTACATGTATCGGCACCACCAGTTACATCATACACATCCCGGGAATAATTTCGCATTCTCTGTTATGTGGCCCGACCGACTTTTTGGAACTTTTATTGAATAATAGAGCCCCATCTTTTGGTGATGTAATATAGTTTTAACTATTTAGCAATGTATTCATATTACGCACTTCGGGTTTATTTTCTTCATTATGGAATAAATTATAAATGAGACTATCGTCTCGAAATCGTATTGTGTAATCGTGTTGAAGATTTGTTCTCCCTACACGCCCCATCGCCTGAATGCATTTTTCTTGGCTCATGTATCCAAGATCTTTTCCAATATAGCTATGACAAAACTGATAATTCGTCCCATAGATAAAATCGGAAGAGGCGATAATCATAAACAGCTTTTGTTTTTGCGCGAGCTCTTTCATAATTTCCATATAATCGGCACTGTTGTGCGTCGCGAATACACCTATCCCCATTAAAAGCAAAAGTTTCCACTTTGTATCAACGTCGTTTATCAGCATAATCTTTTCAACAACTTCTTCTGTAATATCGCAGGTGAACGGAGTGCCATAATTCTTGCATTTGAGTCTAGTATATCTCTCCAAATGCTCTATTTTATTTGGAATAAACAACGGATTTAGTTCTACGTTCTTTACACAGGTTTGTAGCTCTTTAATTTTAGTCATTAGTTGCTTCATCGCGGGGGCAACTCGTCCTTCCGCCATTTTTTTATCTTTCTCTTCGTCTTTTTTCGTCCCGTCCTCCAAAGACCGCTGCATATTTCCTATTTTTCCGTTGAGACTATTATTAAACTCGATAACGCCCATTATATCCTTTTCTACTCTATCCGGAATGTTTGCACAATGAATACAAAAGCTCGCAACTTTATTTACATCATCTGCTAGAAAAATTGTCGGGCCATCAGTTAATGTTCTAGAATCCTTTGTAACAACATATACACTTGAATCATATCGAACACTACGCTCCGCATCTAACTCCTCGGACAAGTCCCTCCAGCTTGCGGGGTGTATATTCTTTAATAATTTTAAGTAATACTGTTTAATATTTGACATATTTACCATTTCTATATCTGGAAAATATCTCTCTATCGTTAGTTGTGGTTTAGTAATATAATCATATTCGTTCATAAACATTATTACCTTTATCGCTTCATCTAGGTCAATATAGCGAAGTAGGGTTTTGTTCCTTTCGCAGTGGGCGACAACATCACATAAATCCTCATATGTTTTACAAATGTAGTGAGGCATTTCAACAAATCCCGCCTTGTTGATAATAGGGATTGTCTTTTTGCAGTCAAAGCTCACTATACTATGTGTATCTGCCCCTGTAAAGCGGCTGTGGAAGTCGGCGAGCGTGTCCTGCATTTCATCTGGATGAGGCAACGTCGCAGAAGACAAGACAATGTTGGGTATGAGATTCTCTTTCCAATTGTTATGAATAATCGGGTGTATTTCGTGTTCTGCGTAATCCATAGAAATCGTCGGCTCGTCCCAATACATAATGATCTCTTCCTTTTTATTAAACGCCATCATATAATACATCGCACACAAATAAGACTTTATGTCGCAAATCATTATTTCCACCTTATCTCCCACAGAATTATCCACCTTCGCGATCATTCCACTGCGCCGATGCCGCACATAATCAGTTGCGGCAAAATAATGAAGGCGGATATCGTCGGCAGTATTGCATCCAAATGCAAACGCCACCTTCTTCTCGTTTGAAATAGCCGCTTTCGCCAGAGCTAATCCGACGTGACGCGCAGCACATACGAAAATTACCTTGTGGTTTTCGGAAAGCCCGAGTGGCGACATCGTTTTCCCTGTCCCCGTCGGGGCTATATACGATATCAACTTCGGGCCTTTCTGCTTACAAATAGTAAATAGCTCTTTCTGGTGATTATATAGCTGAATATCAGCATATTTTAATAGGTCGGGGTTCTTTTCAATAAGTGTGTGTCCCATTTTCACTAACTCAGACGTGGATATTTCGTCTTTCATTCTAACAAGTATTTCTTGAATCTTTCTAGAAAATAGTGGATTTACATCTACAATATTATAAGACATTAGCGTGTAAATAGTATAATAGTATTGGTGCCACATAATCCTGTCTTTATTATACTCTGTTAGCATTTTTGTCAAGTGTTCTATAATAACAAACTCAAATATTGACTTTTTATGCGCGGGGAGTTGTTTATCTGTGTTTGTAAAGCGAATAATATCGGCTTTCTTCATTTTATTCTTCTTGTATTTCTCTGTTTTATATTGTATCTGATGTTTTTTGTCTAGGTCTTGCAGCGTTTTTTGCAAATATGTACAGAATACATAATCGTGTATTACATCCGACGGAGTTATTTTCAGATAGTGTAGGAGTGATTGTGTATTATTTTGAGTAATATTTACATTACCGTATCCTTTGCATATCATTTGGATAATATCTAGTTCCTTTTTTGAGGTTGGTATTTCTATGCTATTCCATTCGGACCGCGTTAGTTTTGTTTGTGTCAGGTCCATTATTACATTATCTCGTGGATATGTGTTTATTCCCATTTTACATATAGATAGTTTGGAATCCTATTTTTATAAATAATATTTACTTATATTATAATGGAGAGATGTGGAGATTGTGTGAGAAGGGTCGAAGCCGCTAATGCGGTATTACATACTACAAATACTCACCTTCAACGGCAACTAGACATAATGAACCGTGAGAGAGCAGGACAAGAGGAAGCCGCACTGACCTTCGTAAAGCAGCGTGGATCCAGATTTTCTGTGGCGGACTTACCCGCGGGGGCGAGTGGTCGTAGACGCAGAGGGCACAAAGGGCGCAGTCGTGGACGCAGTCGTGGACGCAAAGGGCACAAAGGGCGCAGTCGTGGACGCAAAGGACGCAGTCGGCGGCGTTGAATAAATAAACCGAATAATATATCCTTTATTATTCTTTAGTGGCGTTAAATATGGTGTATATATTATAATAATTGAAAAGCATATAATCATAATATATATTCATAACCAAAGATGTCCGGAAACACAGAAAACTTCTTCTACAAACTCGCAAGACCCCCTGCCAAGAAGAAAACCAAAATTGTCTCCATCGAGGGCAATATTGGTTCTGGTAAATCAACGTTGGTTGACGCACTAAGTAAGAAATACGCATCTCATTCAAACATTTGTTTTCTCCAAGAACCGGTTGATATTTGGAACACCATCCAAGATAAGGAAGGAAATACTATGCTTGCGAAATTCTACGGCGATACTAAAAAATACTCGTTTGCTTTCCAGATGATGGCATATATCTCGAGACTTTCCCTCTTGAGAAAAGCTATTTCGGAAAACTATGATATTATTGTTGTGGAGAGAAGTATGTTTACAGACAAAATGGTATTTGCAAAGATGCTATACGACGATGGTAATATGGAAGAGGTAGAATATCAGATTTATAACAAGTGGTTTGATGAGTTCATCGAGGACTTGCCGCCCATTCACGTGATCTATGTGAAAACATCGCCTGAGATTGCGAAGGCGCGGGTGGAGAAGAGAGCGAGGGAAGGTGAGGAAATCCCACTCGAATATCTTATAAATTGTCATAAGTATCACGAGGATTGGTTGAATTCTGGCGACAGGTCATATGATAGAAAAATTGTAATTCAAGGAGATACGGATATTGAGAAAGACTCCGATATGCTGGGTGTGTGGCTAGAGAGATGTGGAATATTTATGGAGGTATGTAACAATCAAAACGATACGTGCAAGTTAATGTGTTAATTACTGTATTATTTAGTGGATGAGGATGTGATGGAAGAGCCACACAAAACAACTGAAACGACACAGATAAAATAAATCTTGACGATGATCCCAGATGTTACTAGAGCATAGGCTTGCGGTTCCATATGATGGAAAAACAAAGAACTGTCCCAAGAATTGGGCGATGTATCATCATTTTAATTCACAGACACGGGTAGGTAAGACGGAGTAATCATTTTATGTAAACTTAAGTTTTTAACACTTCTTTGAACAGTTTTTTTTGCATTTATCCCTCTTTCTTTTATTCTTATGTTTGGCACAGGTTTTTCTGCATTTTTTCTTACACGTTTTATAGCACTTTTTCTTACACGTTTTATTGCATTTCTCCCTTTTTATTTTTTTCTTATGTTTGGAACAGGTTTTTCTACACTTTTTCTTACACGTTTTTTTCGCACCTTTTCTTTTACCACGTCCAGCATCTATCTCCATCTTCGTCACCCAACTATCCGCATCTAGAGACGATGGTTCGGTGCTCGTGAGCGGAGACGCCACACCTTCACCAAACATTGTATTATAAGCCAATATACTTGTTAATATAGCTCTTAAAATGACGGAGGAGCCAAATGTATAACCAAATCTATTTTCTTTTGTTGTTCCTTTTTTCGAATATTCTTGCAATATTGATAGTAAATTCTCTTTTTGAGACATAAATTCATTGTATGTTTGGCTTACACACATAGCCCATTTTAGATAACCTTTTTTGTTATGCATAACTGCTTCCATCGCAGCCTGATATATCTTTGCTGGTTTTCCCGGTGTCAAATTGTGGCAACCAATACAATGCCTAATAATAAAAACGCTTCTAATGTTTTTTTTACCCCATCCATAGTGGACGGCGGGTGGAGGCTTCACCCCGTCAGACTCCGCACTTGAATAATGTTTATTAAATCTACGTACAATAATACCCTTTACAGCTTCTCTTCCCGTTTTACTGGTATCCAATATAAGTTGTAATATATCTAAATTATCAAAAATACCTCTATTCGTACCTCCCGATTGTACTAATTTACCACTTGTACTTGTCGATGGTGTGCTTGTCGATGGTGTGCTTGTCGATGGTGTGCTTGTCGATGGTGTGCTTGTCGATGGCGTGCTTATGTGTTTCGGCGTGCTCGTGAATAACATCGGGGTTGGGATTTCGCTAGCCTCAGTATAATTTTGAGTAATATAATTATATAGTTTTGTCATAAATCCCGAATGGCTTGCTATAAATTGGTCTTTATTCTCTCCAGCCATCATCAAAATTGTTTCTAAAAATAATTCTGGATTAGGTGGCGGTGAACGCCAAGCTTCGGGGTCGTGGGAGAAGCCGGGGTCTTCCGTTATGCCCGCAGTTGCCGTAAATTTAACACCAAAAACTTCGCTCAAAGCATCTCTTGCAGGTTTATTTATTTTTGGCTTGTTTACCTTGTCAAAAAATCCTATAATTGCTGATGGTACGCCACCTACCTTCTTAAGCTTTTCATTACAAAATGGATATATCTTGTGTGGGTGGGGAACTATGCTTTTTCCGCCGTCGGAAAATAAAACGCGTAATTTTTTGTTTAACGTAACATCGTCTTGTATATCACCACACTCACCATCAATATCGTATGTTCCGTTATGCAGTCTATAGTCTTTCTTCATCATTTTATGCTTCTCCCATAAAAATACTGGGTCGGTCATATATATATATATATAATTATTTTATTGCGATTATACATTCTGTGTAAAATTGAAGTCTATCATATAGATAATTTTATTAATATATATTAATGGATAATGACCACTATACATTAATGTTTGACGGCGGCAGTCGAGGTAATCCCGGATTATGTGGCTGCGGATACGTCATTTTAAAAGACGACGTTGTTGTATGGGAAGGATTCAAGAAGGTATCGGATAATAACACGAACAACTTCGCAGAGTATATGGGGATTATATTAGGACTGGAACTCGCAGTCGAAAACAATATCCAAACTCTTCATATTAAAGGCGACTCGCTATTGGTAATCAATCAACTTTTGGGGAAATGGAAGGTGAACTCTAGTAATCTTAAACCCCTCTATATTGCGGCGAAAGCCCTCTTAGAAAAGATAAATATGGTAACTCTGGGTCACGTGAAGAGAGATAAAAATAAAATAGCAGATAAACTTGCGAATAAGGCGATGGATGAATAAAAAATATTTAAATTTTACACCAAGATTAGAGTTACTTATCGATATATACTAAATCTTCATAAGCCTACGAACAAGTCGCTTCCGCAGCATCGGGAGAGGACCGCAACGAGTTGGGTAACGATGATTAATAAATTCCACGATATGATTTTCAACAAATCTATCCTCCAAATAACGTTCCCTCATATATATGGTCATTGCAGTTTTGAACCCCCACACTCTATTAATAATACACGAATAAATCAAGTCACGAGTACTCCCCCGCTGTAAAATCTCGGTGGTCGGAGCAAACAAAATAATCTCATTTTCTTCTACGAGTGCCTCTCCCCAGTTACCATCACACCATAGCCCACGCCGCAGAGTAAGATTTTTTTCCAAGCGGTCCATATTGTGTTGAGTAATGCGATAGTCAATAGACAGCTTATATTGAAATTCATTAAGCGCATTCAAGTCGCCCGGCCGCACAAAATCCGGATTTTTTATCAGAAACGCCTCTATATCCTCCAAGTAAGCCGACTGCAGTTCAACATACGACCCCATACACATAATATTGTCTTTTCTGTCTTCAATGCTGGAAGATAGCAAATTATTTTGGTATAATTGGCATTCATATTCTAGTTCATATATTGAATCACGATACCCGCGAATATTTTTTACATACTGGGTATAGCAAAACACCGGATGAATAAAGCTATACACCCTGCGAATAAGTTCGTTTGGAAGAGGTAGGTTGTTCATAACTTTATTTTTTAAACAAAGTAAAGTTATTGAATAAAAAATATTTCAATTTTTCAGAAATTTACACCAATAAATGAAATCATTATTGGTGTAAATAATTATTGGTGTAAATAATTATTTACTGCCCCGCACGCAGCGTGATTTCGCCACATAGATCACCGCATCTCAATCACCTCATCTCAATCACCTCATCATCATTAGATCGGCATTTTTCCTACCTTTATATTTTAAATGATCTCTGCACGCGCTTGTTGTGGGGAATAACTCGTCCCCATATATATCTTGAAGCAATAACCACTCGAATAGACCACCTGGATATACTAAAATATTGGTGTATCCTAACTTAAGTAGTTGATGACATTTTGTAGATAAAGATTGGTCGCTCGAATTCTCTGCATACACAATAAGCTTTATGTTAGAGTTTTTTTTAAGATAATGGTTTAATATCTCGGTCTCCCGGTGTGGTGTTAGTGTTCCTGTTATCAAACAGTCCTGTTTTTCTATTGGTAATGTATTTATAATAAATGAATCGTTATTATTAAGCTCACTTTGTATATATTCAAAGTTCACTTTTTTTATTGATTGGGTGTTACCCATTTATTATAATTTAAATATTATTATTAGATAATGTTTATATTTAAATTATATTAATTGAATTTTACAATTATTTCAACATCTTCCTTTTTAATACTTTTTGCGGCGGATATTGATAACTCCTCTCGTTTTTTCCGCGTTTTTTGTGCGGAGGAGCTCAACGGCTCGTTATTCCTCCGGGAAGTGCTGTTTCTGGTGTTCATGTCGGCCTCAATCGTTTTATAGTTATCTTCTATATATTTAACAACCTCGTTCTCAATCGCCCATTTAAAAAAATTTAATTGCCCAATAGTTGTCTGTATAGACGTGCCCTCCTTATAAGGAATAGTTATTCTATCCCAACGACAGAAGGGATCAAACCTCTTTTTTGAATATGCGCGCAGCTTCAATTTATAATCTATATATACCTTAAATCTATTATTTGTTTTTAATTTGTAAACGGTGTAATATTTTTTTGCATAGTTTGTCGAAAACCAGTCCACTATACGTAAAGAAATTTTCGATTCCCCATTAATAATATTCAACATCTTATCCAATATTTCCGGACTATGATAAAACGCCATTAGTTTAGTTAATAATAGAGAGTTTTGTGTGGTATAAGCCATTATATAAGTATTTACTGTATGTTTTAAATACTTATCCACAATATTCTTTTTCCATATTCGAATTTTTCGGAATTAAAAAGCGCTCTTGTTGAATAATATCATCCGAATATTTTAAATGTGTTAAGAATGGATTGCCGCAGGCATTTGATATCGCAGTTCGATTGCTTAATTTATCATTATATATCTCTCGACGATTGTCTGTCATATCAACTGTGTTTATCGTCTCCATACCGCTTAGCTTATAATCTCCTGCAACGTTGTAGGCTTTGGTAACGTTGTAGGCTCCCGCTGCGTTGTAGGCTCCTGCTGCGTTGTGGCCTCCTAGGTTACCACTATCAATCGGCGGTCCTGTGGGATGTTTATCTTCATTTATCCCTCTATTTCTCTCTACGTATGAGTTTCTAACCTTGTTATCTTCTATTTTTTCTTCTACTATAGGTCGTTCTCCCTTCTTTGACCGAACCGCCTTGTCTCCGTTACTCCACGCCAAGTTTTCCATATTATATAGTAACTATATAATGTTATAAATCAAAATCCTTTATTAATTCTTAATTGTTTCGTGAAAGAGAATTTATTTGCATCTGTAACTCTGCGCTGCAAATTACACTTTAAACAGCAAATAACCGTGTTGTCTGAACTATGTCCTATATCGTTATCTAGTCTATCGAGAGTCCATTGCGAACCATCTCTGACATAATAATAAACGAGTTTTACTTCTTTTCTACAATAATTGCATTTCAGCTTTGATATAACAAGTTTTTCATATAGCTGTTCATCCGTTATAAATTCGGATTCCTCGAAGCGGTCTTTCTTTTTATCTTGTGTTTTGTAGCTGTTTAATTTTGCGTGCAGACGAGAAGCCGTTTTTTTTAAGTTTCCTGTGAGTTCACCCATATATATCTTATTCGCCATTTCTACTTGTAATATATATGGTATCTCGACTTCATCAGCTTTCGCTGCCATCATTCGTTCTTTTGGTTTTTCCAAATGTATTGTTTTCATTATATTATATAATATATCTAGTAAAATCTACTAATTAAACTGTAATGTGTAAATCATTTAGATTAAAATTGAAATAAAATTTAAATAAAATTTAAGTAATATTAATTATGAACCTTCCAGAATATTTCGGGTCCACTTTCAAAAAGAAAGATAATCAGTGGTTCAACGGAAACCAACAGTCTACATATGAACTCTGCATTTGCGTTCAACGTAAATTAAAAAAGGATGATACGTGGATGAAAAATTTATATAATACTATTCGTCAGGATAGGCAGTCTACATATGGAAGTTATGCAGGATTAAATAATTGGTCGCATACATTTACTGATGTCCAGCTAGATGAGTTTATTAGACTGGTGAATTGTTAATATATATATATATATATATATATATATATATATGCATTCAAAAATTAGTAAAAAACGTAGAACAAGAGCTCGTTCAAAAAGTTATAAACTTTTAGGAAAAAAACATCGTTCATCCAAAAAAGTTCACCATAAAAGAGTTAAAATCCGGAGGCGGAAGCGTATAATGCGGCCATCTCGCCGTCCATCTCGCCGGTACCACGCGCTGCGCAAGCGCAAGACCCGGAAACAAAAGGGAGGTGCGGCGACCGTGCCGTGGGAGGGGGTGATGGAGGTGAAGCGCCCGTCCGCCTTAGGCGACGCGTGGAAGCTGCTGTACGGCGAGCTGGTGCGGGGGGAGGTAGTGGGCGGCGGAGTGGAGCTGCAGCTGTTCGCGAAGATG
>Ga0114995_10003213_pt1 | contig 11174 bp, 2 predicted proteins | sample ArcticOcean_MG_C_11_FD_87038 | JGI IMG/M metagenome (GOLD analysis project Ga0114995, IMG submission 87038) | Marine microbial communities from western Arctic Ocean - ArcticOcean_MG_CB2_154 | ecosystem: Environmental > Aquatic > Marine > Oceanic | place: Arctic Ocean: Canada Basin | collected... | reverse complement strand
TATAATCAATTTTAAAATTTTAAATTATTAATATGTAAATTATTAATATGTAAATTACATAATATACTTAAATAAGTAAATAAAATAATATAAAATGGATGATAGTTTAACTAATTTAATAAATGAAAGTCAATTAGAAACAAATATATATAAGTTTGATATAAATATAAAAGATGAAGATAGAATAAGGATTAATAAAATTTTATTTGCATTAAGTTTTATAATAGATTTATATATTTTATTTAATTCAAGTATTATAATTAATATAATACTTTTTATAGTCAGTATATTATCAGTTGTATGTGGGACTGTTTTAATATATAAAGATGAAGAGTATGTTAAAAATAATATAAGTTTATTTAGTATTTATATATTATCTATTATTTTTGAACTTATATTAATTATAAACAATAATGCTACTAATTTTATACCATTATTATTTTCTATATTATATCAAATAATATATATAGTAAATTTTGAATAAAAATGTATTAATAAATTTTTTTTTGTATCATAAATATATATGTCAGTCGTAGCAATTAATGCGGGTTCCATTAAAATTAAGAATATTGAGACATATGGAACTAATGAAAAATTCAATATAAAATCCAACCTTTCTATAACTGGAAATATGGATGTAACAAAAAATTTAGTTATATTATCTGAAATAGATAGTAATTCTGTTAATACAGGTGGTATTATAGCAAATGGTGGAATGGGTATTCAAAAAAATCTAAATGTAGGTGGTAATTTAAATGTGGGGTACAATTCTTTATATGTAAATTCTACTGGACCTGCTTCTTCAATTAAAATTGGCATAAATACAAATACTCCTAGATGTACATTAGATATTAATACAAATGATGCATTTTTAATTGCGGCTGGTACAGAAGCTCAAAGACCAACCCCGGCAGTTAAGGGAATGTTACGTTATAATACAGACGTAAATTTATTTGAGGGATATATTAATAATTCCTGGGCTATAATTGGTGGTGTAATTGATTCAGATAAGGATACATTTATAACAGCTGATAATACAAGACATGACGAAGATGTGATGAGATTTTATACAAATGGCAATCAACGAATGGCTATATTTGATGGTGCAACTCAATATGGTAATATATCAGATGGTACTGTTGATGAAAATAATGCTAAGAATATTATACCAGGTATGGAGGGTGGTATTGCTATAGGTTATGGTTTTAATAAACCAGAATCTACATTACATATTAAGGGTAACATGATAGTATCCTCAAATGTAAATATTAAAGGTGATTTTTTTAAATTAGATACAAATAAATCCGGAAATAAATCTATCCATTTTAAATCAACCGGTGGAATGACAGTTGATTTATCTGGAAATGTTGTAGAAACAATTGGTGGAAGTGTTACAAATACAGTAGCAGGTAATGTAGTAACAACAATTGGTGGAACATTAAATAAAACAGTAACTGGGATATCTAAGGAAACATATAAAAATAATAGAGACTTAATTATCAGTGGTTCATATACCGAATTAATAACGGGTGAGGTAGATATAACATATAATAGTACAAGATTATTAGATATAAAATTAGCGAATACCGAATTATATGATAATAATAGAACAATTAGAATTAGTGGTAATTTGAATGAAACTATTTCAGGAACTCATGAAATTTTAGTTAAAAATAACAGCACGGAAACATATGATTCTAATAGAACTGTTACGATTGGCGGTAATTCTACATATATTATTACTGGGTCTTCTGATAAAACTATTTATGATAATTCTAAAGAAACATTTAAATCAAATAGAACAATTTTGATATCAGGTCATTTAACAGAAACTATATCTGGATTACATTCTATAACAATTCATCAAAATAAGAATATAACAGTAAATTCAGATAATAAAGAAACTTATAAGGGTATACGAGAGATAATTATTTCAGGAAATAATACTGAATTAATTACGGGTACAAATACAATAACAATAGTAGGTGCCAGCACGGAAACATTTAAAAATAATAGAACAATAACAATTAGTGGTAATTTATCTGAAACTATTACTGGAAATAAAACTCAAATAGTAACTGGACATAACTATGAAACAGTTAAGGGTAATAAAACTATAATAGTAACGGGAAATTTAGATGAAACTGTCAAAACAAATAACTCTTTAAATGTGGGTGGACATTCTACGGAAGTTTATAAAATTAATAGAACTCTAACAACTGACGGTAGTTTGAAAGAAACTATAGGAGGGGGGTCAAGTATTCTAATAAAAGGAAACCATAATGAAGATTGCAATGGTCATAGAACAATTAAAATAAGTGGTCATCTTACAGAAACAATATCAGGCCGCCATAATATAACTGTAATGAATATTTCTAATGAAACATATAAGGGTAATCGTACAATAACTATTTCCGGAAATTTAAGTGAAACTATTTCAGGTTCATCTACAATTTATTTTTCAAATAATTGTAATATAACTGTTTCTGGTGATAATACTTCTACTTATAAATCAAATAGAACGATAACCGTAAGTGGTAGTTTGAAAGAAACTATATCTGGAATAAGAACACTGTTAGTAAGTGGAAATAATAATGAAGAATATAACGCAGATAGAACAATTGTAATTAGTGGTGATTGTACAGAAACAATAACAGGGACAAGAATATTTCATTTAAGTGGAAATAATCAAGAAACATACCTAGGAAGTAATATATTATCAATAAAACAAGATTTAACTGAAACAATTTCAGGAGCAAATTCTATAACTATATCTGGGACAAGAACACTAATAACAGAAGGACATAATACAGAAACATATAAAGCAAATAGAACAATAACAGTAGGTGGATATTTAAAAGAAACAATAACAGGTGATAATATTGTTATTATAAATGGTAGCAGTGATATAACTGTAGATGGTGTTGTAAATGAAACATATAAATCACATCGAACAATTAGTGTAAGTGGAAATTTAAAAGAAACTATATCGGGTATGAATGATTTAACAATAGGTTCTAATTTAAATATAGTAATAGGGGGTAATAAAAATATAACTATTACAGACGATTTGTTAGAAACAATAACCGGTAATGTTACTGAAATTATAAAAGGGACACGAAAATTAACGGTGAGTGGAAATAGTACAGAAATATATAATTCAACAAAATATATTACAATTAGTGGAAATAATAAAGAAACTGTAATAGGAACACGAAATGTATTTGTTAGTGGTCATAATACTGAGGTATATAAAACAAGTAGAGATATTACTATTAGTGGAGATTTAACTGAAACTGTTACAAAACAATATCAGAGAAATATAATGGGATCACAGGGTAATAGTGAAATTACAACTAAAGCTACTATGAAAATAGAAACTACGACAGCAAATCAGAATATTTTATTAAAAAATACAGGTGCAAATGGGTTAGTTAATATTACAAGTACCCGAGATTTGTCAATTGTAAATAATCAAGCAGTTGATAATACTGGGGCATTAGTTGTAAATGGTGGTGTTTATATTAAAAAACATGCATACTTTGGACAGAACTTAAATATTTTAGGAAATCTAAATCTATTAGGTAATAGTACTAAAATTAATTCGCAAAAAGTAATTATCGATGATCCGTTAATTACATTAGGATTAGGTGAAACAGATAATACAGCATATTCTGGTGTAGTTTCTCGATATAAGAATGCGAGTAATATATATAAATTAACCGGTTTAGTAAAAAATCAGGGATTAAATGAATATCATTTATTAGATGGTATTAATGTATTAGGAACAGATGATACTGAACCGTTAATTAATGGCACTGGTTCATTTACGGACGCAATTAGTACAAATAATACACCTAAAAAAGAATATCACAGTAATTTTACTACTAGAAAATTAACAGCAATATATGATGGTGATATTGATTTGAGTAATTTATCTCAAACAAATATAAAAGAAAATTCATCTATTTATACTTATGGTGAATTAAACGTAGTTAAAAACGTTCATTTAGGTGCGGTTGATAAGGGTATTTATTTCCATACTAAAGATAATTATATTAAAACAACAACAAATGATTTCATAACAAAAACAAATAAAAATTTTATATTAGAATCAACGAATAGTAAGTCTATTAGCATTATTTCTAATAATAATATTACTGAAATTATTTCTAATAATAGAACTATTAATATTACTGGTAATTCGGTTGAGAAAATAACAGGCACTCGCACATTAACAGTATCTGGTCATAATACTGAAACATATAAAAATGATAGAACTATTACTATTAGTGGCGATTTGACTGAATTAATTACAGGTAATAATACATTAACCATAAGTGGTTCAAGAACAGTAATAATAAGTCAATATAAATATGAAACAATAAAACAGGGGCGCACATTGATTGTGTCTGGAAATAATATAGAAACTGTATCCGGTAATAGAGAATTAATTGTTACAGGATTTAATACAGAAACATATAAGAATCATAGAACTATTACTGTTAGTGGAAATAATATTGAAACAATAAAGGCAAATAGAACACTTACCGTTACTGGAACAAACATATATACTGTTACAGGGGATACGACACAAGTATATAAGGCAAACATGGATAAAACAATTACAGGGTATTTAAAAGAAACAATAACTGGAAATGTAATTGAAACAATTGAAGGTGCTAAAACCCAAGTAATTACAGGTGTTGTTCAGGAAACGTTAAAATCAGATAAAATATCAACAATTACGGGAAATTCAACTGAAACTATATCAGGAGATAATACTAAATCTATACACGGTGAAAGAACATTGACTGTATCAGGTAAAAATACCGAAACATTTAAGATGTCACGTTCTATAACAATTAGTAATAATTGTTCTTATATAATATCCGGAAATAATAATATCACTGTTACAAATGATGTGAATAAAACATTTAATAAGAATTTAACTACAATTGTTTCAGGTAATTTATTAGAAACAATAACAGGTAAAAGAAATTTAACAGTATATGATGATGCAGAAGAAACATTTAAGAAAGATAGAATTATAATAATAGATGAAGACTTAACCGAAACAATTAAATTAAATTCTACTGTTAATATTCTTGAAAATTATACTCGTACTGTTACAGGTAATAATAATGAAACAATTAAGGGAACCCGAATAATCAATGTTTCTGGAAATAATACTGAAACAATTACGGGAACACGTAATCTAACAGTCAGTGGTGAAACAAAAGAAACATATTCAAAATCAAGAACAATTGTAGTTAGTGGAAATCTAATTGAAACTATAACTGGGACAAGAGTCATGACTATATCGGGTAATAATACTGAAACATATGAAGGTTCAAGAACTGTTATAATAAGTGGTAATTTTACCCAAAATGTTACAGGGACAAGAGCAATTACAATAAGTGGTTCAATTACACAAGTTGTTACAGGTAATAATTCTTTAACCATAAAGGGAAATAAAACGGAATTAATTACAGGAAATTTAATAGAGACAATTGGAGGCACAAAAACATTAACAATTGATGGGACTGTTAATGAAACATATAAAAATACATCAGCTATTACAGTTTATAGTCATTCAACACAAATAGTTACTGGTACAAGAAATATTACAGTAAGTGGTAAAAATACAGAAATATATAAATCAAATAGAAATATTACAATTAGTGGAGATAATATTGAAACAATAACGGGAACTAGAATTTTAACTATTGTAGGAGACAATACCGAGATATTATCTAATTCAAGAACAATAAATATATCGGGTAATTTAACTGAAACAATTACAAGTAATTATGAATCCTATATAGGGGGGACAAAAAAATTAACAATAGAGAATCTAAATACTGAGATATATAAAAATAATAGAACTGTTATAATCAGTGGCAATTTAGTAGAAACTATTACTGGTTCAAATACATTAACAATAATGGATGATACAAATGAAACATATAAAAATAATACAAATATTACAATTGGTAAAAATTTAAATATAACTATAACAGGTAATAAAACATTTAATGTATATCAAAATTCTTTTGAAACCTTCATTAAAAACAGAAGTATAACAATTAGTGGAAATTTTGTAGAAACTATTTCAGGAGCAGTAACGTCTGTTTTAAATAATACCAGAACTCTTAATGTTTCTAATACAAATGTAGAAACATATGAACAAAATCGCACCGTAACTATTGGAGGTAATAATACTGTTTTGATTACTGGAACAAATGAATTAGAAGTAAATGGAGTGAATACTGAAGTTTACAAATCTGCCAGAACTATAACTATCAGTGGTAATGTAATTGAAACAATAACAGGAACTAGAGAATTAACAATAGGAAATACAAATAAAGAAACTTATAAGGGTAATAGGACAATAACCGTCAGTGGCAATTTATTAGAAACAATAACAGGTAAATATGAATTACATGTTAAGGATACCTCACAATATTCTTTAAATATAAGCAGTAGTGGAGGTTTATTCTTGACATCTGGAAATACTGTTGGACAAGAAATATTAATCAATTCAAACGCACAGTTTAATGATATTGTCTATTATACACCTGAACTCATTAATACTTCAGATTTATCATCAAACACAACAGATGCTTCGAGATTAAATATTAATCCTAAAGTTTTAAGTATAATTGGAGCTGCACCAGGTACTGGACAAAATAGATATTTAAATTTAGAAAATGGTGTTTATAATGGACAAATTAAAAAAATAGCATTACATCCGATGTGGAATGGAAATAATATAGATATTAAGGTATCCCGATTTTGTGATGCTGATGGTAATATTAATACTAATGCTCGTCTCATATTAAATAAAGGGGGGCAAACATTAAATTTATTATATATAGATGATGCTACAGATTTATCTGATGGATATTGGATGTTACTTGATAATAATTTTGATTTTGTATAATCGTAATTGTATTTTTTACTACAACTTTAAATTTTTTTTTGTTTTTTTTCTATTAATAGTTATATGAGTCAACGACTAGTGGCATTAAATACATCTCATATTAAGATTAATGAAATGTCTGCATATTATAATAATGAACATATAAATATTTATAATAATGTCAATATTACTGGCAATATTACTATTTCAAATAATCTTAGTATTTTTGGTTCTGATGAAGTTGAACATAATAATAATATTATAAATTCTGACATTTCTTATATTTTTGATTCAATAGATAATTCTGGAACATTGAAAGATATAATAACCATTGGAAATGTAGAACAAAAAAATTTAAACGTATATATTGGAAATACATATATTTTTAATCAATCAAATAATAATCTTAATCAACAAATTATATTTTCAAAAAAAAAATTAGAGTATAATAGAAACACTGGAATAATAGAACGAATGCCATATGCAACAGGTATTACATATAGTTCAAATGGTTCAGATTATTCAAATTCTGATAATAATACACGTAACTATCTAAAATTTATACCCACAGAACGTGGCACATATTATATTGTCAGTAAAAACAAAAATACACAAATTAAAGTTATAACTGTATATGTATTAGATAATGTTTATAAATATGGTTCATTTATAACTAATTCTGGACTAGGATTATCAAAAAATCTTAATGTTGGTGGCAATTTAAATGTAAATAATGGTATGTTTTATGTAGTAAATGACCCACAATATACACAACCAAAATCAGTTGGAGTTGGAACAACTATTCCACGCCTAGGATTTGATTTAACTAATCTACCTAATTATAATGACGCAATATTATTACCACAAACAATTGGATTGGGAACAAGTGTAGGAAATAAGGCTATGTTAAGATATGATTCAGGTATAAATATGTTACAAGGTTTTGTAGATGATGAATGGGAAGGTTTGGGTGGTGTGAAAGATAAAGATAAAGATACATATATTAATGTTTCTATAGAAAATAGAAATGACGAAATGGAGTTCTATTCAAATAATTATGCACGAATGACTATATTAGATGATGATTTAACATATATTGGAATAGCGACTTCCTTACCAACGGCTACATTAGAAATTAAGGGAAATTTAAATGTAGTTCCAGATGGTACTCATTCTGGTGCTATATTTGGTAATGATAGTATAGATACGGATAGATATTTAGATGTTATATTAACAAATGATACAACTGATACAACAATTCATTTTAAAGGAAATAATGGAGGTATGGAAAATGATATAAATGGAAATTTAATTAAAAATATGAATAATAAAAATTCGATATTAACTACAGCAAATTCAAATTTAACAACAAATATTACAGGAACAGATGATATTACATATACTGGAATAGAAACTTCAACATTAAAAGCAAATACAGAAAATACTGTAAATGGTAAATATTATAGAACATATGAAAATGATACTATTGAAACATATGTAAATACAGATAAATTAGTTATTAATGATTCTTCAACTGAAACGTATCATAATAATTTTAATAGTAATACTGGTGGCAATTTTATGTATAATGTAAATAAAATTAAAACCTTATTTATAAAAGATAATACAACTGAAACATTTTTAGTAAATAGTAATATTACTATAAAAGACGATTTAACCGAATTAATAACAGGAACTTCTGATTTAACAGTAACAAATACAAATTCTGAAACATTGAGTAAAAATTCCACAATAGTTATAAGTGATGATAAAACAGATATCATTTATAATAATTTAAATACATTAATTAATACTACATATGATATTAATATTCACGGTAATTTAATAGAAACATATTTAAAAAATGTTGATAAAACATTATCTTCATCTAATGTATTGGAAATAAATGGAACTAATTCAGAAAATATAATTGATAATAATACAATTTTATATAAAAATAACTTACAATTACGCAATAATGGATTTTTTAATCAAAAAATAACAGAAGACAAATATATTGATATTACTGGTGACTCAAATGAAACATATCAAGATGACGTTTTATATCATATAGATTCAAATAAAACAAAAAATATTTCGGGAAATTATAAATATAATTTATCAAAATCATATTATTATAATGTAAACGGTAATAAAGATATATATGTTACAGATAATATTAATACTACAATAAATAGTGAATCACATATTAGTTTGATAGGTAATACAACTAATAATATTTATTATAATAATACATATAATAGTAATGTCATATATAATTTTAATAAAATTAGCAATTTAGTTGTTTATAATAAATTTGATAAATATATTAATAATAATGTTACTGAAATCTATAAAAAATCTAAACATAATCATCTATTATTAAAGGGACATCCAATATCAGGTCCTAATACAATTTCATTTGAACTAGAAAATGTTGATTTATTTACCACAAATTATATTAAAATTGTCCAGGCATCTGTTTATGATTCAAATGTAGCCCAATATCCTAATTTCTATGTGTTTCCAGGTGATGGTGATGATACATTAGGTTCTACTGTCAGAATTAATGACTGGTTTATTTTTAAACCTGGTACTGTGGCAAATTCATGGATTATTGTAAATTCATATTATGCAGACCAAGCAGAAATAGGAGACCCGCGATGGAATGATATAAGTAATCAATATGCTATATTAGGACCAACAGAAGAAGATAAGTATGCTCTTATTTTATGGGACAATTGGGTAAATACGTATAATTATAATGAAAATCATCTTTCCATAGAATATAATTATAAATTTATTTTAGGTCCAAGAAAACAACAACTTGAATATAATTTAACTACTTATTATATTAAAATTTTTATGATTGGGGCAATTAATGCTAATATTGCTCTCATAAAATTAAATTCTAATGGTTCAACTGCACAAGCTATTCAAATTCACCCTAATATTTCTTATGTAGGTACAGCTGATTATAGATTTAATACTGCTGATACAGATGCAGGTTTATATGATAATGAAAATGAATATAATCGTTTTATGTTTACATATATAGATGATACTGAAGAAATAACAAATGGTATAGTAACTAAGGGGCAATATTATATATACAATGAAACATTGGATAAACATTTGAAAAATAATAGCGGGGTATTAGAATTAGAAACAACTTCTACATTAGGAAATGAACATAAATGGTATTTAGAAAGTGTATATAAAAATGATTCTTCTCATAATAGTGATATTTATTATATTCATAATAATAATAAATATCTTCAGATAGATTCAAATGAATCTACTATTTCATTGGCAAATATTGATTCTAATAATAAAAGACAACGATTTACATTTTATTATATAAAACCACATAGAACAAATATTAATTCTAATATATTAACATATAATAATGTAAGTCGTATTACATATTTAACACTAAATTATAAAAAAATACAGATTTACAATAGTTCGTTATATGTGAATAAAAACCTAAATGGTTCAAATTATAATCACATAGAAGATTTTGCTTCAAGTTCCTCTTTCTTATTTTTATATAATGATACAATTACAATACCCGGGTCTGGAACAGTCGTGGGAACATTTAAAATATATTGTCCAACTGAAAACCGATATTTGTTTAATGATCCTACTAAAAATTGGATTATTGAATCTGTAAGTGAAGACAATGGATCACATATTACAGCACTTCATATTATTAAGGATTATAATAACGGAAATCCTGTTCAATGGTTATATAATGATACTAATACAAGTCCAAATCTATTAAAATTAAAAGCAATTACCGGTAAAGTACCAAATGATGCAAAATTCTTATTTATAGATACTATGTCGGGAGTGCCTGATGGTAAATTAATAAAAAATATATCTTTAGTTAGTAATACAAATATTACTGGAACTCATAAATTATCTATTACAGGAAATTCTACTGAAATATACAAATCTAATTTTAATATAAACACTACTGGCGATTTATTACATAGTGTAAAATATTTATCTAATTTAAATGTGTATCAAAATAATATTGAAACATATGCTAAAAATAATAAGATAACTATTAAAAATAATATAAAAGAAACTTTATTAAAGTCACAAAATACATTTGTTAAACAAGATAACACAGAGGTTTATAATTCAAATTCTACTATTAATATTAGTGGAAGTTTAACTTCTCATATAACTGGCAATTATGATAATAATACATATGATACAAGGTATGTATATATAAAAG
>Ga0114995_10003211_pt1 | contig 11177 bp, 7 predicted proteins | sample ArcticOcean_MG_C_11_FD_87038 | JGI IMG/M metagenome (GOLD analysis project Ga0114995, IMG submission 87038) | Marine microbial communities from western Arctic Ocean - ArcticOcean_MG_CB2_154 | ecosystem: Environmental > Aquatic > Marine > Oceanic | place: Arctic Ocean: Canada Basin | collected... | reverse complement strand
TGGTTCATAGAAGAAATGAATTTAGAGGAGCCTTAGATTCTGTTGACAAAGTTCAAGAATTAAAAGATGCAGGGAAAATTACCATGATAACACCTGCTGAGGTTACAGGAATTCTAGGAGATGAAAAACTAACAGGTGTTTCTATTGTAAAAAATGGTGAAGAAAAAATTAAACTAGAGGTAGATCACTTTATTCCATTATTTGGATTGTCTCCAAAACTTGGCCCTATTGCCAACTGGGGGTTAGACATAGAAAAAAATGCCATCAAAGTAAATAACGCATTAGATTATCAAACCAATATTCCGGGAATTTATGCCATAGGTGATGTAAATACCTATCCTGGAAAATTAAAATTAATTTTATGTGGCTTTCATGAAGCAACCTTAATGTGCCAGAGTGCTTATAAACGAATTCATCCAAACAAAAAGTATGTGATGAAGTATACTACAGTTGGTGGAGTTGAAGGATTTGACGGTTCTAAAAAAGAAGCTCCAAAAGCTGTTGTGAAAAAAATTGAGTAATGTCAGATATTTCTATTAAAATAACAGACAGAAACGGTGCTTTGCACGAAATTCTAGCGCCTACAGACATGGCCATGAATATTATGGAAGTGGTGAGGTCTTATGAACTTGTAGAAGAAGGAACTATTGGTGTTTGTGGAGGAATGGCCATGTGTGCCTCATGCCAATGCTATGTAAACTCAGACCATGAACTTCCTGAAATGAGCCCAGATGAAGATTTAATGTTGGCTGAAGCTTTTTACGTAAAAGATAATAGCAGATTGGGTTGCCAAATCCAAATAACAGCAGCCTTAGACGGACTAGAAATTGAACTAGCTCCTGAAAGTTAATTTTATAGTAAAATTTAAACTTTGAGACCTTGAAACACTTCACTTTCAACTTTTAAATTATATTTGTAAAGCGCACTTCTTAAAACGCAGCAGTTATGTATTGGTCAGAATTACTAATAATATTAAAAAACCTCATCAAAAGGAATCCTGAATAGGGAATCTAATGAAATGACCAAACAATTTATCTGAGTACCAATTTTTCAATTTGATTATTGTTACATTTATCATTCATTTACATTAGAAATTATGCCTTTTTACCATAAACTAGGGAAAATACCACCCAAAAGACATACGCAATTTAGAAAAGCTGACGGTAGTTTGTATTACGAACAACTCTTTGGAACCATCGGTTTTGATGGAATGTCTTCTAACTCATATCATGAGTACAGACCAACCATGGTCAAAGAAATTAGAAAACAATACTCCATAGCACCAAAAATTGCCAAAGAAAATAATATAAAGTCGTATCGTTTTAAAGGATTTCAGGTTCCGCCAGAAGACGATTATTTAAAAAGCAGAAAAGTAGTATTAACAAATTCTGATTGTAATATTATTTTGGCTGCACCCAAAAATTCTCTCAAAGATTATTTTTATAAAAATACAGATGCCGATGAATTAATTTTTATTCACAGAGGGTCAGGAAAACTTAGAACACATCTAGGTAATCTTGATTTTAAATACGGTGATTATTTGTTAATTCCTCGTGGTATTATTTATCAAATAGATTTTGATACTAGCAACAACCGTTTGTTTATTGTAGAATCTTACCGTCCAATTTATACTCCAAAACGTTATAGAAATTGGTTTGGACAGCTGGCTGAACATTCTCCTTATTGCGAACGAGATCTTCGGCAACCTCAAGAATTAGAAACTCATAATGAAAAAGGAGATTTTCTAATGAAAGTAAAAAAGCAAGATGATATTATAGAAATGGTCTATGCCTCGCACCCTTTTGATGTGGTAGGATATGATGGCTACAACTACCCATATGCATTTTCTATTCACGATTTTGAACCAATTACAGGAAGAATTCATCAACCACCACCAGTACATCAAACCTTTGAAACCGATGCCTTTGCTATTTGTAGTTTTGTGCCTCGTTTGTATGATTATCATCCAGATTCAATTCCAGCACCATACAATCATAGCAATATAGATTCTGATGAAGTGCTCTATTATGTTGATGGCGATTTTATGAGTAGAAATGATGTAGATGCTGGTCATATTTCATTGCATCCAGCAGGTATTCCTCATGGTCCGCACCCAGGAGCTACAGAGAGAAGTATTGGTCATACAAAAACAGCAGAATTGGCAGTAATGGTAGACACATTTAAGCCTTTAAAAGTAACTGAAGAAGCCATGAAAATTGCAGATGAAGATTATCATAAATCTTGGTTAGAATAATATGCTAGAAAAAAGAGTAGATATTACAGCCCATTTAAGAGCTATGTGGTAATTGAATATTTAAAAATAAATCAATTATTACACTAACTATTAAACAAAATATAATGTCAAAAGAAATAAAATCAGTAGACTACGGTCTAGAAAAAATATTTGAAGGAGCACAAGATTTCCTTCCGTTACTGGGAACCGATTATGTAGAATTTTATGTAGGTAACGCAAAACAGGCTGCACACTTTTATAAAACAGCTTTTGGTTTTCAATCACATGCCTATCGTGGGTTGGAAACTGGTTCAACAGATTCTGTAAGCTATGTATTAACACAAGATAAAATAAAGTTAATGCTCACAACACCTTTAAATAGTAAATCACCCATCAACGATCATATTGTAAAACATGGAGATGGTGTGAAAATTATTGCACTTTGGGTAGAAGATGCTAGAAAAGCATATCAAGAAACAACTTCAAGAGGTGCAAAATCTTATATGGAGCCTACCGTAGAATCTGACGAACATGGAGAAGTTGTCAGAGCAGGAATCTATACCTACGGAGAAACCGTTCACATGTTTGTAGAGCGCAAGAATTACAACGGAGCTTTTTTACCAGGATTTGAAAAAATGGAATCAGATTATAATCCACCAGCTGCAGGTTTAAAATATATTGATCATATGGTTGGTAATGTTGGCTGGAATCAAATGGATGTTTGGGTAAAATGGTATGAGGACGTAATGGGGTTTGAAAACTTTTTGTCTTTTGATGACAAGCAAATTCACACAGAATATTCTGCTTTAATGAGTAAAGTAATGTCTAACGGAAATGGTAGAATTAAGTTTCCAATAAATGAACCTGCAAAAGCAGCTAAACGTTCTCAAATTGAAGAGTATTTAGATTTTTATGAAGGTTCTGGTGTACAGCATATTGCCGTTGCAACAGATGATATTATAAAAACAGTATCTCAATTAAAAGAAAATGGAGTAGAGTTTTTATCTACACCACCCGAAGAATATTACAGATCTGTTCCTGGAAGATTAGAAGAATTTAGCCACGAATTAAGAGAAGATATCGAAAAACTAAAAGGTTTGGGTATTATGATTGATGCAGATGAAGAAGGGTATTTATTACAAATATTCACTAAACCTATTGAAGATAGACCTACTCTATTTTTTGAAATTATTCAGCGAATGGGAGCCAAAGGCTTTGGTGCAGGAAATTTTAAAGCATTATTTGAGTCTATAGAAAGAGAACAAGCAAAAAGAGGCACATTATAAATTGAGAAAAAGAGCCTAGCATAAAAATGAATAGCCCTTTAAGAGCATTAATCAAAGTAATTAAAAAGCTTACAATTAGAAATAAGTACCTTAGAATAGGACTATTTTCTATTTTGATTCTGATTCCTTTGTTGCTTCTTATTTCAGTATTCGTAAACTAAAAAAATTATCGCATAACTTTCAATAATTATGAGTAAAGACGAACTATTAAAAGCCATTGAAGACAAGTACAAAAAGCTAGGTGTTCCTTTAGACGCTATGTTAGAAGGCTTGCTTTGGAGTACACCAATTACCTATTGGGATTATATTCAAACCGATGCCTTATTAGGCTTACAAATTCCAAGAACAGATCAACCAGACGAAATGGTGTTTATTATGTATCATCAGGTAAACGAATTGTTATTTAAAATGATTTTGTGGGAAATTGATCAAGTGGCAAAAACTGGTGAAATTAGTGCTGAAAAATTTTCAATGCATTTAATGAGAATTAGTAGATATTTTGATATGTTGAGCAATTCATTTAGTGTGATGGCCGATGGAATGGAACGCGAGCAATATCTCAAGTTTAGAAATACATTAACTCCTGCAAGTGGTTTTCAAAGTGCCCAATATCGCAAAATAGAATTTGCCTCTACAGAACTCATTAATTTAATTGATGCTCGTTTTAGAGATACTATAGACCGCAATTCTCCATTTAAAAATGCTTATGATCATTTGTATTGGCAGGCAGCAGGCAAGAACCATACTACCGGAGAAAAATCAATTTTAATTTCGCTTTTTGACAAAAAGTATATGGGAGATTTTATTGATTTCATGGAAGATTATAATGAATGTAATCTGTCAAAGAAATTTAAACAATTGCCCGAAGATGTACAAAAAGACCCCGCATTAATAAAAGCAATGCGCCACTATGATTATACTGTAAACGTTACATGGGTGCTTGCGCACTATGATGCTGCAGGAAAGTACTTAGGGGGTAAAGAAAAAGAAGTAGAAGCTACTGGAGGAAGTAGTTGGAGGAAATACTTACATCCAAAATACCAGCGCAGAATTTTTTATCCGTATTTATGGTCTGATGAAGAGTTAAAAAACTGGGGAACATTTTAAACAAAATGATAATTTTTCGTTAAAAAAGTCTTCTGTTGTAAAAATACATGGGTTTTTGTTTTTGTTATGAAGATGATTGTCATTCAATTTTTATATGTTTGATGTTTATGAAAAAAATTATTTTAGTTTGCTATTTACTCTCTTTATCATCACTTTTTCTTGGGCAAGAAAAAACCACCCCTTTTAAAGCTGGTGAGTGGTTAGAATATAAAATGAGCTATAGTGGTTTTCTAAAAGCGGGTACTGCCAAACTTACCCTTGAAGAATTAGACTTAAACGGCAAAAAAGTTTTTCATGCAACAGGTCTGGGAGAAACAAGCACAGTAATTGGTTGGTTTTTTAAAGTAAGAGATATTTATGAGTCTTATTTTGATACCAATAAAGTGATCCCTTATTTATTTAAACGAAATGTTAATGAAGGAGGCTACACTATAAAAAGAGATACAGAGTTTAATCAAGAAACAAAAATCGCTACTGTTGAAGATTATAAATACAATACTGTAAAAGAGGTTCCTTTTGACAATGTGCAAGACATGATTTCTGCTTTTTACTTTTTAAGGACTATTGACGTTGACTCTATAAAAACTGGAGATGAGATTGATTTAAATATGTTTTTTGACTCAAAAACATTTGCCTTTAAGCTACGTTTTTTAGGAACTGAAATCATAAAAACAACTTTTGGGAAAATAAAAACAATCAAATTAAGACCTATCGTTCAATCTGGAAGAATTTTTAAAGAGAGTGAAAGTGTGACTATTTGGGTTACCGCAGATGACAACAAAATACCAATTAAATTAAAAGCATCATTAGCGGTTGGTTCTTTAAGAGCAGAATTAAAAGCTTTTAAAGGATTAGCAAATTCATTCAAAATTATCATTGATTAAATTGTATTTTTACCACATTCTTATTGAAGAATAAAATCTAACAACATTGAAAAAATTAAGTATTCTTCTTTTTGTTCTACTCATAGTTTTGTCTTGTGGTAAAGACAACATTAAAGATACCCTAGACGCTTCTGATGAAATTACAGCCTCAGTTCCTAAAATTATTCATGAATTTGGCTATATATTAAACAATTACACAGTAATTAAAGACACGATTAAAAAAGGAGAAAGTTTTGGGATTATTTTAGACAGGCATCACGTGTATTACCCTAAAATAAATGCCATTGCAAAAGGCATTAAAGACACCTTTGATGTTAGAAGAATAAGAGCTGGAAAACCCTATATGATACTCGCCAGTAAAGATTCTTTAGAGAAAGCAGAAGTCTTTATCTACAAAAACAGCAAAGCAAAAGCCACTATTGTAAATTTTAAAGACTCTACCATAGTTGCCTATACCTATAGAAAGCCCATAAAAATTATAGAAAAAGAAGTTTCAGGGAATATTTACTCTACTTTATCTGAGGCTATGGATAGCCTTCATTTAAATCCTAATTTAACCTATGATGTTGCAGATATTTATGCTTGGACTTTAGACTTTTACAAGCTTCAAAAAGGAGATCAATTTAAATTAATTTACGAAGAAAAATTTATAGACGATAGTGTTTTTGTTGGTTATGGAAAAGTAAAAGCAGCCCTTTTTGATCATAACAATAGAGGTTTTTATGCCTACAGATTTGTTCCAGACTCTATTAAAGGAATTCCAGAATACTATGATGAAGAAGGAAATATGTTACGAAGTCAATTCTTGCGATCTCCCATTAAATTTCAAAACAGAGTTTCATCAAGATATAATTTAAAAAGAAAAATTGCCTATTACGGCAATAGAGTAAGACCCCATAAAGGAACTGATTTTGCTGCAAAAGTAGGAACCCCCATTATGGCTACCGCGAGCGGAACCGTTACTGAGTCTAGAAAAAAGGGAGGTAATGGAAATTATGTGAAAATAAGACATAACAATACTTACGCTACTCAATATCTTCATATGAGTAGGAGAAAAGTTAAACGAGGTAAGTATGTTAAACAAGGTGATGTTATTGGCTGGGTTGGAATGACGGGTAATACTGGAGGCCCTCATGTTTGCTATCGTTTCTGGAAAAATGGAAAGCAAGTAGACCCCTTCAAACAAAAGCTTCCTTCAGCAAAACCTTTAAAAAAGAGTCTCAAACCAACTTATAAAAAATTTATTGAGCCATATAAAACTCAGCTTGATAACATAGAATTTCCTAATCAACATAACCAACTAGTCGTTCAAAAATAAGCAAAATGCCATTACAAAACATAAACCCAACAACAACTGAAGCATGGAAAAAATTAGCATCTCATTTTGCAGAGATGGATTCTTTTTCCATCAAAGAAGCATTTAAAATAGATTCAGATAGAAAGGAAAAATTTTCATTAAATTTTAACGATTTATTCTTAGATTTTTCTAAAAACAGGATCGAACAAAAAACAATTGACTTATTAGTTGAGCTAGCAAATGAAGTAGAACTAAAGGATGCAATTGAGAAATATTTTTCTGGAGAAGTCATTAATGTTACAGAAGATAGAGCTGTATTACACACAGCTTTAAGAAGCAACTCTGAAGAAGAGATTCTAATAAATAATAAAGACATAAAACCAGAGATTAAAAAAGCACTAAGAAAGATAAGGGCTTTTTCTAACAAAGTAATCTCTGGAGACTGGAAAGGGTATACTGGCAAAAAAATAACAGACATTGTAAATATAGGAATTGGTGGTTCTGATCTTGGACCAGATATGATTGTAGAGGCATTACAGTTCTATAAAAACCATTTAACAACTCATTTTGTTTCTAACATAGATGGAGATCATGTTTCTGAAATTTTAAAAAAATTAGATCCAGAAACTACCTTATTTGTAATTGTTTCAAAAACATTTACAACCCAAGAAACAATAACCAATTCTAACACTATTAAAAATTGGTTTTTAAAAGCTGCATCTCAATTTGACATCGCTAAACATTTTGTTGCAGTTTCTACAAACTCAGAGGCTATTGATGCTTTTGGAATAGATCCTAAAAATGTATTTCCAATGTGGAACTGGGTTGGCGGTCGTTTTTCTTTGTGGTCATCAGTAGGTATTTCTATAAGTTTATCGGTTGGTTTTGATCATTATAAATCTCTTTTAGATGGTGCAGAAAAAATGGATCTCCATTTTAAAAATAGTGACTATGATCAAAATATCCCAGTAATTTTAGCGCTTTTAAGTATTTGGTATAATAATTTTTACAAGGCTGAGTCTGAAGCAATTCTACCCTACACTCAGTATTTAACAAAATTAGCGCCGTATTTACAACAGGCAATTATGGAAAGCAATGGTAAAAGTGTAGATAGAAATGGAAATTTAGTAGACTATCAAACAGGAACTATTGTTTGGGGAAGCACAGGAACCAACATGCAACATGCATTCATGCAGTTAGTGCACCAAGGAACAAAGTTAATCCCTTCAGATTTTATTGGGTATGAGACCTCCTTGTACGGGTTAACGGATCATCATCAAAAATTAATGGCCAATTATAATGCACAAATGGATGCCTTAGCCTTTGGAAAATCTAAAGAGGAAGTTCACCTAGAGCTTAAGTTTACTGGAGATACCTCTACAATTAACTCACTTCTACCTTATAAAGTATTTGAAGGCAACAGGCCAAGTAATGCCATTTTATTTAAAAAATTAACTCCAGAGTCTTTGGGGGAATTAATTGCAATGTATGAACACAAAATATTTGTACAAGGAGTGATTTGGAATATTTTTAGCTATGACCAATTTGGTGTAGAACTAGGGAAAGAGCTGGCAAAAAAGCTCTTAAACAACAATTAAAATCTACTCTTAAATAAGATTATTGTTTTCACAATAATTTGTTAATAAAGTCGTTAATATCTAATTCTCTGAAAAACAGAATTTTGTTTAATATAAACCTATATTTATTGGAGTTAATAATTTGTTAAAATTTAACATTAAATTAACATTGAAACTCTGAAAATGAAAGACTTTTGCAGAGAATTAATAACATTAATACTCAATAATGAAAAACTTTAAGAACTTATTATTCGCAGCTCTATTTTTAATAGCTGCTACAGTAATTGGCCAAACAAAAATTTCTGGTACCATCGTTGATGAAACTAACGAAGGATTACCAGGGGCAAGTGTTGTAATTAAAGGTACAACAAACGGAACAGAAACAGATTTTAACGGGAAATTTATGCTAACCGCTTCTACTGAAAGTGGAACTATCATAGTTTCTTATTTAGGTTTTAAATCTAAGGAGTTTGCATTTACAAGTGCAGGAGACTTAGGAAACATTAAATTAGAAGAAGATGGAAACATCTTAGAAGAAGTAGTATTAAGAGGTATTGTAGATATCGCTAAAGACAGACAAACACCTGTTGCTAAATCTACTATTAAAGCTGCAGAGATTCAAGATAGGTTAGGTTCTCAAGAATTTCCAGAACTTTTAAATAATACTCCATCTGTATACGCAACCAAATCTGGTGGTGGTTTTGGAGATGCTAGAATTACTATTCGTGGTTTTGCTCAAGAAAACATTGCCGTATTAATAAACGGAGTACCGGTAAACGATATGGAAAATGGTAGAGTTTATTGGTCTAACTGGGCAGGACTTGCAGATGTAACAACTGCTATGCAGGTTCAAAGAGGATTAGGTTCTTCTAAGCTAGCAATTTCATCTGTTGGTGGAACAATTAATATTGTTACCAAAACTACAGACTTAAAAGAAGGTGGATCTATTGTATCATCTGTTGGTAACGATGGGTATTTCAAAAACTTAGCTTCTTATAACACAGGTAAAAACGAAAATGGTTTTGCTGCTTCATTTTTAATGAGTAGAACTGCTGGTAATGGGTATGTAGACGGAACAAAATTTGAAGGATTCAATTATTTCATCGGTTTAGGATGGGACAAAGGAGATCATAACTTCCAATTTATGTTAACTGGTGCACCTCAAACACACAACCAAAGAACAACAAGTTTTTACAATATGGCTGATATAGGTGACTATTTACAATATGGTAAAAAATACAACTACAACCATGGGTATTTAAATGGTGAAGAATTTAACTGGAGACAGAATTTCTACCACAAACCAATTACTTCTTTTAACTGGTCTTGGGACATTAACGAAACTTCTTCTTTAACTACCTCTGCTTACGTTTCTTTTGGACGTGGTGGTGGAACTGGAGACATTGGTAGAATGGGTGGAAACTTTGCTAGTTCTAGCAAATTCAGAAATCCAGATACAGGATTAGTAGAATGGGATGAAATCGTAAAAGCAAATAATGGTTTAGGTGGAAACTTTAGTAGTGGTTATTCTTACACAAACCCAGCTGATCCATCAACTGGTTTACAGATTGTAAATGATGACGAATTACGAGATTCTGATATGCCAAATGGTTTAGAAAGAAGAAATGGAATGATTAGAAGAGCTTCTGTGAATTCTCATAACTGGGTAGGTGTATTATCTAACTATAGTACTGAGATAAATGATAATTTAACATTAGATGTTGGAATTGATCTTCGTTCTTATACAGGTCTTCACTACAGAAGAGTAGACAACTTGTTAGGAGCTGACGGATATAGAGATAATGACGATATAAACAATCCTTTAAATGTATTATCTACAGAATATAGCTCTGATTTAGCACAACAATGGAATGTTTTCAGAAGTACAGAAGATGAACAAAAAATTGCTTATAACAATGACGGTAAAGTTCGTTGGGCTGGTGCTTTTAGTCAATTAGAATATGTTTCAGATGATATTTCTGCTTTTGTTCAGGTAGGTGTTTCTCAACAAGGATTTAAAAGAATAGACCATTTTAATTATTTAGATTCTGATCCAGAAAGAGAAACAGGATGGGAAAATTTTGTAGGAGGAAATGTTAAAGGTGGTGTAAACTGGAATATTGATGAAAACCACAATGTTTTTGTAAATATGGGAGACTACTCTAAACAACCTTTTATAGATGCTGTTTTCTTAAACAACCAAAACGTTGTTAACTCAAACCCAAGAAACGAAAAAGTAGCTGGTTTTGAATTAGGTTATGGATATACTTCTGAAAAGTTTAAAGCAAATTTAAATGTATATAGAACTGAATGGAAAGATAGATTCAAATCTATAGGATACAGAGATGGTAATATTAGAGGAACTGCTGATCTTCAAGGAATAAAACAATTACATACTGGAGTTGAATTAGATTTTACTTATGAAATTAGTGACAACTTTAGATTTGTTGGTATGGCTTCAATAGGAGACTGGGAATATGCAGGTAATGTATCTGGAACTGCTTTTGATCAAGATCTTCAAGCTGTTGGAACTGTAGACTTGTTTTTAGACGGTGTTAAAGTTGGTAACTCGGCTCAAACTACTGCAAGGTTAGGTTTTGATTGGGAAGTTACAGACAACTTTAAAATTGACTACAGTCATCGTTATGCTGCAAAATTATATGCAGATATTAACACTGCAGATTTTGATAGTGTAGATAATGATGGGTCTCTTCAGTTACCTAATTACTTTTTAGGTGATGTAGGAATGTCTTATAAATTTGATTTCAGAGATAATTCTGATTTAAAATTAAG
>Ga0114995_10003208_pt1 | contig 11184 bp, 12 predicted proteins | sample ArcticOcean_MG_C_11_FD_87038 | JGI IMG/M metagenome (GOLD analysis project Ga0114995, IMG submission 87038) | Marine microbial communities from western Arctic Ocean - ArcticOcean_MG_CB2_154 | ecosystem: Environmental > Aquatic > Marine > Oceanic | place: Arctic Ocean: Canada Basin | collected... | reverse complement strand
GAGGAGGCAGTATATGCGAACATAATAGAGAAAGAAGCAAATGTAAAGATTGTGGAGGAGGTAGTATATGCGAACATAATAGAGAAAGAAGCAAATGTAAAGATTGTGGAGGAGGTAGTATATGCGAACATAATAGACGAAGAAGCAACTGTAAAGATTGTGACCCAAATGGTTATCTTACCTCTTTAGTACGTGGACGAGTATATAGCGCAATGAAAAATTATAGCACACGAAAAGATAAACATACATTAGAATATGTAGGTTGTTCGGTGGAATATTTGAGAACTCATCTGGAAAACCAATTTGAAAAAGAAGCGGAACGATGTGGGCATCCAATATCTTGGGAAAATCAAGGTGAATGGCATATCGATCATATTAGACCTTGTGCCAGTTTTGATTTAGATTTGGAAGAAGAACGAGATAAATGCTTTCATTACACAAATCTTCAACCTATGTGGGGTCCAGATAATTTGAGTAAAAGTGATACTTATGATGAAGATGACGATGAACGAGAATGGGATGGTGATAAATGGAATTAAACCTCAATCTAATTCTCAATACTTGCTTCAACTGAAATAAAAGCAAAACGCGATGCTGCAAAGTTTACAAATAATATCAAAGCATCTACAGACATGTTTACTTGTAAAAAATGTAAATCTAAGAAATGCACTTATTATGAATTACAAACTAGGAGTGCTGATGAACCAGCAACTATCTTTGTTACATGTCTTGATTGTGGTAAGAATTGGAAGAATTAATTTGAATAAAATACTTTGTATATGCATATACATAATACAAGATAACATATGGTATTTCCATTTTTTATCAGCATGTTCATCATATCTATTATTTGCAGTCCTTCTTCGTTTGCGAGTAATAAAAAAGAACAATAATTATATACAGTTTCGTCTATTTTGAATGGAGATTCCGTGTCACCGTACATTGACAATAAATTCCGTTTATTTTTAACACTACTTACCACAATCGCATCCAGATTCGAAACGCAACACGGACACGAAATCAGAGTCATATTATTGTTTTTAAATCTTAATAAATAATTATCGAGGCATTTATAGCAAAAAATATGATCGCAATTCGTGATAATATGATCATCGAATTCTATCACATTCTGACAAATATTACATTCCTCATCATGAAAAAAAGGGTCTTCATTTTGTTTTACGGCAATTTCTAGACTGGTATTTATTGGATGACCTTTATGCATGATATCTTTTATTTCTTGTTCGTTTAACAATGTATTATTCGTGTTAACCATCATCTGGTATACTTTATTAGCAAAATAATCTAGTTCAACCGCATTCATATTTTTTATTAATTCAGAATAATCCTCTTTATTTAGAATAAAATAGTCAATCACTTTGTTTTTAATTGTTTCTAATGTTTGTCCCGACTTAATATTCAAATTGAGTTTATATCCAATTACAAGCAAATCTTCTTTAGTATATGTTTCTAGATAATAGTGTAAATATTCCGCATTCAGGTTTATTTTCATATCAATCGCCGCGTTTTCTTTAATGTCATTTTCTAACATATATATTCTTTCATCATTGCACTTATTTATCGTATGTCCTTCATTATAACAAAAAGAACAAGTCCTTTTTGCTTTCTTTATCTGTTTTTTCTTCACAGTCATTTTATGTATTCCTATTTACATTTTTATATACATTCTTCGGATATGTATATTCATGAACTTCAAGCAAAAAAAATGTAAATCTATTATATAATGTCTCCTAAAAATAAGACTCTCAAAAAAGGTACTAAGTCCAAATCGCCTTCCTCCTCCGCATCTAAGTCCAAATCGCCTTCCTCCTCCGCATCTAAGCCCAAATCGTTTTTTAAAAAATTGATTTCTTTCGCTACTAAAAAGAAGAAACCGAATGTATATTTAAGTGAAAAAGATATTGATATCGTTATTGACAAAACCGACCAAATTATAAACCATAAACTTAACCAGGAAGTTCTTAAGATATCTGATATAAAAAAAGTACTTCGTAAAGTTTCTTATAAACCAGATTTCAAAAGTTACTTTTACATTGGTGAATCAATAGAAGCAGATTTGAAAAAGATTAAGGCAAAACCTGCTGAAATTAAAAGAGCGTTGCATAGAGAGCAACTAATCGCGCTAATATTTGAATGGAGTAAAGGATATATTGAACTCGACGCCTTCACCGAGAGCACCAAGCGGAGAGCCGAGATGGATAGATAACTACGTATGTGTACCATCGACTACCTTACAATGTGCATTTTCGATTTAGTTTGTCTACATTTTATTTCCGGTCGGCATTCAAGCAAAAAAATATGTAAATCTATTTTTCATATTTTTTACAGTATTTCTAAATCTTCGAGTTTCCAATACTCGCAACCACCATTCGGCATAGGTCGTTTTACAATCAATGGTATCTTTTTTTCTTCAAATTCTTTCAATGCGATTAAATATCCATCAATGACTGAATTATCGACATTTACAAATATATTTGCTCCTGCGTTTATTTGTTTGGCTCTTTCGCCTAATATTCTCGCCTTTTCGTAACGCGTTACAATGGGAATGGTTCTATGTAATGGATCAATAATAACACCTTCATCGTCACGGACTACTCGACATAAATTATCGATTTCATCCGAATTGTGAAGTTTCAGTTCTGGGTGATAATTAGTAATGATATCTTGTCGTGATACTGTATCTAACTTGGTTAAATTATCATCATCACCATCGTCTGTATCATATTCATCGTCATCCGCGTTATACAAGTCATCGTGAGTAAATCCTGGTTTGATTTCTTCGTTTAATTCTTCTTCAAATTCATTATTGGTGATTTCTTCCATATCGTCATAATCATCTTCATCATCCGTATCATCTCTATCATCAAGGACGGGTGGCGGAGGCTTGGTAGATTCATTATCACTATCTTCATTATCACTATCTTCTGGTTTATTATTTTCTTTTACATCGTCAACATCACTGTCGATTTCGCTATTATATGGTTCATCATCATTCATCATTTTGCTTCTGGTTCCTTATTCTATATCAAGAGATATTCTACTGTTTCTAAATAGTTATTCTAATTGTAATGTTTTCAATTTTATCAAATAAAAATATCGTATACAATCAATAATTTTATTTACAACTTATCGTCCGTTTTCCATTTTGTGTCACATTTCACACATAAATATAAATATTTCAAGTTTGCGTTATCATATCGTATATAAATGACGCCCTTTTCAGTGTCGCATTCTGCGTTGGGGCATTTTTTATTATATAAACGGGGTAATGTAGGGTCGTTTTTGGTATGTTCATTTATAATATGTTCGAAAACCTTTTCACCGCCTTTTAAATTCGTATTCATTACACATACTCCTTCGGTTGAAATTGTCTCGTCAACATAATTACAATATCTACACGAATAAATCAATTGATTTTCATCCTCCGAATTGATACTAATGTAATACATGTTATCGCATTTGTCACAAAACTTCATTTTCCACTTATATATATCTATTATATTTTGTAACAAACAATCTATCATTTAATTCAATTTTACAATTCATTCAAATTTACAACTTTATCCATATAGGGTAAAATTTCCTTGTCGTGTGTAATTACTATTACTGTTTTATCTTGCGTTTCATTTAATATCATATCTATTACCTTTATACGCGTATTTTCATCTAATCCAGCCAATGGTTCATCTAATATTAATATTTTTGATGGTTTCAAAATACTTCGCATTAACATAGTTACTTTTTGCATACCACCAGACAAATTTGTCCCGTGAATTCCTGCTTCAGATTTTATCCCATCAGACAGCTCGGAGAACACTTCATCTAACTTATATATTTTTAATTTTGTTATTAATTCTGCTTCAGTGAGATGATTGTTTCCATACAACATATTGTATACTACGGTTTCATTAAATAAGTTTGTTCGCTGATTGACATAGTTTACATTGTTTCGTAAATATTCTACATCGATTTCATTAATATTAACACCATCAATCATAATTTCGCCATCTTCTGGGGGATACATACCAATCAACATTTTCATTAGAGTCGATTTACCAGTTCCTGAACGTCCTATTATAGCATATCGTTTCGTTCCTTCAATATCCAGATTGAGACCATTAAATAAATATCCTTCATCTTCTTTGTTATACTTGAAATGTATGTTTTTATATACGACACTTCCCTTTGTAATTGTATCTTTTTTAATGCGTTCACTATCAGTCTTGAATATATCTTTGAAAAACTCCTCGCCAGAAAGAGAAATGCCCAGTTTATAAACCAAATTGTGAACTATACTATAATTCAATGTAAGTGAATATGACAAGTATTGTCCCAATAACAATATTAGCACGACGGCTTGGGTTGTTTTAACCGTGTTACTTTTAACCATTCTATACAATGAAAATATTGCCAGACAATACACGAATATTGTTATAATTTGGGCTACTAACAACTGTGCGGTTTGCATCATCATCACACTTTTCATTTTATCACGATTAATGCCTTCGCGTTTCTTATTTTTTTTTATTTCGTTATCTGCTTCATTGTTTATATATACATTCATCAAATTATCCAAACTGTCTTGTAAATTTTCACCCACGCAATTATTAAAATAATTCTCTTTATCAATTATTCGTTCAATTAAATAGTTTCCACCAACAAAGTGAAGAATGCCACATAACACAAATGATATAAATATCATTGCACCCAATTCAAAGTTGACAAATAAAAAATACAACATTAAAATAAAACAAATAATCAAATCTGGAATAAATGCGCGCACAATATATTGGAACAATTCCTTTATGTTACGTGACACCTCAAGAACACGAGAAATATATTCACCCGTTTTTATATCTTTAAAATCAGTTTTGTATGAATTTATAGTTGCGTCATATATAACATTACGAACATAATTCGCATATTCGGGTATAAGTAGCGTCTCGTAATAATGTTTGACCGCACTTGAAAATATGATTAAAAACCATATTACAACTACAATAATCAATGAACCCGGCAGGTTCATTAATTTCACATTTTGAAAAATATTTGTTATATCGGGAAATACTGTAGTTTTATCCAATTGACTAAAAATTTTAGCATATATGTTTGGTAATACAATTCCTTCGATTGGGAAAAATGATACGACTATTGCAAAATATGATATAATCGTCCATTTATTATCTATTAAGAACCCTTTTACGAATTTTTCATATAACATTGTTATCTTCTATACTATACTTATATACATATTTCCATACAGAAAAATGTATATATTTATGAAGAGATACGTTTTGTAGGTATCTCTTTATCTACTAAATAAATCGAATTCTCGGTCATTACAATAAACTCATTACCTACACTGAAAATCTTAGTAACCGGACTCGTATATTCATCTTCGCTCTTGACTAATAATTTTTCATTATTTTCTTTTACACCAATCAATGCCTTTTTATCCAACGAACTCGTCCAATAGTCCATCATAATTGGTTTATCTTCAACTATGGAGAGTTTAATTACGTGCTGCAATGTCTTCGATTCGGGCAATCTATACCCATCTACTTTCATTTCCTCATTATTAGAAGACATTATATATTATATTTACGGTCCAATTACTTTAAGTCGTTATATGAAAAAATGTATAATATCATCCAACTATTATATATTCATTTCATCATATTTGTCTTTTGTAAATACAATTGTCTTTTTACGTATCTTCTCCGTCTTTTTTTTTACTTCATCCGCAGTATTGATTACATATATATTATGGTATTCATCTTGTAGGATTTGTTTAATAAATTTATACACGCAACGTAATTTTTTTTCAGTACAATTCCCAACAATTAAACAACTTCCGGTGCGAAATATCATAAAAGAGATCTCGCTATATTTTTTCGTTTTATCCAGTTCAGATAATTTCATATTATTATCCATTGTCTCAATTCCACCCACTTGCACCTTGTTGTTATCAGTTTCATTGTTAAAGTAATATTTACATTTCACCCCTGGATAACTGCAAGGATCGTATGACACTTCTAAATTGTATTTTTCACTACGTAATAAATTATATAATTTCTCACGATTGATATAAAATCCACAATTAAAATTGGAATTTATCAACACATTTTCTTCCATATCACTATCTAAGTATTTCAGTGGTTCTAATACGTGTGGTGATATTAAATTGTATATCATTTCCTTGACAATAATAAGAATTCCTATATTCAATACACCTGGCACTTCCATTTTACCAGTATTAAATACTTTTACGTGTATTTCACGAAAGATACCGTGTTGTTTGAATCGCAAAACAATTGCAAAACAATTGTAAAATGCGTTCTTGACTTTACAACGATAGTTCATTATATCCTTTCGTGACAACCCCACTGTTATTTTACGCTCATCTTTGTATTTTATCATACGTGCGTCGGGGTTGTCAATTTGTTTTATAATATGTTCATTGCAATATGGTATATTTTCTATTTTTTTATAGTAATCTTTCACATCTTCTTTGCTATTTGATACTACTTTTATTTGCTTCTTTATTACACCACTTTCGGGTTTCCAATATTCTAATATGTCTATTTTCCAAAATATACTATGAATATCTATCGGTTGATTTAAATATAACACCTTGGTTGTCGTTGAAATATATAAATCTTCACATTCAGGAAGAATTGTTGTCTCTACCTTATCAACGCATTCACTTTCGATTAATACATCTGGTGCAGTACTATAATTATTCACGGTTCCATTCAAATGCTGAAACTTCAAGAAATTCGACCACTCATCGTCTACAATATTTTGCATTTTGATATACCTATTCTCTATTTCGTTTTACTCATTCTTTTTTTCAATTTTATGTGCCGAACAATATAGTCTACTACATTATTGATATGATATTCTTTTGAATGCATTGTAATTTCGACGATATTTAAAAAATCATCGGTTATATTTTCTGGATGGATACGAATCAAGTAATTAAAATAGTCTTTCAGGATACATTTTTTGTCTGTGTTGTATTTGATACTAACATCATGTATATATTCTTTGAATATAACTATTTTCTCTTCTGTTTGTGTATCTATCAATATCTCATTCATTTTTTTCCATATGATATCCGTTATGATATTATCATTCCATTCTATTATATTCTGATTTAATTGAATATAGTTTATCATACTTCGTATATCGGAATTATAATTATGCATAATTGTATGAATCGTATTCTCTTTTAAACACAATCGTTCTTTCGTAACAATCGTTTGTATCAATTTATATATTTCATTTTTTGGCAATTGATTGAACCTCGCGCATATAAATTCATTCTGCAGTGAATAATCTATCTTACTTATATAATTACATACCAAACAAAAGCGGACATTTGTAGTATAAGACTGTATTAAATATTTTAATGCGTTTTGTGCGTTCTTTGTCATATAATCCACCTCGTCCAATATAACGAATTTCAACCCAGATTTGAAGATATTTTTTGATTTTACAAACTGCTGTATATGATTGCGTATCACATCAATCCCCCTTTCATCGGATGCGTTTAAATGTATTATACTACCATTCGCATCGTCATTATTATTATTTTGAAACGCTTTTATTATATTGATAATGGTTGTTGTTTTACCGGTTCCTGGTGGTCCATAAAATAATAAGTTGGGGAAGTAATTTTGAGACAATATATTTTTAAACATCTGTTTATTTATATCATCTAATACAATATCGTCAAAATTCGACGGACGATATTTTTCAATCCAAGGTATTGTTGTATTGGCACGTTCCATTTGAATTGGTGATAGTATAAATATGTATACTCACGATTTTAAGTTGTTTTCATATTATGAAATGATTGTAAATCGAAAAATTGATTCTAATTGAAAAAAGATATAAGATGAATATTATAATACTACACACACCAATATGGAACAATTGTCTAATAGTGGATTTTTAGAAGTTATCCTAGGACCTATGTTCTCTGGTAAAACAACCCGGATTATTGATATTTATAACTCGGAATATCAACAAGGAAAAAATATAATGGTTATTAATTATTCGGGGGATACGCGATACCACGATACAATGCTTTCTACCCACGACAAAATTATGATACCATGTATTTTTACAAATACATTAACGGATGTATGTAATGTAAATGACATCAAAGATATAGACACGATTCTTATTAACGAAGGACAATTCTTTGATGATTTATATGATGTGATTAAAGAATTGGTAGATATACATAAAAAAAAGGTATATGTATGTGGTCTCGATGGTGATTTCAAGCGTGATAAATTTGGGGGGATTTTGGACTTAATACCAATTTGTGACAATGTAATTAAATTAAAAGCAAATTGTAATAGTTGTTCTAACTATGCACTGTTTTCATTTAGAAAATCCCGTGAAGAACAACAAATCTCAATTGGTTCGGATAATTACGTTCCATTATGTAGAAATTGTTACAACATCCAATAAAATACGTGTATATTCTAACTATTACGCATATATTTTTTATTCTCTCGTTCTCATACATTCGGTCAAAACTATTTACAAAACAACATAGAGATATTATACAAATATTATGTAACAGTATAGTTAAATTATGGATACTCACGAAGAACCGATTAAAAAAAAGAGGGGTAGAAAGAAGAAGTCCGAATTGGAACCAACCGAACCAGTTGTTGCAAAGAAAAGAGGACGAAAACCGAAGGGGGGTAAAATCGCTCTCACAGAAACTTCTAATCCAGAAGACCAACATAATATTACAAATGTTATTCTACATTTAAAGTGCGCGATGGATGATATTATTAACAACACGGCTGACACCGTTTTTATTAATCCTCACGAATATAACCCTAAGATCCCACCTACTATTCAATCATTTAATGTAGAAGATTCAAATATATATACACATTTTGATTATGACGCAGAACAAACAATACCTATAACCCAGCACTGTGAAGCCGCATATAAAAATGATAATGTAAATAATCATTCAAAATCATCTCATTTATGTAGCAACTGTAGTAATCACGTTCACGACGAAGATGACGATACCGATGTATCTCTAACCGAATTACAGTCTAAAATCAAAGAATTGAAGTTACAACTATATAAGGCAAATAATAATGATAAAAAATCGGCGTGTTTTTGGTGCACTTGTGAATTTGACAATAATTCATATTATATTCCGAAACATATTTCCAATGACGAATATACGTGTTATGGTTCTTTTTGTCGTCCTGAATGTGCAACCGCGTATCTTATGAAAGAAAATATAGATGATTCCGCAAAATTCGAACGATACCATTTATTAAACCAAGTATATGGAACCGTATATAAACATAAAAAAAGTATCAAACCTGCTCCTGACCCCCATTTTTTATTAGATAAATTCTACGGTAACCTTACTATACAAGAATATCGCAAAATGCTAGGAACAGACCACATGTTAGTTGTAGTTGATAAACCTATGACTCGTGTATTACCCGAGCTACACGAAGACAATGATACTACGAAAACAAGTGGGTCTTCTAACAAAACTACCAAAACGATGTATAAAGTGAAACGTCAAAGCGAGCACGTAGCGGGACCAAGTAAGTCTGATATTATGAAAGAACATTTTGGTTTATAATTTGTTCGATTTGGGAAACAATATAGAAATGTCATTATTATATTATATATCACAATGACAGTTACATCCGAAAAACAAGTAAGTATTTTCTTAATGGGTGGATTGGGCAACCAATTGTTTCAAATTTTTACTTGCATTGCGTATTCTATACGCGAAAAGAGAAAATGCGTTTTCCCCTATTCAGATACATTAACATCTGGGATTTCACGTAATACCTATTGGAACAACTTATTACAATCATTGAAGAATTATACGAATTTTGACGATAACGCATGTACCAACCAGAATTTATTATCATATCCAACTTACAAAGAAAATACATTCACATATCAACCATTAATGTCATTTCAACAGAATAATATCCTATTATATGGTTATTTCCAGAGCTTTAAATATTTTATATCTGAATGGGACACAATCTTACAACTGGTTCCTTTCACTGAATTACAAACTGATTTACGAACTCGATATGCCGATATTTTTACGATCGATACCAATATTGTTAGCATGCATTTTCGCATAGGTGATTATTTACAATCTCAAGACGCACATCCAATAATGCCATATGAATATTATTATAATGCTTTATGCCATCTAAAAAATAACCGTTCAAACAAGAGTATAACGTGTTTGTATTTTTGCGAAAAACAAGATACAAATGCTGCAATGAATATTATTCACAAGTTAGAAAAGCACTTCACAGGTATCGCATTTGTAAAAGCAACCGACGATATGGAAGATTGGGAACAAATGTTATTGATGAGTTGTTGTCACGATAATATTATTGCAAATAGTACATTCAGTTGGTGGGGGGCATTTCTTAACACAAATAAACAATCTATTGTGTGTTATCCAGAAAAGTGGTTTGGACCGAAATTAGGACACGATACGCGCGATTTATTCATTGATACCTGGCAAAAAATCAATTGGTAACTGATATAGAAATATAATTTGGATATACTTTACATACACAATTAAAAAATTGAATTTGTTAGCAGAGCATTATTAGTAGTATATATAACACTCATATCAGTATAAGATGAAATCAATTATGAAGAACGACACATTGGCCGCCATTATGGCACTTCCCATGGTACAAAAAATCGTAGAAAAAAATAAGAAACTAAAACAGAAAAATAAGGCATTGAAGAATTTGATTTACAGTTTACCCGAGTTCCGTCAGAAATCATCTAATCATAACTGCTGTTGCTGTAATCATACTAAAAAAAATGTAAAAACTGATGTAATCGATTTAACTCTTGATGATACTGTCGTAATTAAAACCGAACCGGGTGTGGTCGATGTAAAATCTACCAAGGAGGATGATGAGGAAGAAGCAGAAGTATCTGTCGGTGATGAGGAAGTCGAAGTAGTCGAAGTATCTGTCGGTGATGAGGAAGATGAGGAAGATGAGGTCGAAGTATCTGCGGATGAGGAGGAAGAGGAAGTCGAAGTATCTGCCGAGGAGGAGGAAGTCGAAGTATCTGCGGATGAGGAGGAAGAGGAAGTCGAAGTAT
>Ga0114995_10003207_pt1 | contig 11189 bp, 11 predicted proteins | sample ArcticOcean_MG_C_11_FD_87038 | JGI IMG/M metagenome (GOLD analysis project Ga0114995, IMG submission 87038) | Marine microbial communities from western Arctic Ocean - ArcticOcean_MG_CB2_154 | ecosystem: Environmental > Aquatic > Marine > Oceanic | place: Arctic Ocean: Canada Basin | collected... | reverse complement strand
TTCATTTTCTCATCATGAGGGTTAGCCATTGTAGATGAGTAAGGCAGTGAAATACCCAACGCCTCAAATGAGCTAGACATTGTGTTAGCCGTGTACATACCGCCACAGCTACCCGTGCCAGGAACAGCGCGACGTTCGATTTGAAGCAAGTCTTCGTCGCTCATACGGCCAGCCGCATGTTCGCCTACTGCCTCAAAAACACTAACGATGTTCAGGTCTTGGCCCTTGTAGCGGCCAGGTAGTATGGTGCCTCCATACACATAAATAGAAGGTACATTGGCACGCAACATACCCATCAAACCACCCGGCATATTTTTGTCACAACCACCAAGTACCAGAACACCATCCATCCACTGGCCTTGCACACATGTTTCAATACAGTCAGAGATCACTTCACGGCTAATCAACGAGTACTTCATGCCCTCTGTGCCCATAGCCATACCATCAGAAATGGTTGGGGTTCCAAAGACTTGGGCATTACCACCCGCTTCTTGAATACCAGCAATCGCTGCGTCAGCCAGCCTTTGCAGACCGCTGTTGCACGGAGTGATTGTACTATGGCCGTTAGCCACACCAACCATAGGTTTCTTGAAATCTTCAGCTTCGTAACCCATGGCGTAATACATCGAGCGATTAGGCGCGCGTGCAGTGCCCTCTGTAATGTTTTTGCTGCGGCGATTGATTTGATCGTCGGTATTATTGGTGTCTTGGGTCATGGTGTTTCTCGTGAGGATGGGCGCTGATAAAAACAGACAATGCGCCAAGGAATTGAGTAATGCGAATATAATAGTCATGCTGTATTAATATGTACAGCATATCATTGTCCATCTATGGAACTAAACCTCTGATACCAGTTAATGGCAGTAACGTTTAAGTAATGAAACCCCTAGCCATCATGGTTTTTTTCTGGACAAAGTTAATACACACTTCACTGAGTTCTTCCACATTTAACGGCTCTTTCGCAAAGCTACACGTATAAGGAGTTTGTGCTTCAGGGCTACAACCCTCGCCTTCCAGATACTTACACGACGCACAAGTACCAAAGTGAGGTTTCCCACTCTCCCGCGCCACGTGCCCGAGGATACGCTGAAGAGTGTTGGAAAAATCGGCGTGTATACCTGTAGGTAAGCCATCTACGGCACGTACTAGAGATTCGAAGAGGTCATTCTCAAGTACAGCTCTAGCTTTGTCAGTGAGTATAAGTTGGATACTGCGCTTATCAACCTGTGATCTCTCGCTTGTAAGATAGCCTTGGGTTTGAAGGTTTTTAATGGTCTGTGAGGCTGTGCCTCGAGTGGTGCCATGGACCGCTGCAAAGGCGGATGGAGTTCGCGAAAAACGGTTGGCTCGCGCGAAGTACCTGAGCACAGCCCACTGAGCTGCCGTCAGCCCTTCACTGGACGCTATACGCCCTAAGTGCAAGACCAATTCAGCGGTAGTCCGACTGTGCATGTTTAGCTCCTTTCTCATACGCATCATTATAATGGAGTATAACAATGTTAGCGATAAAGTGTATGTCAGATGATGGCACTCTGTCGTCACTCAAGAGGAGCAATTGCACCTTAACCATCGCTTCAAGAAGCTATTTTTCTTACATTAGTCCACTAAGTTTGATTTAGACCCTAAAAACACTTGGGACGGGTCAATTAAAAACCGGGTACCAATGGCCTCTCGTCCAAACAACATTAAGTAGCTCATGTCTGATCGATCGGTGAGTGTTATTTCAATAGACCACTTGTCTTTACCCAGCACCACAGATGTTACTATCACATAACGTAGTTCTGAGGTGCCATTAGATGACTTTATCTTACGGATATCGCTGATCGGCGCATGGCACTTCTCAATTCGTTTTACATTGTGTGAGTCGGGGTGAATATCAAAAGAGACGCACTGTAGCCCATTTATGATTAACTTCTCAATATTGTCGACATGCAGTGAGGATGTCTCTGCCCCAGTGTCCACACGTGCCTGCAAATTTTTTATACCAAATTCAGGTAATTCAATCGATTCTAAACGCCCAATAATGGTCTTATTTTGTGTCATATCGTAACCTAATCATCAATTTTTTCTGGTGAAAATTGTTCTTGTATATTTTCAATGTGTTCGGCAACATCTTCGTCGTCTTCGCTAAAATAAGCAACATGAAACATCGCCTCACCTTCTTGCACTAAGGGGATGTTTTGCTTACCAATTATGATGCCCGAACGGGAAGCCTCAACACAACCAATTACATTCCCATATGGGCTTCCAATTTCTGCCAACACTTGTCCTTTTGTAATCTGATCTCCTAGGTTAACCATGCTGTGTACAATGCCGCTAACGTTAGCTCTAACCCACTGACTACCATTGGCAATAAATGGTGCCTGTGTCTTTTTCTTACTGATAGGTAGCTTCCTTGTCATACCTAAATGCTGCAACACATTTAGGATGCCCTTCATGCCTGCACGAATTGAGAACTCATCAAAACGAAGAGCCTCTCCGGCCTCATAAAGTAGTATTTTGGTGTCATTATTTACTGCAGATTCCCTCAGTGAACCCTCTACAAGAGAGGCATTTAAAATAACGGGGACACCAAACACTTCAGCTAAAAGTTTGCTCTCCTCATCATCCATATTGGACCTTATCTGAGGCAAGTTGGAACGATGAATGGCGCCCGTATGCAAATCGATGCCATAATCACAGTGAGCAACTATCTCATTCAGAAATATATGCGCCACTCGACCAGCTAAAGAGCCTTTTGCAGAACCTGGAAAACAGCGATTTAAATCTCTTCGATCAGGCATATAACGACTTTGGTTTACTACGCCATATACGTTTACCATTGGTACTGCAATTACCGTGCCTTTGATAATCTTTAATTTATTTTGGTTAATCAGCCTGCGGATGATCTCTATGCCATTTAACTCGTCACCATGGACGGCGGCGCTAATGAAAATGGTGGGGCCAGGTTTTTTTGCACGAATAATATGTACTGGCAAATATACGTCTGCATCAGTATAGAGCTTAGCAACAGGGAGTTCGATCTTGCGTTGTTCACCTGGCAAGATATCAAAATCACCAATAGTTAACTTGTCCATGCAGCTAACCTTTGCCACGGGTTTTATTACTATTTGGTTTGGCATTTTTCTCTAAGAAATCAAACACCATTGCGGCAACATCTTTACCGGTTGCTTTTTCAATACCTTCAAGGCCTGGTGATGAGTTCACTTCCATTACCATAGGCCCATTTTTAGAACGCAACAGATCTACGCCACAAAGATTCAAGCCCATTATTTTTGCTGCATTAACTGCCGTTTCACGCTCTTTTTTAGACAGTTTAGCCACTTCTGCAGAGCCTCCACGATGCAAGTTAGAACGAAACTCACCGTCGGCACCTTGCCTTTTCATGGCCGCAACTACCTTACCACCTATGACTAAACAGCGAATATCGGCACCCCCAGCTTCTTTGATGTACTCTTGAACCAGAATGTTGGCCTTTAACCCCATGAAAGCTTCTATGATAGATTCTGCTGCTTTTGCCGTATCAGCTAAAACAACCCCAATGCCCTGAGTGCCTTCTAATAATTTAATGACAACAGGCGCCCCACCTACATTTTTGATCAAATCTTTAATATTATCTGGTTTGCTTGCAAAACCAGTGCGTGGGAGGCCTACGCCCTTACGTGATAATAATTGTAATGAGCGCAGCTTGTCCCTAGAACGGCTAATGGCCACAGACTCATTGATATTAAACGTACCCATCATCTCAAACTGACGCGCTACTGCAGTGCCATAAAAGGTAATAGAAGCTCCCACTCGAGGGATGATGGCGTCATACATTGGCAATTCAGTACCGTGATACCGCAGCGTTGGATTACTACTAGTAATATCCATATAACAATGTAATGTATCAATAACGTCTACTTCGTGGCCCATAGCTTCGCCTGCTTCTTTCAAACGACGCGTGGAATACAAATTTTCATTTCTCGACAAAATTGCTACTTTCATAATTATCTCCTTATTTTTTTTCACTGTTCGAAATCAGTCTAATTAATACTAGTCTACGATAATATTAAAAATATTATAACGTTATATTTTATATACATAAAAATTTTGAAAAAAGACCATTTTATCGAGGTAGTAATGTTGTTTCTGGTCACATTGGCTTAAGATGTAACCACCTTAGGTTTAAAGAACCCCCATGAGTTTTATACTAATTTAAAAATATTTTGTTCCTCCCATTGATCACCCTAGCGCTCTTTAAAGCTACCAGATGCAACAAAGGTAATGCCATGCAACATAATGATTTCCATAACGTAGTAAGTGAAATTATGGATCAAGGTTCAGGCCCTGAAAACCAGAAAGTAGCAGTGGCACAATTTGAACTAGATAACTCACCAACGGAACTGGCTCTGTTGCTGGAGTCCTTGCCACTAGTGTCGCGTCTTGAGGCGTGGGAGCAGTTTTCTGACAGCATAAAAGTACCTGTGTTAGTAGAGATGCGGTCTGATGCAAGCCAAACTATTATCCAAACCTTAGATGATACTCAGCTGCTAACTTTATTTACAGGTATCGGTGCAGATACGTTACTTGAACTAGAAGATGTATTACCAGGTCATATAGTTGAAGACGTTTTAGTTCGTATGGACGAAGAACAGAAATTTCACTTTTCAACAGCACACCAATTTGACGATAAAGAAGTGGGCCACTGGTGTGATCGTCAAGCACTAGTAGTGCCTGGTAAAACCAAAATCAAAGTGGTTATCCGTTTGTTACGCAGAAAACTACCCACCTACGCGTATGCTATTTTTTTGGTTGATACTCAAGGAATTTGGGAGGGGGCAGTAAGGCTTGAAAATTTATTGGGTGCAGATCCCTTATTACCCATTTCAGAGTTGGCTGAAAATGACTTCCCTGCACTTAATGCTAAAGATGACATTTATACTGCAGCAGATCGGGTAGCTCAAAGTGGTGAATCAGCATTGCCAGTGCTGGGTGATGATGGCTTACTGATTGGACGTTTAGGAATGGGTACAGCTTACAAACTGCAGTCAGAACGAGCTGAATCACAACTTATGGCAAGTGCAGGCTTAGATGAAAGTGAAGACCTTTTTTCGTCAGTAACAAAAAGCTCTAAAAATAGAGCTATCTGGTTAGGAATAAACCTGCTCACAGCTTTTTTAGCCTCTGCGTTTATTGGTCTTTTTGAAGCCACGATACAGCAGGTTGTAGCCTTGGCTGTACTAATGCCCATTGTTGCGTCAATGGGTGGTATTGCTGGAAGCCAAACGTTAACTCTCATCGTGCGAGGCTTAGCCTTAGGGCAAGTTTCTAGTGCAAACCTTAAAGCATTACTCACCAAAGAATTTAAGGTAGGCGTCCTCAACGGCATACTTTGGGCAATAGTCATTGGCGCAATTACCGGGTTTTGGTTTGACAACATGATGCTAGGGTTAGTGATCAGTATGGCTATTGTAGCTAATATTATTAGTGCTGCGTTAGCCGGTGTTTTTATTCCTGTGATTCTGGTCAGGTTTAAAATCGATCCAGCATTATCAGGCTCTGTCATATTAACTACGGTGACTGATATTGTTGGATTTGTCGCTTTTTTAGGTTTAGGTACGCTATTTTTACTTTAACTCGCCTGCTCACTTTAAGGTGAGCCCCTGAGCATTTCACATTGTTCTTCGGTAATCCCGTGCCAGCAGTAAGCCAGCCTTCAATTTGCTAACCCACTTATAAAGGGTGGATTGCACCATATTCATAACATCAGCTGCTTCTCGAATGGAGCACCACTTCAGTATCTATAAATTTTTATTCAGTTAGCAACCAGTCTATGAAGAGCCTCTTTACTGGCAACATATCCTTAGCGTTTATCTCCACTAGGTAATAGCCCCATTCAGAAGGCAAAGTAAATGAGCGCAAAGCTGTAAGCACCCCACTGTCGACTAGATCGTCAACCAAGCTACCCCACCCCATACCCACACCTTGACCTGCTATTACCGCCTGAACCAACAATGTATAGTTGTTAAAAGTAAGTACCGGGGCACTGGGTTGCACTTGGCTGCGCCTCTGGTTGAAAAAACCGCGCCAATCCAACCAACCCTGACCTGTATAATCCCCAAGCTTCAATAAAGGCAAGGTGGCTAGTTTTTTATGACTTTCTATGGGCCCATGTTGGGCTAATAATGCCGGACTACATATTGGAAAAACATCACCCATACATAACAGGTGTGCGGGTAGGTTACTTGGCTTCCCTTTAGCAAATACGATAGATACGTCGGTATCTTGGGTAGTATGGTCTAGTTGGGCTTGAGAGGTAACAATTCGCACCTCCACTTGAGGGTGTAATTCACGAAAGCGTGGAAGCCTAGGCAATAACCAAAACGCGGCAAAAGCGAAGTCAGTTGCGACATTAATATGCAGCCGTGTACGAGTTTTTTGAAGGTTTTCTAAACAACTCGCCATCTGTTGAAAACCCGATTCAACGGCCTCATATAGCTGCTGCCCAGCATCTGTTAGAGCCACACCACGGTAAATTCGCTTGAACAACTGAAGCTCCAATTGTCGCTCTAGGCCTCGCATTTGTTGGCTTACTGCCGATTGAGTTGAACCCAATTCATGAGCTGCCGCAGTGAAGTTCAAATGGCGTGCTGCCACCTCAAAAATCAACAAGCATTGGGCTGAGGGAATAAGTTTTTTAAGTAACATTAGCTCATCTAATATTTGCCATTAATTTTTACCCAGTTTACACACTTATTTGTACTGTTAAAATAGGTACTTCTTAGGCTTCCTTTTAAATTCAACAACCCTACTTGAGCATTAACCTAGATGAAAATTGAACAAGTGACACCTGCTATTGGTGCAGAGCTATCTGATATTTGCCTTAACAACTTAAGCCCTAAAGATTTTGATGATATTTATGATGCGCTTATAGCACACAAAGTAATTTTCTTTCGCGACCAAGACCTAACCCCAGAAGCACACTTAGCCTTTGCCAAAAGTTTTGGTGAGCCAGAGCCGCCTCATCCTATATACCCAAGCATTGAAGGCTACGAGCAGATTGTATTACTAAAAAGCGGTGCTGGTAGCACGCCAGACACCAATGATTGGCACAAAGACATGACCTTTAAGCCAAACCCCCCATTCACCAGTATATTACATGCCATTGAAGTACCAGACGTGGGTGGTGACACCTTGTGGAGCAACACCAACGCCTCCTATGAAGCATTGCCAAACGCTTGGAAAGACTACTTAGCCAACATGGAAGCCATGCACGACATCGGCACCTTCAGAAATGATCTGTACCGCAAAGGTGGTATAGAAGCAGTAAACAACGGTCTTAAGAGCACCGGCTCTGCGGTGCATAAAATCGTGGACACCCACCCAGTAAGTGGCCTTAAGTACCTTAATATCAACCAGTCGTTTACGCGACATATAGTGGGCGAAATTCAAGGTGAAAGTGACCGCATTCTCCAATACCTATACCAACATATGGCCAAGCCAGAATTTCAGGTACGCTTGCGCTGGCGTAACAACACTATTGCCATGTGGGATAACCGCATCACCCATCACTATGCCATTTGTGACTACTTACCTAAAGTAAGACATATGCAACGGGTGACTGTATTACGCGATAAGCGGGAGCCTTAAATATTAAGGGCAAAATACTAGCTGTAAAACCTAAATTTCGGAGAAATACAGTGAACGCCTACACTAAACCCAGCTATCAACGTCTTTTTGAACAACATGGAGCTCTTTGCCCTCATCACCTAAGCAATAGTCCATAACGTCATCAACCGCTGGGCCCATCAACTTAGCCCGATTAAAATACACCCGTAATTTACTTTCCTGGTCTTTAGTTACAGTTTTAGAGTTCGCAACCCAGTAAATAATATGAACTAGAGCGTCTTTATGCTTTTTATCTTGCCTGAGTAGGTTTGCTAAATCTTTACTAAGGCTTGAATCAAGCGCAATAAGCTCAGATTCGTTGCTGCCCTCGTTAATAGAAAACTTATTATAAAAACTCTTTTGTTGTTGGAGCAATTCCCAAGCCTCTGCATTGTTCTTTTCACGCATGGCTACTTTCGCTTCACGTCCTTTCTCTTGTGCTAACTGTAGATAATCTACATCTACATCCACATCAGCCGCAGCAGGCTCAGCATTATCGTCTTCTTGCACTACCACAGCAGGAGGCGACTCATCCGGCCTATTATCCTGCTCATGCTGCTTAGCTATATTCTTTTTCTTAAACCTTGTCCACAACCAAGCCACTACTAGCAAAACAATCAATATATCTAAATAGTTAGTCATTATAATTACATTCCATAGCAAGTTAATCAGAAGTATTGGTCTTCCGCATTAAGCTTTCCGGCATAGACCACTCTTACGATAATAACCATTTAAATAATTAAATTCTAGTTCACCTTCTGAACCACTGCAGCAAATGACCTTGGCTAAGCTGTATATTTCAAACTTTATACGTGATGCAACGTCTCAACCAAGACGTTCAACAAGGTAATAAATGTTTCTGTGGTGACTTTGAGCTTTAACACCACACAGTAATACTTCACTCGTATTGAGGCCCACTTGTTGGCCATTATCGGTTAGACTTAGTTTATGAAACGATTTCAACTGACAGATACCAGTGACTATACCGACAGTGAATATCAAGACTATATTCTGCAGGGGGTATCACGTACCTTCGCGTTAACTATTCCCCAGTTGTCAAATGATCTGGTGCAGGTGGTGGGCAATGCTTATTTATGGTGTCGTATGGCCGATACCATTGAAGATGATCCGCAGCTTGCCTTAGCTCTGCAAGGACATTTTAGTCACCAACTAACAGGCTTTTTAGAGAACCAAGAGTCCACAGATGTTTGGGTGGCCGAATTACAGCCGCAGCTGCACTGCGATACTGCGCCGGCTGAGCTCGATTTGATTGCCAACAGTCAGCGTATCCTGCGCTTGTTTCGCAGCTTTAGCCCAACCCAGCAAAGTATTATTCATCAATGTGTAGCCACTATGGTGAAAGGCATGATGCACTATCAAGCCCACCAACCCCACTCAGGCTTGCCTGATAAACAGGCGTTCAACGACTATTGTTATCATGTGGCAGGTATTGTTGGTGAAATGCTGACACTGCTCTACTGCGATCACTCAAGCAAACTCAGGCACAACAAAGCCCAGCTTATGCCCTTGGCGGTGTCCTTTGGCCAAGGTTTACAAATGACCAATATTCTCAAGGATATTTGGCAAGACCAAGGTCGTGAGATTTGCTGGTTACCGCAAGATATTTTTAGCAAGTACAATATTGAATTGCAGGATTTATCTAAGCAACGCACTAACCCTGATTTTCACCTGGGTGTGAGAGAGATGGTGGCTATTGCCCATGGGCACCTACAGGACGCCTTGAGCTATACATTAATGATCCCAAAGACAGAACAGGGCTACCGTAACTTTTGTCTGTGGGCTATTGGTATGGCCTTATTAACCTTAAAGAACATCCATAAGCAGCCAGATTTTCAACAAAGTTCGCAGATAAAAATATCCCGCAATAAGGTTAAAATCATCTTTGTTGTGACACGCTTCATTGGTCGCAGTAATAGCTTGGTTAAGTTGTTTTTTAAACGTGTAGCCCTTGGCTTGCCTTAACCTAAGGAGAATACAAATGAGCTTAGCATTAGTTTCTTTCTTTCACTGCCAGCTGTGTTTAACGATCTCCAATAATGAGACTTAACATAGAGATAAGGCATATCACCTCTAAAGGCTAGATTGTGGTCAAGTAAAACTGGGCACGGTATAAGAGACAAGACTGTACTTTGCCTCTGCTTTATTTGCTGGCAAGCCACCGCTATGTTCTTGCGGCCTCGCTGGACAAGGCAAGCAACAACGCCCCAGAAGTGGGTTTATCTAAGCGATGAAGAGGATCAACATGCTGCCCTAATTGATTGCGTAATTCCTGCAATGCAAAGCGGGTTTTTTCGCTTATCAATAGGTCTACAGTGTACTAACAAACAATGGGCTTGCTGATAGCCACCAAATCTCTGGATTGGGAGATGATAATGATGGAAGGATGGCTTTCCAAGTGCAGGACATCTTAGAGGCAATATTAACTATCATAGAAATTCATGGTTATTAAAAAGGCACAAAAAAGCCCAGTCAGATCACTCTACTGGACTTTTTTTTGGTTAAGGCTAGGTCTATTTAAATTAGAACTTATAGCCAATTTTAACTGCAGTTACTAAGCCAGTGTTACCAGACATTGCTCCAAGCTTACTTCCTGAAACATAAACATCTGTATCACCATAGTTAGTTTTTTGTACTGCTACAGTAGCACTCAATTGGTCACCACTGTAAGTCACACCTAAGCCGATTTTTTTACTAGCGTCTGTTGGCGAAAATAAACCTCCCTCCCCACCTTGGGCCGCTTCAAACCCATATGTAACTGCGCCAGACCAAGTCGCGTTAAACTTGCGACCTAAGCCAAGTTTGTAAGTGGTTGTGTCTTTGTCATAATCCAATAAGTTTGGGGCTGTAGGGCTAGCTGCTGCAAAACCTGTTGGCGAAACTGCGGTCTGGGTCCAGTTAGCACGGCGTATAGAGCCAAATAATAAGGTATTTTCTGCAATTCCTGTTTGAAAGTCTAGGTTCATCGATTGCGGGGTATCAAAATCCATAGTACTTGTAAAACTGCCATTTTCTAATGTACTCATTGTGTGGGTGATTTTTGAGTGCACAGTAAGCGCTACCCGCAAAGCAATTTCTGGTTTTTCAAATGCTGCACCAACTACATAACCCGTAGCAGTGCTTTCACTACCTACCAACGTATAGCTTTTTAATGGAATAGCTGCGCTCACAGTAACCGACTGGCTTTTTAAACCACCATAAACAGTCACTGCGTCAGACACACCATAAGAAACTAGTGCAGTAGTGGCATCTGAATCAACATTTCCTTTAGTTCCTGCTAGAAGACCTGCCGTCCAGCTTACAGCGGCACCAAAAGGATTATCTTGAATAATAGCCACGCTGATCTGCTCGTTAACGTCAAATTTGGCACCAATTGTCGCCATACTAAAATCGGGAGTAACATCTGCATATTCCGGCGAACGTGAACACCCATTCCGGACCATCGTGAACACTTAGGCCTTCCGCATTGGGCGAGTGTTGTTTTTACACTAAGTGTTCACGATCAGTCAACTTTCTGGCTG
>Ga0114995_10003201_pt1 | contig 11215 bp, 12 predicted proteins | sample ArcticOcean_MG_C_11_FD_87038 | JGI IMG/M metagenome (GOLD analysis project Ga0114995, IMG submission 87038) | Marine microbial communities from western Arctic Ocean - ArcticOcean_MG_CB2_154 | ecosystem: Environmental > Aquatic > Marine > Oceanic | place: Arctic Ocean: Canada Basin | collected... | reverse complement strand
CTTTGAAAGTGATTGACCAAGGTAGTGATGATTCCGTCAACGCAGTGAATTTACGTAGTTTTATCGAAATGACCTGTGATGGTATCGACACCACTGATATCACCGATGAAGCGAACTTGATTCAATCGCGTCACCGCATTCCTGAAAAACCATTACGTGAAGATCAAATTATCGTGCTGCAAGTACCTTATCCCGATCCTTTGGTTGTCGTTGAGCCATCAGAAGATAAACGAAAAATCATGCATGGCGAAGCAGATTATTCACGTTTATTAGTTAAGTTGTACGAAGATATTGTGCAGTTTGATGAAATCACTATTTCACATCGTTATCCAACACGAATCAATAATCATTATGTGATTGATCCGTCACCGATCCCACGTTGGGATGTGCCTAAATTACATCAGTCAAAAGCATTGGTGTTATTAGGTGCCGGACGTGAGAAGAAGATCTATGCCGTGCCACCTTATACCGATGCAGAGCCTTTAGCGTTTGATGATGTGCCATTTCGTGTAGAAAGTTTTAATGATGAAAATGGCCAGCGTCGATGTTGTGATCGTTGTGGTGATAATGCCAGCTTTTTAGACGAATTTAACAATAGTGGTGGCGACAAAGTATATCAATGTTCAGACAGTGACTGGTGTCGTGAACACGTGATAGCCAAAGGAGCATAACGTGGAAAAAATTCTTGAAGTAAGAAATCTAAGTAAGGTCTTTGGTAAAGGTTGTCCGAATTGTTTTATTAAAACAGGGCCCGATTTAGATACTAATATTTGCCCAGACTGTAAAAGTATCGTGGCGATACATGATTTATCGTTAGATCTTTATAAAGGTGAGATCCTCGGCATTATGGGTGAGTCGGGTAGTGGTAAATCCACCGTCGTTAAAAACCTGTTTTTTGATCAAGAACCGACCAGTGGTCGTGCGACATTTTTTGATGATGACAAGCAGTATGACTTGTTTGGTTTGAATGCCGCTCAAAAACGACATTTGCGAAATCATCGTTTTGGCATGGTTTATCAAAACCCACATTTAGGGTTGAATTTTGGTATTTCATCAGGCGGTAATATCGCTGAACGATTATTGATGAATGATTTACGAAATTATAAAGAAATACGTGAACGTGCCCGTGAGTTATTAGAACGCACCGAAGTATTAACTGAACGGATGGATGAATTACCGAAGAATTTCTCAGGCGGTATGCAACAACGGGTGCAGATTGCTAAAGCTTTGGCCATCAATCCACCAATGCTGTACCTCGATGAGGTGACTACTGGACTCGATTTATCCGTGCAAGCCAAGATCCTCGATTTGATTTTAGAAATCCAACAAGAAATGAATACCGCGATGATTGTGGTGACACATGATTTGGGTGTGGTGCGCTTGTTAGCAGGAAGGACGATCGTAATGAAATATGGCCGAATTATTGAGTCGGGTTTAACCGATCAAATTCTGGAAGATCCACAACATGCTTATACCCAACGCCTTGTCGCGTCGGCCTTATAAGGAGAATATCATGACAGCAGAACCTATATTAAGCGTGGAAGGTTTTTCCAAACATTTTGAACTGCATGAGCAAGACAAAATCATTCCATCGTCCAGTAATGTGAATTTCGATGTCTATGCCGGCAAACTAACGGCATTGATTGGACCAACGGGTGCTGGTAAATCATCAGTACTAAAGGGTATCTTTCGCACCTATTTACCGTCATCAGGACGCATTATTTATCATGCAGAAAATGGCAATAGCCTAGATTTAGTGCAGGCAGATGAATATAAAATATTGGACTTACGCAGCCATGAAATTGGTTTTGTAACCCAGTTTTTACATGCTTTACCACGACAAGCTACCGAAGATGTGGTTGCGCAACCACTTTATCAGCGCGGCGTAAATCGTGATCTAGCACGCAAAAAAGCGCGTAGTCTTTTAGCTCAGCTTAATATCCCTGAACGCCTATGGGCCGTGCCACCAGCAACCTTTTCTGGCGGCGAAAAACAACGCGTAAATTTGGCCCGGGGCTTGATTGCCAAACCGAGATTGTTGTTGCTGGATGAACCCACCGCGAGTTTAGATCCAGCGACAACGGATCGTGTAGTGGAAATGATTAAAGCTATAAAAGCGGAAGGTACGGCAATATTAGCGATCTTTCATCATCCCGATTTAGTAGAACGATTGGCCGATAACGTGGTGACCTTAACACCACCCGTGGCACTAAATAATAAAGAGGTAGCATAATGACACAACAATATTTAACACATGCCCGCATCGTGCTGGCTGATCAAGTTTTAGAAAACGCTTCATTATTAATTGAAGATGGCATTATTGCCGCCATTAATCCTGAATCTGTTGCAGATAATATCGACACCATTGACCTAGCTGGTCGCGTATTAATGCCGGGTATGATTGACCTTCATTGTGATGCTTTAGAAAAAGAAGTTGAACCACGGCCAAATGTCCATTTCCCACTTGATTATGCGGTAGCTCAAGCCGATAAACGCAATGCAACATCAGGCATCACCACGGTTTATCATGCAATTGCTTTCGCCAATGATGAATTAGGTGTTCGTAATAATGAATTTGCCGCCAAAATTGCTAAAGCGGTTCATGCTTGGGCGCCACATGGTTTGATTGATAATCGCGTGCACTGTCGTTATGAAATTACCGATGAAAGTGGTTTGCCAGTATTGTTAGATTTATTAGAAAATGACGATATGCATTTATTGTCATTAATGGATCATACGCCAGGCCAAGGTCAGTTTAAAAATATGGCTGCATACCGTGGCTATTTGGCACGAAGCTACAAAAAATCTGAAGCTGAATTAGACGAGATTATCGACAAAAAACTAGCCTCAGCAGGTGGTGCTTTTGAACGTGCTAAAACATTGATTAAAGCCGCTCATAAAAAAGGTGTGTCGGTAGCGAGTCATGATGATGATACCCGTGAACGCATTGAAACCATGCACGGTTTGGATGTGCAAATATCTGAGTTCCCTATTAATATGGAAGCCGCTTCTGCCGCGCGTGAAATGGGCTTAAGCACCGTATTTGGTGCGCCAAATATCTTACGAGGCAAGAGTCAATCAGGTTCGATGAAGGCTTTAGATGCCATTGAAGCGGATGTGGCAGATTGTTTGTGTGCTGACTACGCACCGGCAGCATTGATTGTCGCTGTTATAAAGTTGCCATCGTTAACAAATATCGATCTAGCGGCAGCAGTGCGTTTAGTCACATTGAATCCCGCCAAAGCGGCAGGTTTGGACGACCGAGGTGAAGTTGCCGTGGGTAAACGTGCTGACTTAATTATGGTGGATATGCCAGCAGGCTTACCGCAAGTGGGTCGTGTTTGGCTCAATGGGCAAACGGTTTACCAAGGTGTGTATGACCATGGCTAAACTGTTCTACGTTATCGGTGCGTCCGGTGTAGGTAAAGATAGCTTGTTAGATTATGCCCGTGAAAATATTCCTAAAAACTCTGATCTGGTATTTTCTCATCGTTATATTACTCGTGTAGCAGATGCCGGTAATGAAAACCATGTGGCATTAAGTGAAAAAGAGTTTCAACGACGCTTAGACATGGGCTGTTTTGCCATGAACTGGGATAGCCATGACTTGCATTATGGTATTGGCATTGGGATTAATCAATGGCTAGCCAAGGGTTTGAATGTGGCAATGAATGGCTCGCGTGCTTATTTAGCGCGAGCCTCACAAAAATACCATGAATTACATCCGGTACTTATTCGTGTTGATCAAGATATCTTACGTAAGCGATTAGAAGATCGGGGACGCGAAACAGCAGAAGATATTGACAAGCGCCTTGAGCGCGCCCGTGCTTTAGATGACTTACAGCACTCAAAATTAATTGTTATTAATAACGATGGTGATTTACATCAAGCTGGAGAGAAACTTATTGACGTATTAATAGGAAAAATAAGCTGATGCGTTTTAAATTTGTAGGTACGGGTAATGCAGCAGGAATTCCAGCCTATGGTTGTGATTGCTGTGCATGTATTCGTGCCCAAAACATTACCGATCACCGCCGCGGCCCTTGTAGTGCAGCATTAATGTTTGATGATGAAACATTTTTGCTGGATGCGGGTAGCTTGCAATTAGGTGAACGTTTCCCTGCGGGGAGCTTTTCTCGCATTTTATTAACGCATTATCATATGGATCATGTGCAAGGTTTATTTCCCATTCGCTGGGGAGTTGGACCATCTATTCCTGTGCATGGATCTGCTGACGAGCAGGGCTGTGATGATTTATTTAAACATCCGGGGATTTTAGATTTCTCTGAGACGTTTGTCGCTTTTGAACAACGTTGGTTTGGTGAATTATCGGTGATGCCTTTACCGCTTAACCATTCTAAACTCTGTTTAGGTTATGCCTTTGAGCATCAAGGTAAACGTATAGCCTATCTAACGGATACCGCAGGCCTACCTGAAACAGTAGAAGATTTTCTTCAAAACTGGAGACCTGATGTGATGATTCTCGATTGTTCCATGCCACCACAGCCACGTGAACCCAAAAATCACAATGATCTGACAATGGCCATTGAGCTTCACGAGTCTATCCAGCCCAGAAAAACCTATTTAACGCATATTAGTCATACTTTAGATAATTGGTTGGCAAATAATGTGGGTGCATTGCCAAGCGGAATGGCGATTGCTAACGATAGTTTAATCATAGATTTAGAACGCTAATGACAACAGCGCTAGTACTTATTGGTATTTCTGTCTTAATGCATGTGGCGTGGAATTTATTAGCCCGTCATGTTGAAAAACAAGCCGATTATTTATGGTGGGGTTTATTAGCCCATTTGATATTAGTTGGCCCCATTGGTGTTTATGGTTTGATTGTCGATGTGCAATGGCAGATGACATTAGTGATTGCGATGGGCATAACCATGCTTGCAAATAGTGCTTACTTTATCAGCTTAAGACGCGCCTATCATTTTGCCCCTGTTGCCTTAGTTTATCCGCTTGCTAGAAGCTCACCTGTACTCATTGCATTCTGGGCAATGTGGATTTTTTCTGAAACATTGCCGGCACAAGCTTGGCTTGCTATCTTAATCAGTATTATTGGCCTATGGGTATTAGCCTTATCTGCCCGAGATGGAGATGCGAAACATGCCATACCTTGGGCATTAGCGGCGGCACTGTTTACCAGTGTGTATTCATTAAGTGACAAGGTGGCGGTGGATTATTTGCCTACTTTCCCTGCGGTATTAGGGTTTGTAACAATGGGTTATTTGGCATCATTTATTGTTTTAAGTGTGCAAAATAAAATTGAACAGGGACGTGTAATACCCATTAAACGTCCTGCAATGAAATATATTATTCCGGGTGGTTTATTTATCGGCACCGCTTATGCACTCGTGGTACAAGCAATGCTCTATCTTCCGACTGCTTATGTGGTTTCGTTTACTAATATCGGCATCGTATTGGCTAATGTTTTAGCGATTACTTTATTAAAAGAACGTCATCAATGGCGCTGGCGGTTGATTGCCACAGTGATAATCAGTGCAGGACTGGTACTGTTAGGTTTTAGTTAATTTTGGCGCTTTGCACAAGAGGGGGTTTTTAACCGTCATTCCCTCATGTTGTTAGCGGGGATCCACCTTAAACGAAATTATAGGGTCAGGTCTTCGAGGCCGCACTTCAATGCTTTTTATTATTCGGCTGATTGTCGCATAATAGTATACGATGCAATGTAAATATATTGTTGCCCCTCATAATGGAGCTATTCACATACGATCATTTGAGGTTTTAGAGCTAAGCTTTAACAATAAGCGCAGTTCTTTTACTTCCTTAGTCCGCAAGCCATGAGCGTATCTATGGTGGTCTCTGCCGTGCTTTGGCGTTGTCGGCCCTGTAGAGGCTCCACCGTGGCGCTTACATCGGCCATTACGAATGTTGCCCTTGTGCTTACATAAGCCCCCTGAGCGTGTTTTGGCCCCACAAACGGGCAGGGTGTTTAGATCAAACCTACTGCTCGTTACATGGGCTTTATGGTCATTTTTTACCACTAGCCCCCACCCCCCTCGTAGACACCAATAGCGGCCTGCCCACCAGATTCGATATTGACCTTTTCAACGATGATCTTCTGCTGGCCTTTACCTTTCAAGCGCTCAAGCGTATGGATCTGATCTATGCTCAATCTGGATAGCTTGGTATATAAGTTGCCTAAACTATTTATTGTATTTACTTGTGAGTTATTGCCGTCGAGAAGGCGCGCGCTTTTGCCCAAAGTGATATGTGTTATGGCCAGTTGTGTTGCCAGCATAAGTTCAAGCTGATTCTTAGGCTCCGCAGCAGAAATAAGCGTGATAGCGGTATTGAGTGCGCTGTCTGTGTCATTACCTTGGTTAGCAATTAGTCCGATCAGCGGGGATATGATTGCATTAATAACATCTGAGGCTATGTCTTCAATACCCACCTGCTTAACCAGTTTCATGATGGGGTCATTAGGGCTTGCAGTGATTATACGTTTAGGTTGTACCGCCTGTGCTTTCTTCGTCATCGATAGTCTCGTTCGTGTTAGTGCCATTAGTTTTAATCTGTATGTATGGTTCGCCTGCTCCACATTGTAGGCCACAGTTTTTGCCATCAAATCTTGCGGGCCTTTCTATATTTATCTTTCCCTTATTGGTAACTATGTAATGTACTGTAATGTACTGTGTTAAGCTAAATAGAAGCTAAGGTAAAGCTACAGCTTTAAGCAGGCGATGAACTAGAATTACCCCTGCCACCTTTTGCACCATTGATTGATTTGACTCTAATTAGGCTATAAGACTCTTCATACAAGTCATCAATTTCGCTCGATCCATACAGTTCGCCATACTTTTCAAACATTGACATCACTAGATCTAATTCTGGGCCTTCTAACCCCGCCAGATGCTTAAATTCAATATCTGACAAGCGTCCCTGATACCAAAGGGCTAGCTTAATTTTTTCTTGAGCTACGAATATTGATGCGGGCAATGTATGAACTTGGGAGTTACGCTGTGCCATGAAGCACTTTGACCATTCAATATTAATCTCCCGCTCAGACCTATCCCTGCATAGCTTAATATCATCAACAGTAACCTTGATAGTGTTAGGCTGATAGCGCTGATAAACATTTTCAACAGTAGCTATCACTTCGGCTTCTTCTAGCGGCGGAATACAGCTATCTGCGATATGTTTGCAGGCTTTTAACGCACTTTCCATGTCCAAGTCTTGCCCCCTATAACTTGAAGCAAGCTTGAATATTTCGGTGTTTCGTTCACCCTTAGCCACGCCTATCTTCGACGGTGGTTTCATATTCTCGGTGCTATTTATCCAGCTAACCATATCTATGGTCATTTCTTCGGGTGGAACGTCATGGATGACTTTATACGCCGACCCACCTATAACAGAACCTTGAGCGACGATATAACCTCCGTCCCCTCGAATATCAATCCCGTCTAGAATTCCAGTCCTAGTTCTTAACTTTTGATTACAGCTGTATATTAAATGCACGCCACCAGAGGGGGTTTCTATCCTACGAGTACCTTGTTGTCCAAACATATTTTCAATGGTTGAGAGAGACTCATAGCCGTTAACACCATTCTTAACGTCTACATCCACGACCACAAGCCCAGACTTACCGCCTGTGGGAATCGCTACATTAGCTTCTGGCCATTGCCGCCACCACTTCTTAACTATAACCAGATCAGTCGTCGCTTTATCTTGCCACGATTTGATGTGTGGTTTCTTGTCAGGTTTGACCGGAAATATCGGAATCCCACTTGAAGATAGGCTTAACGCAGCGTCAATCATCATGCTCTTGCTCCCGAATACGTCTCATCATTTACTGCTTCTCCCAACTTTAAACGCAATAGTGCTTGGGCATGTAATGGGCAGTGTGGTGCAGTGCAGAAACGAATTTCGTTTTTAAAGCCCTCCTCTAGATGATCTTTAGTGCAGCCCATGCATTCGGCACACTTAGCCTCGATAGCTCGTGTACGGGTAGGTGCAAGGGTATAAAACCGCGCTACAGGGTTATGATTACGCATGCTTCACCCCGACTGAGCCAGCAGAGTTATGGTTCAGAGATTTGATGAAATCGAATACTTCATCATCTCGCCAAAATACTCTTCCAGCGAGTTTGTATGGTTGGGGGATAGTGTTAGATGCGATGTCACGATAGATACTTGACCGCGAGCGTCCGCCTAATATGACTTGAACTTCCTTGAATGATAATAATTTCATTTGGTATCTCGTGCTGTGGTGTGAGACATCAAATTACCACGATTATTTCTCGTTTCTGGGTGCAATAATAGTGTTGGTATTCTTGCACCAGAGTGTGACTAAATCCAGATCAGGCTCCTCACCAAGCGCTGCTATAACCTTTTTCTGGATTCTTTTAATGGAAGAGTTGATTGTTTCGGGACTTATGGTTTTTAGTTGTGTGTCTGTGACCAGCTGCAAAGCTCTGGTTCTGGGTATTTCATTAATTAGTTCCGCATGCCTAACCATCAAATACCATGAAAAATGAATCTTGTTTGGCTTATGGTTCGGTTTTCTCCCCAGACTTATCGGATTGAGTATCGATCCTTGCTTAGCTCCAGATAACCTTTTTTTATATACTCGGCCATGTATTCGTTGACGATACCCATATCCAGTAACTTAAACATCAACGAATCATCTTCAGAATACTCTGCCTGAAATACTGCGCACGTACTCAGATAGATTTCTTGCTTGGCTTGGGCATCCAATTCAGCTGACCCAGATAACAAACCGCCTACTGACATTGGGCCTTCTGTGAAACCCAAATTTGTGCTTCTATCATTACTCATAGTGACGCTCCCCCGACAAGTATTCAGACCATTTTTCCAGAGCTTGCCCTCGCAGTGATAGGTAGTCAGTTCTGTTATAGGCCTTTGTTACCTTGTTCCCTACCGAATGAGCCAATATCGTCTCTGCCACTTCGTAAGAACAAACTTCTGCCTCTGACAGCCATGTCCGTAGACTTGTACGAAACCCATGAGGCCTCTCATCCATGCCCATACGCTGCATAATTCGAGCCATAGTCGCATCACTTATGGGCATCCCCTGCGTGCCTGTGAAAATGTAGCCATTACGTTCAAATGGCAGCGCTAGGTCAATTATTCGTTTAGACTCAATTGACAACGGCACCCTAAAGTCTGGCGTTTTACCTTTGAGACCCTTCATTGAAGCACCACTAATAACCCAGTTGGTATCCTGTATTTGCTCAGTTTGCATCTGTCGAATTGAAGCGGAGCGAACACCTGTTAATATCAGCAACTTAAGTGCTAGGTGGGATACACTGCTTTCAGATAGTGATTGGTAAAAAGCCGGAACTTCAGCCCAAGGAAGGAATTTTATATGTTCTTCAACGTGGCTGGACTCGCCCAACAATAACTTAGCTTTCTCAATAGCTTGAAGGTCAACTTCCACATCCATTGCAGCTGCATGTTTAAAAACTATTTTTAACCTAGAGATGGCTTTCGCAGCCGTTGCATACTTAGTGTGCCAGATAGGCGATAACACAGCTTTAATATCATGCTGGTTGAGTTGATCAATTGGCATTTTACCCAGAGCGGGTAAAACATGGTTCGTAAGAGGCGATAGCCAGCGGCCTGAAGCCCCCTCACCTTTAAGGCTGTGCTTTTTAGCTTCAAAAGCTAACTCCGTAATTCTATCAAGGGTGTTATCTTGCTCTAACCTTTTAAGGCCTATTTGTCTCTTATGATCCTTTGGGTTAATCCCAGACTTAGCAATAGCCATGTACTCGTCTGAAACCTTCCGCGCATCTTTTAGCGTGACATGACTGCCACCCAAACCCATCTCATCGGGTTTGCCATTTACACGATACCGTAACACCCACTGATGGCCGCCATCTTCCCGCTTCTTGAGCCACAAGCCATTGCCATCGCAATGCATGCCTGCTGGAATTGTACGTACTGCATTTGCCAACAGCCGATATTTTGCTCTCATACTTTACCCACTTTTTTACCCATCTTTTTACATGGTACGCAATGAAGCGCAATTATGCAAGTTGGGATATAATAGGCATATGAAACAATGATTTAAATTTATAATGCTACTTACTGATATATCTTGAATCGAGATGTCGGTTCCGTCTCCGGGCACCATAATTCCCTTGTAATACAATTACTTATAACGCAATTAACTTCTTGTGTTTTGTATGGCTTTTATGGGGCTACCCTAGAGCCAATTTGGCTCACGTTTATCAATACATCGTTTTCTCAAGGCAAGACTCAATAAAGACCCCATCGGTCATATAGAACTTTGAATAAAACACATGATTAGGTATTTAGTTCTTCTGTCAGGTTCTATTCCAGAGATGTTTGGACACAACGATATTGTTAAGATTGTGAGCGTCATGCCCAGAGGTTTGTTTGAAATCACTTTGAATCTGTGGCTTATTGTTAAAGGGTTCAATGTCTGTGCCATTGGCTTGGAGCCCAGTAAGGTGTAATTATTAGGCGGGGAAAGCCATCTCTGTCAACATACATACCTAGACAAGCAGGTGTGATTATGACGTGGCCACCAGAAGGCTATCCCTAAAAGCTACTGTTTCTTGCACTTCACTAAATCAACTAGTGATTACACTGAGGCTCAATAAAATTGAAGTTGTGTTGTCATTATTTCTCTGCATCCTTTAAACGCAAAGCTGCAGCTCTGCGATGACCTTCCATGCCTTCGCTCGCACTTTGCCGAACTGCTGACGGTGCAACGATCTCAACGGCTTCCTTATCAAGCCATTGATGTGTGCATATTTTCAGATAAGCACCGACCCACAGACCTCCTGTATAGCGACTAGAACTCATAGTTGGCAGAGTATGATTGGTTCCACAACAGCCTTTGTCTGAGTATACAACGCTCGCTAACTCACCAATGAATAGTGATCCGAAGTTCCTCAGTTTTGCAGCTGTAGCATGTGGGTCTGCCGTATGAACTTGAAGGTGCTCAGCCGCAATATAGTCAGAATAGGCGATCATAGCTTCTTCGCTGTCACAAAACGTAATCTCACCATAATCATGCCATGCTGGACCTGCAACATCAGCCGTTGACAAGCTCTCAAGCTGCCGTTCCACTTCTATGAGAGTGGCCTGCGCCAATGCACGGTCTGTCGTAATAAGGCCAACGCGTGTCCTTACATCATGCTCAGCTTGAGCAAGAAGATCAGTAGCAATCATTTCGGCATTCCCAG
>Ga0114995_10003198_pt1 | contig 11218 bp, 6 predicted proteins | sample ArcticOcean_MG_C_11_FD_87038 | JGI IMG/M metagenome (GOLD analysis project Ga0114995, IMG submission 87038) | Marine microbial communities from western Arctic Ocean - ArcticOcean_MG_CB2_154 | ecosystem: Environmental > Aquatic > Marine > Oceanic | place: Arctic Ocean: Canada Basin | collected... | reverse complement strand
TTGTATTCATATCTTTGAAAGTTAATGCTAAATAAACTGTAATAAAAATAATTGAAAATAATTTTATATATGTAATATAATTATTTTTTTTTATAAAAATACATCTATCAATGAATAATAAAAAAATAGCTATTAGACTTGATATTAAAGCGATAAAAAAATTATTATAAATAATATCATTTATTGAAATTGTTAATTTATCCATTATATATTTATTAATAATATTTTATTATGTAAATATTTTCTATTTATAATATAAATAGAAAATATAATGGATTATTTAAATTTATTAGTAGATACAAAAAAAGAGTTTTCTATTTATTTGATTAATAATTTATCTCCCGAAATTAATAAAGGTATTTTTTCAATTTTTGAAAATTGTAAAACTATGGTTCAGCAAAATAATAATATATTAATGAGTTTTCAACAAGTATTATCAGATGTCCCCAATTGGCAAAGTGGAGTCGTGTATACAGAGACTATGCGTATTAAGGATAAAATACCATATATAGAAGATCTTTTAACAGCAGTTTTTATTAGTAATATGCGATTATTATGTTCTATTAAAAATAAAAATAAACAAATTAAAGTAAAAGTACCTAAATTAGAAACATTTATACATAAATGTTATATAGAAGTTGCTAAAGAATTTTGGTCATATACATATTTATTTAATGATAATATAAATAAATTAGAAATTCAAAAAAACAAAAGACAAATAGATATGATTATTAAGAATTCTATTGAAGAAGTTGTTAGAAAATTATTACCATTAAAAACTATTTTAAAAGATTATCTAGAAACAAATTTAGATACTGATGCAAATGATGAATCACAAGTAAATAATTCATTAGTTGATATTATTAAAGATACTATTAATCAACAAAAAGATAAAATAGTTGAAAAAAATAAATCAAGTAAACATGATACATCTGAAGAAGATATTACTGAAAAAAAATATAAAAATAATGATATTAATGATGATAATGATATTGATAATAATAATGGTAATAATGATAATGGTAATAATGATATTAATGGTAATAATGATATTAATATTGAACCAATTGTAGTTAGAGATAGTATAGGTGTGGACGCTCAATCTGAATTTAATTTTGATGAAAAACTATTTTTGAATACAATTTCAAATGATGTACCAGATGAACCAAATGTGTTATATCATACATTTGAACAAAATAATATTAAAGTTGTAAATATTAATAGTGAAGATAAATTAAAATTAAATGAAAATGAAAGTGAAAAAAAATCTGAAAAAAAAGATAAAAAAGATAAAAAAAATTATTTAGATAAATTTCAATCTCATAATACAAACTAATTATTATAAATAAAATCTATTTTATTGTGATTTTTTTTTATTTAATGAAATTTTTAATATTTTTTCTAGTTTACACATAATTTTATAATCTGGTACTGTTTTACCACTTTCATAATCTTGAATAATTTTACTATCAATACTTAGTTTTTGAGCTAATTGTTTTTGTGTTAAATTAACATTTTTCCTTCCATTTTGAATTAATTGTGAATTATTTAATGAAATTATTGGTTTTTTTTCTACATCTTCTTCATAATGTGTATTTGTATTACTTGTAGTTTTCTTATTAGAAATTGTATTATTTTTAGGTGTTTTTTTTAATACAATCGGATCCCAATCTTGTCCTTGTAAGTAACTCATATGTATTTTTAATTAATTTAATAAAAAAATCAATTTTATTTTAATTAAAATAATGATAAATAAACAAAAAATAAATAATATATTATATTAAAATGGAAACTATTAAAAATATATTTAGTGTTGCACCCGATAGTTATATACCATTAAAACATATAAGTACAATAAACTTAATATTTTGGTTAGCATTATTAATATTTATACTAGAAAATTCAGTTATTATGCTTTTTTATGGTCTACAAGGATCCACAACAATCCTCCCAATTGGACTTATTACCTCAATTACTAATATAATTAATAGCTTATTTATTAGGATAAGTTTCCCTTTTAAATTTATTGAACTAATTAAACCGTTTTCTCCACTATTATATGGAATATTTTATGTTGTATTATGTATTTATGCTATTATAGTAGGAGGTTTTAATAGTGTTATTAAACACTTTACCGATAAAACATTAGATATATAATTGTTTTAATTTTATTTATTTACTTTTTATCTACTCTATATTTTTCTAGTAATTTATCCTTAAAAGCATTATCTATACCAATATATTTATTAGTATTATCACAACTCATGCAACTATCAAACGGACAATCTGGTAATCCAGTATAATCTGTTTCAAAATATGAATTTGTAATATTATTTTTTATTACCATGTTTCCAGATGCTTTATCTACATTTAAGTTATTTTTTTTCATATTATTTTCATTTAGAACTTGATTAGCATCAACCTGTTTATTAGTATTTTTATAATGTAAAGTATCTGGTACACCACTAGTATTTAAATAACATAATTCACAATCTGTTCTAGGTTTACATACTGGTTTTTTTTCTTTAGGTAATTCAGCATTTTGTATAAATGTATAATCATTTTTATAAGATTTATAGAAACTATCATCTAAACTTTTAAAATAACAATCTATAAAACTAGTACAATGAGAACCCTTTTTCTTATTTTTTTTGTTAATTTTATCTAATTTTACTTTTTCATTTGGTTGTTTTCTTATTTTTTTCATTTGTATAGATTTTTCTTGAACGATTTCATTCTCCATTTCATCTAATAAATCTTTTTTAATATCATTTTCTGTTTTAATTTGGATTTCTGCACCATTAACTGCTTCATTAGTTTCAACTTCTTTATTATTAGTTACAACTGTAGATCCTATTTTAATTTCTTCATCTGTCTTAATATTAGTTTCCGAGGTTTTTTTAATAGAATTATTTATCATTTGTTTTTCAGCTGGTTTTATAATTTTCAATAATGATTTTTGTTTTTTTAATAAATTCTTTTTAGAATCAAATAATTCAGACATTTCCAATTTATTTTCTTTTTGTCTTAATATATTATTCTTAAGATCCATTTCAGTATTTAATACTTTATTTTTTTGACTATTTTCATTTCTGTTATCATTTTTGTATACAGTTTTTACTATTTCCTTAGTATCTTTTTCTACTTGTTTAATTTTTTCTTCTGTTTTTTTCTCAATTTGTTCTATTTTTTCCTTGTATTCTTCTTCTTTTTCTTTTTCATTTTCTTGAATTTTTGTTTCCACTTCTTCTTGTATTTTTTTCTCTTCAATTTGTTTTACCTTATTTTCAATAACTTCTTCTTCTTTACTATTAGATGTGAATAAATTAAATATTTTGTCTAAAACTGATGGAGATGAATCCTTATTAGCATCAACTATCATTTTATCTACTTTTTTAATTTGATTATCAATATTTTCAATATCCCTTCTTTGTACTATTCTATCTCTACTTTGTAATAATCTATTTCTTTGTTCTATTTTATATTGGTTTGATAATATATCTTTTTCAATCTTCATTTTTTCTAATTTTTTTTCCAAATTATCTAACATTTGTTGTTTTTTTGTATCAACTTTTACTTCTGGTACCTTTTTCTGTATTTTTATTACTTTTTTATCCTTTTTTTGTAAATAATTTTTAATATATTCGGTTCTTTCATTTGTTGATAACTTATTTATTAAATTATTTTCTAACAAATCTTTTTTATTTTTATCAGATATTAAAACTAAAAATGTTTGAACATCTTCTTTTTGATTTAATTTATATTTATTTACTAAAAATGTTAATGTTCTATCATTATTACTTATCTTATTTAAATATTCAAATGCTTTATCGATTGATACAGACATTAAATATTTAGATTCATAATCTTTTAGTTCAGTTATTTGTTTAACTTGACCATAATTAATATTAATTACATGGTTCTTAAATCTATCTCTATTACGAACTCCTATATTAATTGATGTATCTGTTTTTTTTACCTTAATAAAATCATTTTTAGGTATTTGTACCTTATCAAATATTATATGTGAGTTATTAGATTCTGGTACCACTAATAAATTAAATGTATCATCTTTAATAGGTTCATTTAAATTAATTGTTTGTGTAATTTTATCATATTGTAAATCAATACCATTATATAATATATTCGCAATTTCTACTGATTCATCTTCAAAACTCTTAATATTATATTCTTTAAGTTTTGTACCATTTACATATTGAACTAATTTATATGTATTTTTATTATCAAATTTTTTAAATGTATAATCATATGTATACATATTTTCATCGCTTGTTGGTTTTAGCCATATTTTAAATTTATCATTTATAAATAATGCCATTGATACAAATTCATTTTTGTTATTTGTAGTAATTTTTTCTACTGTTATATGCAATTCTTTTGATACTAATGATATATCAGAACCTCCAGCAATCGGTACTTCTTCAATTGGTATTTTATTATTGTTAAATATAGAATATAATCTAGTTTCATTTTTTTGTTTTGTTGTATCTATTATATAGTCAAATCTTCTTAATTGGATACCATCTATTTTTGTTTTTTCATCTGGAGATTTTACAAAAATTGTATTATTATTACCATTTAATTGTATTGTTTTGTTATTAAAATTGTTATATGAACTATTAGTAGAAGTTATTGTATAATTATTAATATTACTACTAGGATTATCTATAACATATACTTTATTATTATTAGCATCTAAACCAGACAATTTTGGTGTTAGATTTATATTATCTCCATCACTATTAGTATATTCTAATATTAAATCTACTTCATGATGATGATTTATATTATAATTATATATTTGTCCACTTGAACCAAAATGTAAAATATTTGAATAATCTTGCGATCCTTTTTCTAAAACTATTTTTGAATTTGAAATATATTTATCAGGTTTTTCTAAACTCATTTCAGTTATATCAGTTTTATTATACTTTAATTGATAATAATTTAATTTATCTGTTATTAATCCTATAATATCATTATTAAAATAATAAGACTTTATTTTTTCATCTCCTATATTTGTTAAAGTAAGTCTATTTCTTTCTATAATAGAAATATTTGTACCATCATATGTTAATTTACAAATATCTAAGTTACCATCATGCCTATAAATTAGCACATTTTTACTAGCATCACTTGTTATATATAATGATTCTATAGGAGAAGTAGGGGGAGGAGAAATAGTAGAAGGAATAGTAGGAGGAATAGTAGTAGGAGGAGTAGTAGGAGGAGTAGTAGGAGGAGTAGTAGTAGGAGTAGTAGTAGGAATAATAACTGTGGTTAAATCAGCTTCTTCTGGGCTAGATGCATCTAAATTTTTTATAAAATAAACATCAGTTTTTGTTTTTTTCAAACAACATATTTTAGTAGTATTGCCATCTATTCTATTTTTGAAAATATTAAAAAATTTACTATCTGGGTCGAATGTTGTTGTTGTTAGTATTGATATATCAATTGTATCATTATCATCTATAATACCAGTAGTATTTACAATCTTAAATGATATACGGTCACCTACTATATATATATTATTACTATCAATAAATACTTCTAATAAATTATATATTATATCATCAGTGTCATTTTTTAAAGTTTTGTACCTAAATGTAGTCTTATCTCGTGAATATATAACAGTTCCCTTATCCCCAACTATACATATTTCATTATCATTAACAAAAATATTATTTAAATTTGTATGTTTATTTATATTGTTTGAGTTTTGATCTGTTATTTTAAGACTAGTCCATTGTTTAGTTTCTAAATCATATTTTGAAAAATAACCTGAATTACCTACAACATATATAAAATTTTTATGATATGCTAAATCATTAATATTAGAGGTAACTTCTTTTGCTGATAAATCATTATATTCATTTAATAATAAATATGCTGGATTAGGGTCATTTTTTGGTATAATAGAACCACCAGTAAATTTCTTCAATCCACCTTTTAGTGAATTTAGTTTCTTATGAACTCTTAATATATTATTTGCATTATTTTTAATAATCTTATTTAATCTATAGTTTACATTTTTATTTTTATAGAATTCATTTATTTCCTTAAAGTATAATGATACTTCATCATTTGACATTTTTTCAATCATATTTAATTCTAATTCTACTTTATCTTTAGTAGAATCAGACTTATCAAAATAATTTACTTTTTCTACAGTTGTCATAAGAATTAGTTTTAATAATAATGATTCATTTGTTTCTGGTACATTTTTAAATATTAATTTATATCTTTTCTCTGTTTTTGTATTTCCCTCAGTTAATAATATATCATTTAACTTAAATTCTTCATTTTTTTCTCGTAAATGTCTTTCTATAATAAGATATAATACTGCTACTAATTTTACTTCTGTAATATCATTCTTAGGTTCAATTAACGCTTCTAATTTAGTTTTAAATGAACTATCAATTTTTTCAATCTTTGAATATTCTTCTAATAACTTAAATACTTTTCCAAATAATCTTAATTTTCTATCTTTTAATTTACCAGCTTTATTCTTATTCATTATATGCTTTTTAAATTCATTTTCTGTTAAATCAGCAAGTAAAATAGATTGTACATTATCCATAGTTGCCATATTTAATCCTTTTATCTTTTTCAATTCCTTCATATAATTATTTATATTTGATCTATTTGATAATGTATTACAATTTGTTTCTGCTCCAGAATATGAATATGGTGGTATAATTTTATACTTTAGGTCATTTATATTATCTACACTTAAATCTGTTAGGTCTATATTTAAAGGTTGTAATTCTACTGTAAGATTAGGTGCTTCTGGGGCTGCGGCTTTTTCACTTGGTTTTGCGTCTGGTCCTTGTGCTGCTTGTGCTGCAGTTGCTTGAGTAGGGTAGATTTGTGTTAGAAAATGATTATTATTTTTATGTTCTATTTTGTCATATAAATTTAATGTAAATTCGTTTTTATCTTCTATATCATAATCTATATCATAATCTATATCAAAAATGTTACAGTCTTGGAATTTAGGTGTTGATTTAGTACTTAGTTTTTGTTTTATATTATTTATTATGGCTCTTTTTATTGGGTCTTTATTATCTTTAATAGCAGTTTGTTCATCACTTTTAGTATTAGCAGTGGGGTGGATGGGTTCGAATACATATGTATTTAAAAATGTGTTTTTATTATTAGGAACACTACAATTTTTTTCTATTTGTATATCACTAGTAGCAAGACATAAACCAGATTTCCATACACATATATTTGTTATATATGTTTCAGTATCAGATAGAATATCTTTGTTTAGAATATTATCTTCATCATTAGTATTTAATAATTCTGTAAATAATATCTTATATAACTTAGTTATTTTGTCATTAACTACTTGTTTATCATTTTCATCTAATTGATATGTTAAAACTTTAAATTTAATGTTTATAACTGCACTATTACTTAGTTCACTTGTTCCTTGATTAATAATATCCATTTTTAAATATTTTTTTATTTTATCTAAAATTTTTGTAACTACATAATTATAATTAATTGTTTTAGGATTTTTCATTTTATAGTTTAATTCTACTTGAATGTTATCATCTTCATCAAATTCATTACCTAAACTACTATTTTCAATATATTTATTAATATAATATGTTTTTATATCTTTGATTAAAAATGAATTTATAGTATCCTTCATTTTTGCCTTATTTTTTGCGTAATTTAATTTATCAAAAGCATTTATTAATAATACCCTATAATTTATTTGCAATCCTAATTTAGTAATTTCCATATTTGAAATTGTTACAGTATTTGTTGAATCATTATTATATTTATTTAATAATGTTTGAATTAATAATTTCATATTTCCACTATCTTTCATTATAGTTAATTGATCTTCGGTATATTTTTTCCTCTCCTTATAAGTATAATTTGAAAAATCTGTGTCATATGTTATATAAAATGAATCATTAAAGTCATTTAAATGTGAATATGGATTATATGAAGCAAAATTCCATTGACCATTATTTGTAGTTTTTATAAAAGTATCTAAATTTTCAAAAGTTTCTTTTTTTGAAAAATTTAAAAATAAATATAAAATACTAATACAAATAATTAAAATTAAACATTTATTTGCGAATGGATTCATATATTTATAAATTATATTATATTTTTTTTATATATAAAACCTAAAAAAAAATACTATTATTATATTTATTATACTTTTTATCTATTAAAATTATAAAATTATGAAGGAGGTATACTAGTGTCTATATTTTTTTCTTGAGTTTTATTTAATATCATATCATCTAATGCTTTTCCCGGTGCTACTAAAGGAAAACATTCAGTAGAACCTACACTAAATTCACATAATAATGGTCCAGATGAATTTATAAACTTATGAATTGTTTTTTCTAATGTATTTTTATTATTACAATGTAAAGTATTAAATCCAAATACTTTAGCAACATTATAAAATGATGGTACATATTTATTATCTGTCGCCGTAATCCTATTATCATAGAATAATTTCTCCCAAGTATCTACCATTCCTAATGTTTTATTATTTAATACAATTACCTTCAAATTTTTTAAATCATATTGGACGGCAGTTTTCATATCACTTAATGTCATCATAAATGAACCATCTCCATCAATATCTATTACAGTTTTATCTGGATTTCCAATTGCTGCTCCAATTGCTGCGGGTAATCCAAAACCCATTACACCTAGTGAACCACTGCTAATAAATGTTTTTGGATGGGTCCAATCAATAAATTGAGCGGCCATCATTTGATGATTTCCTACACCAGTTGTAAATATATAATTTTCTTTGTTTTTTAATTGTTTATTTAATTCAATTAATACATCTTGAGTATACATGTTTTCATTTTTATTATATGTAAAAGGATAATTATGTTTCCATTCTTTTATTTGATTCATCCAATTTTCTCGTTTTTTATAATGAATTTTATTCATTAATTTATCGATAAATTTTCCACAATCACTATTTATACTATAATTTGATTCAACTATATTATTTATTTCTTTTTTATTAATATTACAATGAATAATACCCTTATTTTTTTTAGCAACTGGAGCATATAAATCCAAATTTCCAGTAGTACGATCATCAAAACGAGATCCTAAAGCAATTATACAATCTGATTCTTGGATAGATTTATTAGCATATACACTTCCATGCATTCCTAAAAACTTTAATGATAAATCTTTTGTTTCATCATAAACACCCATTGCATGAATAGTTGTTGTAACTGGTATATTACTTTTTTCAGCAAACAGTGTTAATTCTTTTGAATAATTATTACACCCTTGACCCACATATAATACTGGTTTATCTGATTTATTAATTAAATTACTAATATTATCTAAATTATTATCTAAATTATTATCTAAATTACTATCTAAATTATTATAAGTTGTTTTTTTTACATCATAATAATCTATTTTTGATGATATAATACATTTAGGAAGATCAATATGAACTACACCTTTTTTACCATCTTGTGAAATATTAAATCCTTCATTTAATACATCATCTATTTCATTAATATTTTTAACACAATAACTCCATTTAGTAATTGGTTTAGTTAATTCAACTGCTGGAGCTTCTTGAAATGCATTTGTACCCATTGACGATAATTGAACATTACCAGAAAATACAATTAATGGCGTACTATCATTTTGAGCATCCAACATAGGTGTTATCATATTTGTAATACCTGGTCCAGAAGTTACAATACATACACCAATATTTCCAGTAGAACGAGCATATCCAGTAGCCGCATGACCTAAATTTTGTTCATGTGTATGAATATAATAATTTATTTTATTTTGCTGATAAAAACAGTCAATTAGACCCATAATAGCACCACCAGAATACATAAATACATTTTTAACATTATTCTTTACTAATTTATTAAAAATTATGTTTCCTCCGGTTAAATACATATTATTTCTATGTATAATTAATTTAGAAATCAATTTAATAATTTATTTTATTAATAATAATTTATTAATAATTTATTTTAATATATTAAATATGAGTATTGGTTACGATGATACGGGTTATGAAATATATGATTCGGAAAAAATAAAAAAAAAAAGAGCATTTGTATTAAAACCTTTACATTTTAATAAAACAAATATAACATTTTTGATTATAATATTTACTGTAATATTTTTATTATATGATTATTGTTCAAATAATTTTGATATTGATTTACAAGAAGAGTATAAGGATTATAAGGACTCTGACTTAATGTTTGGAAAAAAAAATCTATGTCAATATGCTCGTGATAAATATATATATGATATTTTAGCTTTTAAAAAAGATGATAATACTATATCTATCATTGCATATGTTATTTTATCTATACTCTTAATAATATTGCTTTATTTTACTGGTATATTAGAAAGAATAGGAGTATATATAATAGATACATTATCCAGTGCTTTTACACTTGATAAAGTATTATACGGTACTAATTTATTTACACATGTAGGGAATTTATTTAGATGTAGTGATGAATTCTTTATAAGTTTATTTAGAAGAATTTTTTAATTTCTAATTTTTAATTATTAGATTAGTATTATTAGATTAGTATTATTAGATTAGTATTATTAGATTAGTATTATTAGATTAAATTTTTTTAGTAATAAATTCATATAATTGTCCAATACTACGATCACCCATATAGTCTTGCTTAATTAAATTATCTATACTATTAGTAGCTACATCAATTTTTAATATTGTAGGAAAACCATTAATACCTAATTTTATTTTCCAATTATCTGATAATTTAACACCATCTAAAAATTTAATGTTTCCATTATTTTCATTATCCATATGATTTCTTATATTTTCACTAAAATCTTTTATAAAACTAACACAATGGGTACACCAATAAGCATATATAACTACTAATAAATGTTTATTTGCTTTTGTTGTTATACTATTAATAGTGAAATCTTGATTTTTAATATGATTATCTATACATTTGGTAAAATCATTTTCAGAAATTTTAAATGAATCTAATAAACCATCTAATTTTTTTTCTATTTCTAGAGAGCTATGTCCATTACAATTTGCAACATTCCATCCAAAGGAGGAAAATTTTTTACCTATAGGATATAAAGTCGGATGTGTATCTGTTGTTTTTGTTGAACTTTGTAAGTTATTATTATCAATTATTAATATAATATTTTTTAA
>Ga0114995_10003196_pt1 | contig 11228 bp, 7 predicted proteins | sample ArcticOcean_MG_C_11_FD_87038 | JGI IMG/M metagenome (GOLD analysis project Ga0114995, IMG submission 87038) | Marine microbial communities from western Arctic Ocean - ArcticOcean_MG_CB2_154 | ecosystem: Environmental > Aquatic > Marine > Oceanic | place: Arctic Ocean: Canada Basin | collected... | reverse complement strand
TTGTCGTCGTCGCTATTACTGAAATTTCTTCCCGTCTTCGTTCAAGTGCAACTCGAGCTTCTTTAGCAGCAGTAGTAGCGTTTGCTTGAATACCATCAGCATCAGCATCATGAGTAGCAGTAGCAGCAGTAACGATTACGTCAGTATCAGCAGAGGAAGACGTCATCATCGTTTTATTATTATTATTATCATCGTCGTCGTCGTCGTCGTCTTTGTTCGACATCGAGGCCAATAAACGCTCCTCTATACTTTCGAAATTCGGTTTCTCTTTATTACTAGTAAAACAAATCCTGACTTACTCTTCTCTATTAACTCCCTCGATAGTAAAGTTTAGGCTTAGAGTAACTGTTTACTACGAAGAAGAGGAAGAAGAAGAAGAAAGAAAGAGCGAGCGAGCGCGTTATTGTAAATATAAATTGGAACAAAGCAAACACAGCGATGCAATATATTTATTGCCTTTGTTCGTTTTCTCCCCTGGATCTCGAGCGCGTCGAAACAGTGGCCGCAATTTTAATTTAAAGAGAGAGACCTTCAAATTTTAAGAGAGACCTTCTATTGTAAAGAGCATACATATCACAGTGCACTAGAGAACAAAAAAATTAGAAAAAACCAGTCAACTTTGATTGGTCCGCCTCGCGCTCGCTCTTCTCTTGAAATGATTGATCGGTAAGTACTAATTATAACAGCACAAATGAGTTACTACTATCTATTACGCTAAAGTTTAACTTGTTTTATGCGATTATATTATTTTGTTCCCAAGCCTATCGAAATCAGGTCTCTCGTAAATCTTGACCGGGAGAAATTTCTCGCGAGGCATATAAAAATTGTTCGCCCTTAAGAACTCCGTAACGTCCTCGCAAGAGCTTAAATCGATCAAGAACGGAATCATTTCGAACAAAGCGTCATCTCTAGGGTCATCAATGAACGAAGACACTGGTAGAGCGTTTTGTGGATGGAACATGTATGAATACGGAGAGTTATCGATTATGATCGTCTTCCTCAAATCTCTTCCTAAACACGTTAAATCTTTCACGTAATTTCCTATATTATTTTCAAGAGAAGATGATGAATAAGTAATTGAGAAGAAGGAGAAGAAGAAGAAGAAGAGGAAGATTTAAAAGTCAGTTAGTTTTAAGAAAGACAAAAATATAGAAACAAACCTTGAAACGGATAACATGCGTCCCTGAACAAGCGATGTTTGACCACTTTATATATATCCAATTTATCCATTAAAGGGTTTGCATATTTAGCCAACGACGCGGTGAATACGACGAGTTCGTATCTCTTTGCCATTTCGGTTAAGAATAAATCGACCCATGGTCGTTTTAGGACATATACGTCGGTTATTTTACCATCGATTTCGACAGGGATTATGTAATCCGGATTCGGTACCGGGCGAAACGACGAGTGTACTAAAGTTTCGTCTAAATCTAAAACCAAACACGGTTTTGACGTCCTCATCGTTTGAGGTGTTTTATCATTATTAGTAGTTGGAACAAAACTATACGTTTCAGGTGCTGGGAGAAAATACGCTCCGGTATGTAAAGTAAATCCTTCGCCGACGATGTTTGAGAATTGAGGCTTCAAACAAGGCACTGGAACGCAACCGGCCACGATTGGCGCTTTTTCTTCCTTTCTCAACGGTGCTTTCGCATCTTCTTTGATCGTTTGACTATTTTTCGCATTGTTTTTGTTGCCGTTATTAATTTTCTTTTGAATTCGTTTGTTCGTATGTTGTTGTTGTTGTTGTTGTGAAGTTGATGCCGTCGAGCCTCCAAAACAAGCTCCGAAAATCCTTACGAACAAATTGCTCGTCGTCTTCGTTCTATTTTGTATCGTCGTCGTCGTCGCAGCAGTACTACTCGTATAAACATTATGATGATGATCATCGCCTGTATATTGCGTGATTACTGATTCTCTCTCGTTATTACTATTACTATTGTTATTATTCGTAGCAGTAGTAGTATCCTCTCCATCAGTGTCAATATCGGTATCGAGGTAACGATGCGTTGTACGCATTTTCCTCGTTATAGGCGTCCCGGGTGACCATAACTGTCCTCGTCCAGGCGTTAACTCCTCCTTCTCCTCACGCTCTGCATTATCATCGTTAGTAGTTGTAGTAGTAGTAGTTGTACTACTAATCATCGAAGAAGTCGTTTGTTCGCGTCCATATAAATCATCTTCATCGTTATAGGAATACTTCTGTTCCGATAACGGTTTCTTATTCGTCGTACTGTTCACTCTAGAGAACACCCTTAAGAACGCAGCGGGTGATGCTTTCTTCTTCTTCTTCTTCTTCGTCTTCTTCTGCGATGAAGATAACGGCGTTGAGTCTACGTCGTCGTCGTCGTCGTCGTCACGTTCCTCGTCCTTCGTTCGATAACTACTGTTCAAGTGATCATAATCATCAACGGTACCGGCAAAACTGTTATTATTATTAGTATTACTCGTACTCGTACTACTACTGTTATTATTACTATTAATAATAATAGTACTATTATTCTCTAACGTTCTGTACTGTTTATTCGATAAAGGCATTACGTAGTACTGTACTCCACTAATCTCTTCCTTACTATTGAAGTATGATGAAATATATTCCAATAATGATCACTTCCGCGGGCCCAAGAAACGATTTTTTCGTCACAGAAGACAAAACCATAGAATTCGTGTACATAGTACACGGCATAGAACCAACAACGACGCATAGGAAAACGGATCCGAATCCCTCGCTCATCGCGTACATTTCTTTACCAAAAGTGTCAAAGACACGCTCTTTTTCCAACCTTGCTACTCGTACTAAAAAAATACCAATCATTTGCGAAATCAAACACTGTTACGAATTAGAGAGAGAGATATGATGTTGATGAAACCGTTAGTGATTAGAAAAATGTTTAGCACCGTGCGAATTATTAATCACGGCAATAGTAGTAGTCATAGCAGTAGTAGTACTGCGATGATCGCGTTCACTGAAAACGGACACAGAAAAAGAAATCATCGTCCGCGCAGACTTACTCTCGCCTGTATGGATGGAAACTTGAACACTGACAGTATCAGTACTGTCGTAACTACGAGCGAGGCAGTGGTTGGGACAACATCGACGAAACCGAAACACTTCGATGGGAGGAGAGAACGTTTAAGAAGACCTTTATTGACCACGGAGGAGGGAGAGGTCATTAAAGCGCATACGAAACAGGACAGGACGAGGATACAGGAGAGGACTAAAGGACATTTATGGCTAGCGCCGTTGACGAAGGGTGGGAATTTACCGTTCAGACGATTATGCGCTCAATTCGAGTGCAAAGTATTAGTATCGGAAATGTCCTACGCTCGGTTCTTAAATAAAGGATCGCCAGTAGAGAAAGCGCATTTGAGGAGACACGAAACCGAGAAAGTCTTTGGAGCACAAATAGCTACGAATCAAATAGAGGAAGGGTTAATCGCAGCTAGAATGGCTTACGAGTTCGGGGCCGATTTCGTAGATTTAAATTGCGGTTGTCCCACTCACGAGGTCACGAAAAGAGGTTTAGGGGCTAATTTATTGAGGAAACCGCAAAAGTTGTTCAGATTAGTCGAAGGCTTAGCGTCGGAATCGCTACTGCCGATTACTGTTAAAATTAGACTAGGCATAGAGGACGATAAACCTGCTTTGAAGTTAGCCGAAGAAATCGAAAACGCCGGCGCATCCGTTTTAATAGTACACGGAAGAACGAAAGATCAAAGGTATACGAAAGCGGCGAATTGGGATTTAATTGGAGAAATTAAATCGAGAGCGAACATACCGATCGTTGGGAACGGAGATATCTTAACGTGGTACGAGGCGAGAGATAAGTTAGAGCTATCGAACGCGGATGGGGCGATGACTGGGAGAGGCGCTTTGATAAAACCGTGGATCTTCCAAGAGTTCTATGAAAACAAGAGCATCGAGTTCACGGCTAAAGAACGAATTGAGTTTGTTTATTTCCGTTTGACTGAATATATGAAAGACTATTTCGGCGCCGATAAAATTGGCAAAAAACGATACGATCTGTTCTTCGTTTGGCATATAGGATTCTTTTGCCGATATAGACCTTTAGATGAAAACGTCTATCGCGAAAGAGCGAAATTGAATCCGTTATTACAGACTCGTTTAGATATTGCATTAGAGAACGAAGGAAACATAGACGATTTAGACCCATTAGAACGTTTGTTGAGATGTACGAGCGAGAACGCGCACGTAGAAATTGCCGAAATTTTATGGGCGAGCGAAACGAGCGAAGAAGCTATTGAAAAATTGACACTAGTAGCAAACTCGCTAAAATTGAGAGAGTTTGAGTTAGAGGTTTCACAATCAAATAGTGATAGAGGAGGAGGAGGAATAGATGATCGAAACAATAGTAACAGCAGATCATCACAAACGAGAGTTGAAAATGATGACATGCGCGGCTAATATTGTATTTAACAAGAACTACTACATGTGTATACTATCTACTCTCTATACGTTGCCGAGAAATTGTTTATTCGCGGTAGGTGGTTTTAAATTTATTGCACCGTATCCCATTCTCTTCGCGATATCATCTACGATTTGCTGATTAAACAAAGTTTTACCAGCTTCGCCGGCTGAATATGGCTGCGACATTTGTCGCATAAACGCTCGAGAAACGGTCAAAGCCATATCCGTGCTCAAGTTCAAAAGTTCGTCGGTCATATTATTAGAGATCCATTTCGGTAATTTTGAACGCTTATCGTGCGAATTATATCTCTTATCCGCGAAAACCATCAAACCATAATCAGCCTTGGAACGAATGACGCGACCGATACATTGCGATGCTTGTCGAATGGCATCGAACGTGAGAAAATCTTGTTCTCTAATTTGTAAAGTTTCGCGTAAATATTCCAAACGCGCTCTTAAAATTCGAGACAAAGTGTATTGATACGGAACGCCGTACATGATCACCGCTCGACCGTAGTGACGGTCGAAATCAATACCTTCAGCAACTTTCCCTCGAGCGACGGATAAAAATACGGCACCTCGACCGGCGTTACACGCTCGTCTATAATTATCTAAAGCTAAAGACGTTTCCACGACGTCTTGCGTCTCCATGAAAATCAACTTGTGTTGCATGATTTCTCTTAAAATTCCAGTATCGTGCCATTTCGAGATTATGTTTTCCATGTACGAATATGAGACGAAGAACGCGACTATGCCATCTGGAATGCTTTGCGCTAATCCAACCAGAACTTTTCCATAATTTTGAATGACGTTTGGATCTTCTCGCATATCGAATTTCGATGAAATGTGTTGTTGATCCGCTCCTCTCGTGATGACCATCGGGCATAAGCACTTTCTCGTCAAAGTCATCATTAATGATTTCATGACCATTGGAGTAAATTTCAATAATCTCGGATATAAATCAATGGGAGATAACGTCCCAGAGGTTATGAACACGGATTGATATTTTTTAAACACTGGAGCGATTGCTAAAGAGGCGTCTAAACACGCGAGTTGTAAAACTGGATCTGGAATGTGCGGATATCTTTCATCGTACGGTTCCATGATGATCGTAAAACCTTGATCGTATGTTCCAATTAATGTCGCGAAATCGGCTACTGAAGATAGCGCAGTAAACTCTTCCGTATCAACAATCATTAAAGTCTTTAACAAAGAAGTCAATCTGTCGTAACAAAACTTTAACGTATTCGCATCGACGCCGCCGGCGGCTTCCGATTTTTGTATAAACGTCCTCGGCGCTGTTTGTACGACAGATGGTGCTCGTAATTCGTGTCTTAAGAACTCGACAAATCTTCGCATTATTGCAACGAAATGTTCAGCGCGTCTTATGTTCCCTGGAATGATATTTGCCAAGATATCCTCTGCAATCACTGGGTTTGCCATTAAATCTTCCCCTCGTTGTTTCGAAATCGCTCCTTTAGTTGTTAATCCGTTCACTAATTTGTCGTATTCATCGATTAATTTTTGCTTATCTGTTTGTTTCATTTCTGTAATTTTCGTATTCAAAGTCGTTATATTGCGTTGCGCCTGGTCTAAAGTTTGCGAGCGCAAGTTCACTGATAAAGCTTCTATGCAAACGTTATCGATGTTATGCGCTTCATCGAAGACGACGATTGAGTTTTCTTCGAAATCTTCTGAGACTAATCCGGCAACTTTCGGGTCTAAAAGATATTGGTAATTATACACGACTACGTTCGCTTTAGCTAACGTCTGTCTTGCCAAGAAATATGGGCACCATCTCTTCTCTCTCCCAAACTCTTTCAAATCTTGCAAGGTGTATACGCCCGCTGGGATTTCGGCTTCTTCGGTGCCGACTTGTTCTAAATCTTCATAGAACTCGCATAATTTATCAGAGTTAAAATAATTTGTTGATTTTCCCTGCACTACTATACTACTCGTATTATTATTATTATTTTCCGCTTCTTCCAATAAATTACTCTTTACATCCGTTCTTATCCAACTCGCGGTTAAATTCCTACACCGAGCGTCGACGGATTCTCTCGTGCCTTCATCCGATACCTTCACGTTCACGCATAAATTCTTCCTCGACGATAGACCGATCGCTAGAATCTTCGTTCGTTCAATACTCTCGCAATGTAGTTCTCTGTACCTCTGTAACTCCTTCAACTCTGCCAAGACCTTCTCCATCTCTGGAACAGTTCTCGTACAATAAATCAACTTTCCTAATCGTTCTGGGTATTGTAATTGATACGAGGTTATCAGTGATAATAAAGTGATCGTTTTCCCTGTTCCAGTGGGCATCTCTAAGGCCCCATGTCCTTTATTATCTATCGCTCTTTTTAATTCGATCATGTATTCATATTGTTCTGGGTATAAGTATTCATATGGGAAGTAAATAGTCAATCCTTCCAAGTTGAAAATCATTTTTGTTAATTAATTAATTATATCGTTATTATTATTATACTCATACTTAATTATTATCATTATTATACATGTGATGCATAATATGTATATGATTTCTTTTATTTATTCCGTTGTTTTCTTTGTTTGATCGTAATAATAATCTCTCGCAGTAATTATTATTAATATTATTTTAATAAAGAAGACGAGAGAAAGGGAAAGATAGAAAGGAAGAGGGGAGAGGAAAAAGAAAAAAGGAGAAAACCCTAAATCGGGCAAATGCAGCGAAATCGTATTTAATGCCTCTCTCTCAAGATCTGTAGACGACGACGCAAATCGCTCATATACTATTCGTACTAATAACGCTCATATAACATAATAAACAAGATGGCCCCAGCACAAAAGAAAGGAAGCAAGAAAGTTCAATCTTTCGTCGTCGATTGCACGAGACCTGTACGTTTAAATAATTTCGTATATATTTATCGTCGTCGTCGTCGATGAAATCTTACGCGATACTTTTTAAGCCCTCGTTTTCAAACCATTTCGCTCGCGTGCGCTCGCTCGTATGTACACACAAACGCGATTTATTCCTATTAAAATTAACTGACTAATTGCACTCTTAATTATTTCATTAAATCAATTTCATGATAATAATAATAACAGGTTAACGATGCAATCATGGACATTTCATCGTTCGAGCAATTTTTGACCGAACGAATTAAAGTGCAAGGCAAAGCCGGTGCACTCGGCGACCAAGTCACAGTGAGCTCTGATAAGAACTCCGTCACGGTTTCTTCAGAGTCCGCTATGTCGAAGAGATACTTGAAATATTTGACGAAGAAGTATTTGAAGAAGCATAACGTGAGAGATTGGTTGAGAGTGATTGCCTCGAACAAGGACAGAAACGTGTACGAGTTGAGATACTTTAACATCGCCGAAGGCGGAGACGAAGCCGAAGAATAAATTATAGTGGGAAAATAGTAGAGAGAGAGAGAGAGAGAGAAATAAAATATAATAACATAGAGTAGTACGTGGTATCTGGGGTGATTCCTCTCTCTCTTAAAGAGAGTCGATGATGAAACCATATAAACATGTGCCGTACGCGTAAAAAATATAATAATGAAATGAACGTTTGGGGTGATTCTATCTGAAACCATATAAACGACACGTTCCGGGGGAGTTTTCTATTTAGCATGCATACATATATAAATTAGGTAGAGGATGACTTGAAACCGGTAGCAGTATTATTTAATTATTGATTAATATAATATACGTATAAAAATAATATATATCATTTAATTATTCGACGCAGTAGAAGAAGAGGATAACGCTATTAACTTATTCGTCACTGTTTTTGAAATCTCGGCGACTTTTTTGTTCTTCAAGAACGTTTCGTTCACAATTGCGCTGCTTATCAAGACTATTCCAATCCATACTGGGAAAAACTCCGGTTTAGATGTAAACACGAACCCGAATAGTTTATTTGCAACGACGCGTTTATAAAAGATTTGACCAATTGGGCCGTGTAAGATATAAATTGGAAACGAGATAGCTCCCAAATACGTCAACGGCTTCCAGGACAAAATGTTCGATAAAGAAAACTTATCATCATTGTTTGCAGTTGTCGTCGTCGTTGTTTCGCGGTGGATGTTCATCGTGAACCAAGCAAAGAGTGGGACGAATACGCATCTCGCGATTGCGTCCGACATCGCAAACAAGGAATACCCTCTGCTAACGATTAAGGAAACCATCAACAATAGAGGAACGATTGGTTTCAACAAAAATGATTTGTTATTAATAAGAGGTGGTGGTTCAATGCCATCAATCATGACCAATCGCGCTGAAACTGCGCCGATGAAAACGTCAATCGTTGAAAACAATGGCGAAAATCTAACCGAGTTCCAAAATAACCAAGACGGATGCGCTTTCGGTTGCATTAAACCTTCAAAAAATGTAAACCCATTTGAATCGTAACAATACGCGAATTTCACTAGAAATGTCAATAAAATTAATTTCCAAAACAGTCTTTGTAAACCTTTTCTGTTTAATTTAGCAATCGACGGTAAGGCGTACGGAATGCATACAAAGGCGAACGTCAAGGCGGATAAAAACCACGTCGGCGCGTTCCATAACTCGGCATGTGCCGGGAACCACGCCTGCGATAACGAAAACGTCATCAAACCGTGTAGAAAACTCTTCATCCATCCATTATAAGTAACATCCGCCAGCAAGAATATTGGCATAAATGCGATTTGAGTAATAAAATATAAAGGGTAATATCCCATCACGCGTTGAATAGTATACGCTACTTTCGTTGGTAAAAATCTCTTCTCCGTGTGTTCATATTTATTCAATTCAGTGGCAGTATATGCCGCGACGTATCCAGATAGAACGAAAAAAGCGCCTACGACGACGTTCACTTGTGACGATAGTTTCATCAAAAGAGCGTTCGTTGGCTGTCCAGCACAGGCAATGAAGTGTCCAATTGCGATGTATGCGATTAAGAAAAATCTCACAGAGTCCATTGCAGGTAAACGCGGTTTTGATGAAGATTCTGCTGTTTTTGATGGTGTTGCTTTCGTTTCGATCATCGATTTATTGGAAATTCTTCTTCTCATTCTTCGAATATTATTAATATTATTAATATTATTATTTCGTAACGCTTCATTCATTTCAGTCTTCGTCGTAACTGAATTATTGCTACTGTTATTATTACTATTAAAGCGACAAAGATTTATGCCACTAATTATCATCTTCTTCTTCTTCGTCGTTGAATTATTATTACATTTATTATTAGTCAACTGTCTCGTCGTCGTCGGTGTTAATGATAACGATGATCTCGTCGAAGCAATCATTTTCTTCTTCTTCTTCGTCGGTCGTCGCTGTTTTATAAATCGAAATAGTCTGACGAGGCGATTTTCTTTTTCTTTTCTTTTTTTTGTGCGTGCATGATTTTGGTAGGTTTAGGGTATCAAAAGACGTAATATTTATATCTATTAGTTGCCCTTAAACCCTATTATGTTTAATTAATCGGAAGGTCGACAGTTCGATCCTGTCATGACTCACTATTACGTTAAGGGTCTTTAGCAAAGTGGATAATGCGTCCGACTTCTATATTTTTTTTGCAAAATGCAAGAAAAAGGGATACATTTTTTGCTAATTCCGTAATAATTGCGTCGATGCGATCGTTTTGAGTCCACACGCGAATGATTTTGAGAAGATTGCGAGAATGCAGATCTCCGAAGAAAAAAATTAAAACCAGCAGCCCATGTTAATATGATACTGTATAATCAACATATAAATCAAAACAAATCAATATAAATATCTTTCTTTATTACATGATTATTAGTACTATTTAGTCTCTCTCTGTCGTGCTTACGTGTTCATACTGTTCCTTGAACTCATACATAGTCGCACGTGAAATCATCAGTGTTCTACTTTATATATACGAGTACTTTGTAACGAGAATATAAATAATAATAATAATAATAATAATAATCGATGAAAAAAACTATTACTACTGCCAATAACTTAATCGATCGATTAGATGAATTCTATCTTAATTCATCCAATAATACTAATACTAATAATGCTAGTTTATTAATAGACTCTGACGATGAGTTCGATGAAGATATAGTCTTATATGACTATGATTGTACCACCTGTCATAATACCGTTCCTATCACTGATGGTACAAGTACTAATAATATAAAGACGTTTGTTTATGGCGACGTGATTACGGCAAAAACACCATCGATATTTACACAAATTAAAACAGGCATTAGTAATGGCGCCGAGATGTTATCTTCGACTGTAGTTAATGGCGTTCAAGTCACTGCGACGACGTCTTTATCGATCACGAAATCGACTTTAACGATTAGTAAAGACGTTATTCAGTTTGGGATCAATCAAATAGTACAACATACATCGGGCGCTGCGGGAAACATAAATATTGAACAAAACGAATAAATTGATGACATGCAAAGCGTTTTATTAACAACAAAAGGAGCTATTTTAGAAGAAGAAGAAGAAGAAGAAGAAGAAGAAGAAGGATTTACGATTGATTCGATTATATTAAATAATAATAATAATAATAATAACAAAAGTAACAAAAATAATAATAGTAATAATAATAATACGATGACGATGAAATGCAGTTATCTTCAAAAAAAATTGTGCTCGAGTTGTTTCAGTAACGAAAATAAGCAACACGCAATCATCCCATCGGACGTGTTCAATCGTTGGGATTTCACGAAAAAAATTGTATGCAACAAAGCGTTCGAATTTTTAGAGAATACGTTCAATGAGCCAGTCATAAGCTTACGAAAGCTGAACGAAATGAATAAATATTATTACTCAACATCAATTGCATCGAGAG
>Ga0114995_10003195_pt1 | contig 11228 bp, 9 predicted proteins | sample ArcticOcean_MG_C_11_FD_87038 | JGI IMG/M metagenome (GOLD analysis project Ga0114995, IMG submission 87038) | Marine microbial communities from western Arctic Ocean - ArcticOcean_MG_CB2_154 | ecosystem: Environmental > Aquatic > Marine > Oceanic | place: Arctic Ocean: Canada Basin | collected... | reverse complement strand
GATGTGCGTAGGCACGTCTGGTGTGCTTTCAGCCTACGAACAAGAGGTCGAGGGATGAAGTTTGGGGAAAAGCGGCGGTCCCCGTTTCGCGATGGTACGTTTCGGATCGACCGGGCGCCTGCAGGTCGCGGTTCGAAACACTCGACGAGAGTTCCGCGCGCGCGGGTGCAGCGAAACTCGTGGGGTCTACGGGCGACACGAACGAAACGCGGTTTGTGATCGACGCGAGTGCGGCGAGGTGTGGGGTGCGCGCTGAACCCTCGCGAAGGTGAAAAGCGCGTGGACGGCACCCCTTCTGTTAAAAATCGGGTGTCGTGATTTTTTCTCGGGACGAAGGAGATGATCGTAAAATCCATCATCAGCCACGTCTCTCTCGGCCATTGTCCCGCGCGCCGCCCACGTTCGCGCGCGATGGCCACGATGCCGAGCGGGACATGCGCACCGTCATTCGCGCCCTCGTTGTCCCGAGAGTTGCGGGACCGACGTAGGGGGGGTGCGCGTCATCCCCGACTTGGTTCGTTTCGGGGAAGCCCGATCGCGAAATCTTCTCCATCTCCATTCCAAGTCGCGGTCCCGAAACGACAGACCACGGACGTTGACGATGCCGGTGCGTTCCGTGACTTGATGGAGCGCGCTGGTGTGAAACACCGGGTGCGGCTGGCGAGCGGCACCCGGGGCCGCGGGCTGTTCCCCTCCGGACCAGTGGGCTGGGGCGGAAGCGCGGTGTTGTTAAGCGTGCCACTGGACGTGTGCATCGTCGCGCCGTTCGGGGATGCCGAAACGACAATCGCGGATGAGCTCGGGTTCGGGAACGAATCATCAGGGAGCGCAGGGAGGGGTGCCACTGAAACTAAAGACACGTACTTGATACTGCGCACGGCGTGGGAAAAGCGCAACGGGGTGACCTTACCGGGTGACATTACTTGTTTACTGGACTCGAAAAGCGGTGATGATCGGGAGTTAGCAATCGCGCTTTGGGTTCTTTTCGCGACGAGAACGGGCTCCTCAAAAAAAAGCATCTGGCGCGCGTACCAAGCGTGGCTCCCAACCCCGGACGAAATGCCCTCTCTTCTCCTGGCGAGTGACAAGGAGCTGGAGCAGCTGCAAGACGTCGTGTTGAAAAAGCAAGCGCAGGGGCTACACGCGGAAATGCACAAAATTCACAAGAAAGCCGCTGACTTGTTTGCCGCCGGAAACGACGCATCAGACAACGCGTTTACGAAATCAATCACTCTGGACGACTTGCGGTGGGCGTTCGCGCTCGTGGCGAGCCGCGGCGTGGCGTCGCCAATCGGCGGGTCTGCTTCTGTATTTGATGCGGGTGGCGCTTCGAATTCCCCAACTTCGCCCCCACAGTTCGCCGCCATCCTCACCCCGTTCTTCGACATGGCCAACTCGGACGACGTGTCCCTCTGCACGTCGGTTAAGTCCGTGCGAGGAACGCAAGACGAGGACGTGCGAAACGCGGCGCGCATCGTTTTGGAGAAAGGGTTGAACAACGGCGTGGGCGGCCCGCGAGTGGTTTTGGAAACCGCGAAAGGGTTACAGAACGAAGACTCCGAGATCGTCATCTCGTACGATCCGGACGCGCAAAACGCAGAGCTGATGCTTCGGTACGGGTTCAGCCTACGCGGTAACCGGAACGAACGGCTTCCGGGGGTGTCTTCGGGTGAATTGGAAAACGGAAACGTAAAAAATCCAATCCCCAAAAGATGTCGCCCGGAGGTTATGCGCGCGGCGCTTGAAACTGCAGGTGTCATGACCGAAGATGTGGACGCTACCGAGCGTAGACGTCTGATTTGCGCCGTCGCGAGCGCGTGCGACGGGTTCGGGAACCCAGATGACGATGACGATGACTGGGAGCTCAGTGTAGTGGAAGTGGAGGGCGAAGTTGCCATCGCTGTCGAATTTCGGGCAACTTGGCAAAAAGCCGTCGCAAGTTTCGAAACCTCCTTAGCGCAGGACGAAGCGGTTTTGACAGCCGCGAAAACAAACTCGCTTCCAGGCGCCACGCCTCGAGTACTCGCCGCGATTGAATACCGCGCGGAGCGGAAGCGGGTGTTGGAAACGGGAATCAACGCCATGGGGACCTACATCGAGTGGCTGGAAGCGGACGAAGAAGAGGAAGACGCGAGCGGCGGGTTTGAGGACCAGGAGTGATTTTTATAAAACGCCACGCCACGCCTGTCCCATCTTTGTGTTTTCAATCGAAGGTTACCTCTTCTCTCTCCCCGTCTCGCGATTATTCCACGTTGCCTGTTTTTTCTTTCACAAAGCAGACTCGAACGCCTTCGCCGTCGCGGCGACCAATTTCGCCTCCGCGAGCTTGGAACCGTGACCCGCAGCTTTGACGTAGAGTTCGTTCGCCGTTTCGATGTTTTGCGCGACGCCTTCGCCGCGTTCGTAGCACTCTCCGAGGAACACACCCGCGTCTATCGCGCCGTTCTTGAGCGCCTTTTCCCACAGCGCTATCGCGTCTTCGTACCGCCCCTAGGCCGCGCGCAACGCTCCCAAGTGAAGCTGCGACAGCGCGTCACCCTCTTCGGATTTCACACCCCACTCGGTCACGAGGATACTCGCGGGCGGGAACTCGTGCTCGATCACTTTGTGCAACAAACGCGCCGCGGCATGTAAGTCGAGATCCAAGGAACCGCCCATCCCGTCCCGATACGCGCCCGCAAGCAAAAACTTCGCGATGCCGTTACCCAAGTCCGCCAATTTGCGTATCAGCCGAAGGAATTCGGGTCGGTTGGATTCATTGCCATCGTTTACCAAAGAAACTGCGTGCTCGACTAGCTTACGTATCGCCGACTCGCGAGCTTGCAAGCCGCCCTCATCACCACCCTCCGCAGCCTTGAGGACAAAATCTAACGAGGTCTCAAGGTTTTCTTCAACACCGAAACCGTGACCGTAGCATACCCCAAGGCCGAATTGAGCGTCGGGGTGGCCTTGAGCTGCGGCTTTCTCCAAGTACGGCAAGCTCCTCTCGTACTTCTCGGTTTGGAGGTAGTGACGGCCGAGAACGTTCTGCGCTTCGGCTTCACCTTGCTCTGCGGCTTCTTGCAACCACTTCAGACCAGTCTCAACGTCTTGTACCAAACCTTCATGTCCTTCTTTGTACATCATCCCAAGTTCGAACTGGGCCGTGGCGTGACCTTGATCCGCTGCCTTTTCAAAGTACTCGATGCCGAGCTTCACGTCTTTGTCGACCCCTTCCCCGTTCAGATACGTCTCCCCGAGAACGGCCAGGGCGTCCGGTTGATCGCCCTCTGCGACAGCCCGTTGAAGCCACATAACCATCATCGCAATGTCTTCCTTTCCCCAGTACCATAATCCGAAGGTCACCATCGCGTCCGTGCTACCAGCCTCCGCGGCGCGTTTGAACCACTTCAAGGCTACGTCCAGATTTTTCTCGACGCCTTCCCCGGCTTGAAAACAGCACGCGAGGTTGTACATAGAGTCGCTTTTGTTGAACGTAGACTGGCCTTGGGCTTGCTCGCTCGCCTTCCTGAACCACTGGTACGCGTTCTTGAAGTTCCCCGTCGCATAACAGATCTCGCCGAACATGTGCGTCGTCCCAACGTCCACAGGCGTCGAAGGCTCTTGCTTCTCCGCGTTTAAAAAGGCGGTGCTCACCGCCCTCAGGCTGAGCCGCGTTTTGAAGTCCGTGACGTTGGAGAGAAACACGGACGCGAGCTGCTCGTTGGGATCGAACGTCGCGCGTTCGGGTTGGATGGGGGTGTTGGCGGTAGGTTCCATGCGTTAGACTGGTGGGGAAAGCGCCTTGGCAAGTGCGAGACCGCCGCAGTCGTTGCTTTCCACACCTGCAAAAAGAAGAAATCTTTTCCTCGGAAGACACGCCAACTCAGTTTCGCTGAAAGCCACAACGACCACGACTTTTCCTCACACCGACGCACACCGAGCTCATCGCATCTTGTCCTCTCCCCACGCACGATATCATGACCGGAACCACTCAAGCCGCGCAGGCTGACACGGTGCGAGCCCGTGTGGCGGACGAGTGTACGAAAGTGGCGGTGCCTGTCATCGTGCGTGCCGTCGCGAACCTCTTTCCTTTCCTCGGACCCCGCGAAGCCTGGGAGTGACCGAAACCTCTCTAAGACTCTCTGCTCACCGCGCAAACCCCACCGCACTCACGCAGATGCCCACCACGGACGAAGCGGAGACGCAGACGCAGATGCCCCTGCGCCAGGTCCTGATTCCCGTGGACGGCACCCCGCAGTCCGAGTTCATGGTCGACTGGGCGCTGGGGAACTTTTGCCGCGAAGGCGACCAAGGTAAACTTTTCCAAAAACAACTTATTTTCCCCGGCGAAAACAAAGCGAGCGCGCCGATGACGATAAACCCGTGAGGGTTCTGAGACGCGGAGCGATTCGTAGTCAATGCGGAACACTCCATTCCGAGGCGCGTATCGTTTTGTTCCTCGCCGGGGTTCGTGGATCCCTTACTCTGAGTCGCGGAGCGATCCGTGGTCAACGCGGAGCACTCCATTCCGAGGCATATCTCGTCGTCGCCGGGGATCAATTCATCGACGTCCTACTGACATAACACTACCCACTTCCTTCCCGGCAGTAAACTTGCTTCACGTCATTCCCAAGTGCGTCACGCGAATTGATCTTCCCACAAATTCACGCGCGCGCGTCTTACCAAAGAAACAGCCGAGCCTGTCGCCCACTTCTGAGACGAATAAAAAACCCAATACCGTCACCACGCGCAGGCGCTACGCCCCATCCTCCACGATGTACGGCTTCGAGGAGTACGTCATCGACGTCCCGGACCCCGAACAAGTAAGTGTAACACTCCCAAACGCTAAGCATTATTACTCCCATTTTACTTTTACAGCCCGTCGCTCGCGTACCGCGAACGCGACTCGCTTCCGTTTCTGGACCCAAAACTCTTATTTTTTTCCAATTTTGGTGACACCAAAACGCAGGAAAACGCGTGGAGGGCTGATGCGGAGCGGTACTTCGTCAGGAAGATCTACCCCAAAGTGGAGAAGGCGGGTTTCAAGTACACGTGCGAAATCGTGGCGTTCGAGGTAAGCGTTGGGCCTTTCCCAAATCCTGACACACTGTTGACAGCCCCTGGTCGAGTGCACTACGGCCGTACCAAGTGCACAGATTAGAATCCAACTCTCTGACTGTTCGGTCCGAATCCGGCCGACTGTTTACTCCTTCGGTTTACGAGAACACTACGAAAGACTGACATTTTTCTTTTCCAATCGCGAGACGGACACGACGAGTGTTGGGGAAATCGTGTGCGAGCGCGCGGTTGACTCAAACGCCGCGGCGGTGATCATGGCTGCGCAGGGGAAAAGCAGGATCAAGGAGTTCTTCGTCGGGTCCGTCACGAACTACTGTCTGCACAGAAGCAAGGTCCCGGTGATCGTGTTCCGAGCGCCGCACGGTGACGGGAAGAAGCCGGACACGCCGGACGCGGCGGAGGCGAAGAAGGAAAAAACGAAAGAGGAACCGGCCGAAACTTCGGAACCCCAAAGCTCCGCGATGTTCTTTTAACGCGAAAGGCTTTGGGCGTCCGGGAAAGACTTTGGGCGTCCGCGAAAGACTTTCCTGGAACGCAAAAGACTCGCAAAGATTTGAGCACCTCTCTTGTGCGTTTGTGGTTCTACCTTTCCTGGTTTCGAAATCGTGCAAAGGAGCGCTATGAATTGACCGTATCTCGTTTCGGGTGGACGAGTTGGAAATCGTTTCAAGGTCAGGTGAAGTTTACGTGCAGTTTCGCGTGACACTTTTGGGCGACACGGCGATTCATCTGGAACACAAGCAACAGTCAACGAGTCGCGTTTGAACGTTATGCCGCGTTGACCTTTGCGTGTATTTCCGACAAATCACCGTGACAACCGCATCAGTGTTACGTCAAAGTGTCGTAAACAGCACCCGCGCTGTGAAAGGATGTCCACCAAGTGTGTCGCGCGCGAAACGCGGTTGGTTCATGGCAAGGCCGTTTGTACGATTTCGAAACCGCGAGACGCGACTTTAGCGTCTCGCGTACGAATCAAACGCTCGAAAACTATAACGCAGTGTCCAGCTTCTCGGAGTATAGTGAGCACCTGTTTTAAAGTCAGCCTCTTTTCCGGTGAGATGAGTCCAGCGCGCACCAACGGCGTTCCTGAAAGCCCGGCGTCGGCGCACTCTGTCTCATCTCAATGCAAAACTTGTTGACTTTTGCAGGTTCTTTCTCTCCTCTCGAGAAGCTCGACTCGCGTTCAAGTACTCCAGCTCTGTTGACTCTTACGCGAGATGCTATCTTGCGCACGATCAAACGCTTGGAAACCTGGTATTGGCGTTGGAGGTGTTTCTTTCTGATTCGAGTTGAGCTCCTGCAAGGTGAAACAAAACCGACGGAAAGCGGAACGCGACCGGCGCCGTCGGTTTTGTTTCATCGCTTAGTAGCTTACCTCGTTGACGAAAAAGACACCCCCAACTCCCAATTACAGGTTTTCCTTGGGTTTCAACGTACGCAAGATGACCCGCCATATTCGACGACCACAAACGCAACGGGAAAGGTCATAGTAGGTTGAATTTGAAGTACTCCTAGTTTACGATGAAATTGAAAGTGCATTTGTTTCACAACCCTCTCTTCTTCTCCCGTTCGCGCGTTTGTTTGTTTATCGGCGACGCCGTCGATTCTCTGGGAGAAGTTTTGACGGCGCGCGTCACGTTGAACGCGCGCAGCGAGAGCGAAGTTTTGTGTGATCGTCACGTGACGAGCTATAGCGGTAGTTTTGTTTGGTCGCTCACCGGTAGCTCGCCCGTGTCACCCGCGGGACCCACGTTACTCACCCACGGACCCCATCTTACCTTATTTCTTCACAGCTTCGTCCACCGCGTCCAGCACCATCTCAATCGGCGCGACGGTCCCGAAGTCTTTCTCCTTGTGTTGGAACACGACCCTGTGTTTGTTCACCACGAACAAACCGCCCATTATCAACCCCTCGCCCGTCAGCGTCGCGTCCGCTTTCGTCTTCGCGTCGATGTTCCGGTACGCCTTGTACATCGTGCTGAACGGGTTGAGAAGCGCCAGTAAGAATGACTTCTTCCGCACCACCCCCCCCCCCAAAGTCTTGAAAAAAGCCAAGTCGTCGTCCAGAAACAAATCCGTGTCCTTTCCCCAGTACCTGTACTCGTCGTACTCGTCGCTTCGGAACAACGAAATCTCGTCGTCCCCCACCAAGCCGTTTCCTTTCAGAAGACACACCAAGCGCGCGCCCTTGGCCTCAATCGAGGCTTTCTGGGCGTGCAGCTCCGCGGCTTCCGAACGACACAAAACTCACCCGGGTCGCCGGAGCACTAAAACCACCGCGGGCTTGTCGTGCCAAAGCGTGGACGCTTTGAACGATTCCTTGCCGGGGAGCTTCGTCAGCTTCGCACCCGCCAGATCGCTGAGCCTCGCGGTTGGCGCGAGCCTAGTAGCAACGGAGGCCATCTCCCTCGACCCTACCAAAGAGGCGAGTCCCACGAGAACCGCGGCGGATGTTCCGAGGGTTTTGGGTGTACCCAGGCGCCGCAGGTGCCTGAGCATACTGGCGCGGTGGATGGTCGGGAAGACGATAAAAAGCGAACCACGTGGCCACGCAAATCTGCGCTGCGCCAACGCGCTTTCGTTTTCGGATGTCTCGAATAATCCCTCGGCAGGCCCCTCCTCACTGTCCTTCGCGCCTTTCCCATGGCCACCCTGGTCCTGGCGTCCCTGCGTCCCGCCCTCGCGGTCCGCGCGTCTGTTGGCGCGCGCGCCCAAGGACGCGCACAACTCGCCCCTGCTGCCGCGATACCGGCGCTCACGCAGCGCAGGTCGGTTTTCGGTTCGTCCGGTTTACACCTTTCTGGATCCGACGCATTGACCGTGTCTCTGGTCTCTCCTCGGTCCAAACAACGCAAATCCGTCGGCGTCGCCTTTGCCCAGGCCAAGGACTCCGAGGACAGCACCGCGAGCATCGCCAAGAAGGTACAGCGCACCGCTAACGCGTGCAAAACCTTGGGCCGGTGGGGTTTCTGGGGGCAGCTCATCTTGTCCACCGTGTCCGCGGTCATCGTGATCTTCTCCGTGTTGTTTAAAAACATCACAAAAGCCACCGACGCCGGGTTGTACTTCATTTTGTTCGGCATCCTGTGCGCGTACTTCACCACGTTCTGGAGTTTAGGGATTGGCAAGCTGGGGGCTAAGCTACAGAGTGCGGTGACGCAGCTGGATTTGGTGCCCCCGCGAGCGGAAGTCGTGAAGCAACTCTCAACCGGCTTAACGGTGAACTTTGTGGGGTTGGTAAGTATTTCCCGTTTACCACATTCCGAAGACTGATTGCCCATACGAGACTGACACTTTTTCTTTTACAATCAGGGGGCCACCATCGTCGGCCTGCAAGCCACCACCGGCATCCTGTTCGCCAAGTCCCTCACCGCCGCAGCCGCGTCGCCGTTCGCGAACACAGGGTACAACCCGGTTTTGGCGCTGGACATTTTTCTCATCCAAGCAGGCGCCAACGTGATGTTCGCGCACTGGATCGGCGCCGCCATTTCGCTGTGGCTTTTAAGAACAGTCAACCTGCCGACGCCGCAAAAGTAGACGTGTTTGCGGTGTGAGGGGACGAGATGACAGGTATTGAGATGACGAGAATCACAGGTAACGACGGTGCCGTAATGAACGTGGTACTCCCTTTCGTGATACTAAGTTGGAATTCGGACGAAACAACCAAAGATTACGCACCCGCGTCGCCGTTCGCGTTTGCCGCTTCCGGAACCTCGTCGGCGTCGCCATCTCGCGCATCAACCCCTTCTTCTGCGTCAACCTCACCTGCACCTTCTGCTTCATTTTCTTTGTCCGCCCGCGCGGCACGTGCGTCGCTCTCCAAATCCCCCTCCGTTTCCCCCCCCTCGACCCCGCGCGGCGGCGACACCTCGTCCAGCCACGGGTGCGCCAGCGCCTGCGTGGCGGTCGCGCGCAGGTCGGGGTCGAAGTGCAGCATGCGCTGCAGAAAGTCAGCGCAGGCGTGTGCTTCGTTTTCGGGCACGCCGTACTTTTCGTGGAGCACGTTGTGTATGGGCCAGTGTTTCAGCCTCCTGATGTGCCGCAGCTCGCCGTTCCGGGTGAAGAACTCCCGCGAGTGTTTCCCAAACGTGGCGATCTTTTTCGAAATCGGCCCAATGAGTTCCATCATCAGCGCCAGGTGGTCTTCGTCCCGGTCGTACTCCTTCCCACTGCGCGGGTCGAAAAGAAGGTCACCGGTGAGCAACTCGAAAACCAAACAAGCGGCGCTCCACACGTCCGCCGGGGTTCCGTATTTCGCGCCCAAAATAACCTGATTGAAATAAAAGAAATGTCAGTCTTGCATGGTCAATCAGTCGGCGGAATGTGGAAATGGGAAATACTTACCTCAGGGCACCGGTACTGCCTCGTTTGAATGTCACTCGTGAACTGCTTGTACGTCCAGCACGCGTTTCCGAGGTCCACGACGCGGAAACCGAGACCGCACAGGTCGGCTGGAACGGGCGTGGGGCCGCCGCCGCGCGAGGTTGGTGGTTTTTTTTTAGTTTCGGTTTCGGTTTCGGAAACCTCGTTTTCTTCTGAGGCGCATGACCCACCCCCCGGGGTTTCCGAGGTTGACGGAAGGATTTCCGTCAGCTCAGAGTGGATAGTTGTTGGAGCATCACCCGACCGGCCGTTGGCGACACCGCCAAGCGTATCACCATCCTTACCAGCCACGTTTTTCCGTTCCGAAACGCAACCCGCCGGCGCCTCGGCCGGGAAACGCAAATCGGATCTGGACTCCGCCAACTCAACCACTTCACGAAGCACGGACTCGAGAGTTTCTTGAGCGCCATGTTTCTTCGCGTCCGCCTCGGTTTCGACTTCGGTGACCGGAATTTCCTTTACGTCTCCCACCGGTGCCTCGGCTTCAACTCGATGGTTTGAAACTTGTTCACCGATACCTGCTCCCGTTCCCCGCTCGCCGACCGCAACCGCGGGGCGAACGACGACGCCCGCCGCCGCCGACGCGAAGCCGGCGGATTCCTTCGCCCTCACCTCTTCCCAGGAGGGCAAAATTTTCGTCAACAACACGTTTTCGGGTTTCAAATCCGTGTGGATGATGTTTTTGCGCACGTGCAGGTACTCCAGCCCGCGCAAAACGTCCCTGGCCATTTGCTTCACGAAATTCACCGGCGCGCCTCGGTAGTCGAACCGCTTAATCACATCCAGCAGGTTGTTTCCAAGCACGGGAAACGTCATGCACACGTGCGTCCCGTGCGGGCCTTTGTGCGTGAACGAATCAAGCAACGTCACCACGAACCGCGCGCCTTGTTTTGAGTACTTCTCGCGTTCGGGTGAACCGTCGACGGTACGCGCTGAACCGTTGACGGTACCAGAACTGGCCTCCATCCCCGGTTCGATTCCACGCGTTGCGCCTTTTTCTTCTTCGGTAGCCTGACTGCTGGTGCTCACGGACGGACTACTCGTCACTGATTTATCGCTCGCGTCACGCAGTTTCGCGCCGAACCGGGAAGCCGCGAGACGCCCGGCGTTTTTCGATTTCGATTTCGTCTTTGTTTCGCCGGCCCGGTGGTGCGGCCGTTGTCGCTTGTCCTTTTGCTCTTTGGTTTCCCCGAAGTCCACCGACTCAACATCCTGCACTCGTTTCAGAATCTCGATCTCATCAAGCGCGGCTTCGGTGTAGTGGCTCGCGCTTTTCTGAACCTTCAGCGCGATTTGCGTGCGCGTCTCGAGGTCGTCGCAAAGCCACACCGTGCTGAAATGGCCCCATCCCAGTATCTTCCGAACCACGTACCGCCCGTCCCTGAACACCTCGCCCACCTTCACCGGGTGGTACCCGCCCTTGCGGTACCCGTCACTGCCTTCGTCGTCGCTGCCGCTGCTCGCGCTGTCCCCGTCGTCGTCATCGTCGCCTTTCTCAGCCCCGCCGTCACTGCCGGAACCGTTCGTTCGGTCGGTCCCGACCACACCACCTTGTCCCTTGGCTTTGGTGTCCTTTTCCTTCGCGCCGCCGCCGTCTTTGCGCCCGCCGCGTTGTTGACGATGCTTTCCCCCGCCCCCACCGGCCGTCGGCACGAGGAACTTAGCAGGGACCACCGGCATCCCACCAGGGACACGTCCACGTGGAAACCCGCGCCGGTCGGTATGAACCGCGCAGATCACGCCGCCGCCGTCAGGCGACATCAAATCGAGATTACCAAGTTTCG
>Ga0114995_10003193_pt1 | contig 11230 bp, 12 predicted proteins | sample ArcticOcean_MG_C_11_FD_87038 | JGI IMG/M metagenome (GOLD analysis project Ga0114995, IMG submission 87038) | Marine microbial communities from western Arctic Ocean - ArcticOcean_MG_CB2_154 | ecosystem: Environmental > Aquatic > Marine > Oceanic | place: Arctic Ocean: Canada Basin | collected... | reverse complement strand
TATTGTGTAAGTACCGTTAGAGTATGGTTGTAGCGCGTATTCAGTTCCAAAATTTTGTGCTAGCCAATTTGCTAATACTTGATCGTCACCCCTGTTAAACGCAGACAACATAGTCATACCATCCAGATAAGTTCTACCTACATTTACCATGCTTAGAGCAGCTTGCGTTTCCATATACAACGCAGTGTTGTTAGTACGGGCAGCATCGCTAAGCTGTACGTTTAATCTAGCACGTTCTGATACAAGTTGTTTTGAGTCTTCATTAATTTTTTCGTCGTTAACCAAGTACGCTGCAGACTTAGGTGTTCGTGTTATAACACTATCGGTAACTACGTTTTGTGGCAACACAAGACCAGCTTTAGGCTTGGCAACTACCGCCGCTTGATTATCTACTGGGATTAGATCGCCTGTTGACACACGACCACTAACATCAACAGGTTCCGTAGTAACTTCTTCGGGATTTATTTCTGGAGCTTTAACAACATCTAAAATAAGTCGTTGGTAACTACCTACAGGGTCCGCAGCAAATGTGGGTATTAAGTCTGGGTTAGCAGTTAAAAATCTAGAACCTTCAGTGTACATCCACTTACTTGTTGCATCAAAAAGTTTACGACGGGCTGCTTCCGCTGGGCTATCTGTAAAATAACCTACCATACGACCAAGAGGGGTGCCGGTGGGGCCGTAAGTACCAGTGCTCATACGGCCCTTTATTTGGGAGATAGCTACAGCAATTTCGTTACCGCGCATTAACTTATCTATGTCTTGCGCAAATTGAGTTTCTTCTGCGGTCAACTCTCTAGGTTCTTGAACAGTAGGTACATCATCTTGCGCTATAAGACCCTGCCTAGCAGCAGCAGCTGCTAACTTTGCAATTATGGCTTCATCCTCAACACTAAATACATGACTCTCTGCGACGCCTTCTTCACCGCTAAAATAAATTCTAGAAAATTTTCTAGTGTTTTTATCTACTACCAGCGTTGGGCCGAAGATGTTAGTAGCGCCGCCTTCTCTGTCAAATGTGCTAAAATAAATTTTAGACCCATCGCCTTTTGGGTATAAAGCACCAATGCCTGATGCTCTATTGTCATCGTTTATTTCTCCTACCCAATCCCAAGCGTCGTTGTAGCGTACTGGGTTCTCTATTGTATTTCTTTGCACAACAGGTACCACTGCAGGTTGTTGCTCTACAACAGGTTCCACTACAGGTTGTTGCTCTACAACAGGTGTAAGTACTTGTGTGGATAAAGGTAATCTACCGGTATACTTAGACGTCCAGAGGTTAGCAAACTCTGCGGCAGACATGTCTGCAGTACCGCCATTTTTAGTTAATGCACTTTTGGCTGCTAGTGCTGGGTTATTAGAGTTTTGGTATACAGTTTCTAGTACACGTAAAGCGGTTACATTTCCATGTTTTATTAGCAGTCCTGCGCCTCTTGCACCTTGCTGGTGCGCTAGGTATAGTTCAGCGCCAGTGGGCGGTCTACCAAGTATCCTTTGTAGTTCTAAAAAATTATCTTTAGCAAGTTTTGCAGCGGCTACTGAAGATGCTTGCGGATCATTAACATTTGTTAGACCGTACTGTTGCGCAGTTGCAGGCATAAACTGAAACAAACCTTGTGCGCTAGAGCCTGCAGCGTTAGGTACGCTAGCTTGAAAACTACTTTCCAAACCTGCGGTAGTCTCTAAGTACCCATCGGGCAAACCATATTCTGTTTGTAGCTGTGTCCATAGCGGTCTGAATTTTATACGTAATTGTGTACTAGCTGGTAGAGGTTCAATGTTATCGCCATCAACAGCTACGGGTGCAGTAACAGAAGCAGGTAGGGTTCCGCTAGTGTTTAGTCCTAAGGGTACAATGGCAGGTGCAAACTCAACAGGTTTTACAGTTCCTGTTTCAAGCACCGTCTTTTGAGTAGGGGCGTTAAGTCTATTTATACGATCAACTCTTGCTGCTTCTGAACTTCTTAATTGTTTTAAAGCTAATTCGTTTTCCTCAAGCAGTTGGCCACTACGCTGTTGCGCTAGCCTAGTAGTATCCAAGGACAACGCAGTTTGAGCTTGGGATTGACGCTCACGAGCAGCTAAGTCAAAAGTTTCTGCCGTAGATAAGCCAGCTAACTTACGCGGTCCTGCGCCAAGTTGTGTGACGGTAGCGTATGATGGTCCTGCCATAGTACTATATCCCCTTACGCATTACCCGTGATAGAACCAAACAGTTCGTTATTTTTTCTACCAGTTAAGTCGCCTACACCAAGTGTTCTACCTACACCATACACTAAATCGTTTTGTGCTTGGCGTCTACGCTCAGCTAGATCGTTGTACATAGGCATTGCTAACCCAGCGTAACCTTGAGGTGCAGCGTCAGGTAGCGCACTGTTTGCAGCTGTACGGTAACGCATTTGTGCTGCATCGCCTCGTTCTTGTTCTGAAGCTGCAGCAATAGTTCCTGTTACAGTACTATCTATCAAGCCTGCGCGACGGGTAGCAGCTGCACGATCAGCAGATTGGCCACGGGTTTCTTCTTCAAGTTGGCGCTCAGTTCTAATTTTAGTTTCTGCATACGCACCCTCTGGGTTTGCCGCTTGCTGGTCAGCAGCCTGCATAAGCGCTTCTGCGTTAGCTACTTGAGCCTCAAACAATGCCCGATTTTCAGTAGCCATCTGCTGTAGTTCTGCTTTACGTAATGCGACTAGCTCCTGCTCGCCAGCGCTTAGACCTGTTATGTCTGGGTCTGCTGCCAAGGCTAGGGTGGTTATCCTAAGGAGAGTATCTGGGTTAGTTAATTGTGTAATAGTACTAGTAAGCCCAGTTGTCACAGCTTGTGTTATTGTAGGTTGTACCAACGCTCCTGTGGCAGTTACTGTTGCCCCGTTAGCTAGTGTGACGCCACCATCAAGTGCTGTACCTGTTACAGCTAGTCCGGTTTTACCCGCAGTATTTAGTGCTGCCGGAGTAGCTCCCGGAGCAGCATTAAGTTGCGCTGAGGTTGCCGTTGTGCCAGATACGCCTGAGCTAGTGCTTAGTCCGACATTGCCAGCGTTAGCAGCATTAGCAGCAACTTGAGTAGTGTACCCGCCTATGCCGCCTCCTAACCCGCCTAAGAGCGCACCTGTCTTGACATCGCCGCCCGTGACTTTAGCATTGACCGCGCCTAGTACCGCTCCTACCCCCGCCGATGCAATGGTAGTTCCTATTGTTGCTGCCGTTCCAAAAGCTACCCCTGATGCTGCGACTCCTCCGCTTACACCTAATGCTGACGCTACACCGGCAACCGCAGTTGACGCTCCAATGGCACCTGCTATTGCTGGCGCTACGAAAGGGATGGCTACTGCCACTGCTATTGCTACTATTGCTTTTACTATTTTAGCCATCTTACTCTCCTATAAAATCATTCGCACATACGTGCATGTTTTTGTAAACCCAAACTGTTTTAGGTAATGTTTAGCTCTTTTTTCAGTACCGTATGTGTCGAGAACTTTAACTTCATTGGCCCTTAACCAATCTAATATGGACGCCCAATACTCGTCCTTGTATTTTAATATACTCTTACCAGCCATAGCCAGTAGGTCTGCGCCTTTTCTGTTATTAACAGTGTGAAACTGTATAGCCACTACGCACTCAGGCTTGTCGTTATCTGTAAAGATAAACAGTACACACTGATCTGTTTGGGCCATGCAGTAGATGTCTTTTGCATCGACGTCATCTGATGTTATTTCGTTGCTCTCACAAGATGCAGTAAGCAGTGGCTCTAACCAAGTCCACAACTCATCAACCCGTTCAGGCGTTAGTATCTCTATATTTAGATTACGCTTTGTCACTCATTGGGCCTTTGCTAATCATACTCTTAAAGAAAGCCGTACCTTTTTCTTCTACTAACCATTTAGGAATGACCATCTCTTTCTCGTGGGCCATGATAGGAACCTCACCTGTAGGGGACGTACTATTAGGTACTTGCCCACCCAATCCCATAGACGGCATAGGCGCTTGCATACCGGGAGCCATAGGTGCTTGGGCTGGTGCCATAGCGTTTTGCCCTGTCGGTGCGTTCTGCCCTGCACGAGCAGCTACGATAAGCCCAAAGATAAGCCCTTCGTCATACTCTGGTGAGATGTCTTGCTCTGTAGCTAGACCTTGCTGGATAGCAAACGCTCTAATTTGTGAGTACATAGCTGGGTTACGTAATGCTGCAGTAGCAAGTTGTGCTGCTGTGTTAAGCTCTTGCGGTGTTAACTCACCAGATTGCATCGCCATACTAACAGCTTCTTGTACTTGAGCTACCTCTTGAGGCCGAGTATTCATAAACTCTTGTATTTGCATTTCCATAACATTAGAATCTGTAGGCTTTGCTGGTGCGCCAGTGGCTCCTGCGCTCATAGGCTGCAACCCGCCGGGGCCTTGTGTTCCCGGAACTGGCATACCGCCCGGACCTACTTGCCCACCCATTTGATACTGTGGTAACCCACCGCCGCTACCCATAGCACCTGCTAAACCGCTTCCTGCTGGGGTAACTTGTGTAGGGGACGGCATATTCATAATACCTTGTAGTACCGATGGTCTATTATATTGCTGTGCCATAGCCTAGCTCCTCAACTGTGTTATGAGTAATTGTACAACAGCACGTAGTTGTGCCACATCGTTTGCAAGAGACTGTACATCTATAACTAAGTTTGTATAGTCGTCTAATACTGGAACACTTGCCTGTCCCGTTACGGTTACGTTGTCACCGCTAATAGTAAAACTAGTAAGTACGTTGGTTCCTGCAGCAGCAGCTGAGACGGCTGTCATTACTTGTGCAGGTGGGTCTGCAAGATCAACTTGCTGTTTTGTTATGGCTTTACTAGCCAAGTCAGCTTCGCCACGTATACCTGCTAATAACTCTACATTCTGTTTAAGTGCTTGAAACATTTGTGCTTGCCACATATCCACACCTGTAGTGGGTACAGCAGGGATACCGGTATATCTAGTTGCAAATGCCATTACACTTCTCTTAGAGCCGTAGGTGTATCTGCAAGATGGATTGATCTTACACGTACAACGCTTTCAATTTCTACCTCAAACGTATCCGATTTATAGCCTGAAGGCAATCGAAAGGTTTTGTTGCTTGATAGCGAGGTTGTAAACTTTAGCGCTTTATCCACGTATAACCTAAATGTAACCTCGTCATCGCCGTCCCAACGTATAGTTGTGTCTTCCCAATCGTCAGTTATGTTGTCCCAATTAGCAGTAGTATTAGCCGTATAGTCTGCCACTACTCTGCCTGCTCCTACGTTGAGCGGGTTCTTAGATACAATAACTTTAGACTTCCATGTATAGTTAGACAGTGGTTGAGCGCTATCATCCCAACGATATATGTCACCGTCCGTATCATTGACGTAGTATAGTATGTTTGTAAGCACGTCATACCAAGCAGCTGTAAAATTATACGTGGTGTCTACAAAGAAACCGCCAGCTTTTTCGTCTAGCTCAAAAATAATACTGCCATTAGAATGAGATGCAAAGTACGCATCATTAAAGTAAGTACCTGTTAACGTAGATGGGTCTAGGTCAGAACCCCACGTATCACTATTATACAGAGCTTTTGTGGCTAGTTGAGCGCCTGTACCAGTAGAATATAGGGCGATACCATCATGGGTTGCGTACATGACACCGACTCCAGTGTTAACAATACTGTTCTTAGCAAGACATGGGAACCTAGCATCTGTCCGAGTTACGTTAAATACTGCAGGGTCACTACCAGATACGATGTACGCATAAGCGTCAGTCATAACAACAAGTGTGCCGCTGAACAAAGCAAACCCTACTACGTTATCTTCTAGTGTAATCTTAGACGCTTCAGGCCATGCGTGGTACTGACCCGGTTCAGAAAAGTATACCTCGTTGTTAACAAAACCGGCAAGGACGTTGTTCTGGATAGCTGTAAGCCCTTTAAGAGTAGCAGGTGGTGGGGCATATAGACTTGTAGCCAGTGTGTTTCCTAAGCTAGCCACAGCAAAGTCGTCTATAAATGTATAGTTGCTTTCGCCCCAATATCTAGCCGTATCTGTTCCGGGATTCTCCGAACTATCAATATACAAAGTACCTGTAGCCGAAGTAGCTGACACATTAGATGCTGTCTGAGCGTACTCAAATATGTAGTCGTTTATAATATCAGTAACTTCTCCGCCTGCAATATTAAACGAGGACACAGAACAGCTGGCTATTTTAAAATACGAACCTACTGCTAGGTTATGTGGGAGAGCCGTAGTAACCCTAGACACGTTGCTCGTTCTCTGCACACTAGCTAGGGCAGTAGGGAACCACAGCGTAGCAATACGTAAATAGTCGGCTGTGGACGTGCCAGTTACAGTACGGTACAGACGTATACCACGTACAAAGTTATTACCTGAAGGCTTGGCAGTAGGTAAGTTGGTAACTGTTACGACTTGTCCTTCCCTTATAAACAAAGGTTCAGAAGGCTCAGAGCCTATGGACTCTTCAGACCATGGGGTAAACCATGCGTATAGGTAGTTACGAGATCGTATAGTCCCTGCTAGGTCGATAGAACCTGCAGTAAAAGCTGTTTGCGCAACTTGGAAACCGGGGCTTGTGTACGTTAAAGTTGTTGTAGTAGGAGCATTAACCTCAATAGACCGCGCATTAAAAGACCGTAAGTCCCACTCTACGTTTCCGCTTGTACTGACAGATGTAACAGATGTTACTGTAAAGCTGTTGGCATTGACCTTAGTCATAGTATACACACCGCTTGCACCTGTACCTGACGTAAATCGCAGAATAACTTGTGCGCCTGTGAGTAGTCCGTGAGCAGTTATACTAACCGTAATAGTAGTACCTGATTGAGAATACGTTCCAGCGGAATGTGTAAACCCTGTAACGGTTGCAAGAGCGCCTGACTTTAGCCCGTGTACTCCGTTAGTTGTAAGGGTAACTACCCCACTTGCATCCCTACTAAAATGCGTAGTTGCTTTAGTGGTAAACGTAGCGGCAGAGACAGATGCTACAGTAACAGGTAGTGGTAGACCTAAATCGTAGTAGTTTAACGGGTATGGTTCGCTTCCTGTAGTGGCCAGTGCGTAAGTACTTACCCTTGGTACACCGTCACCTGAGTAGTAAAACCTTTGTTCGTCAGCATCTGCTGCGCCAGAGGGGGTGGCAATGTCTACGTCAGTTAACCAAGATAGCCATTTTAGCTCACCAGTACCGGGCGTACGCAGAGCATGTAGTTTTTTTATAGTTCCAGTTCGCTCTGTGTTATCCACAATAACAGGCGTAGGGTAGGGGATTAAGTCTCCAGAGTATAATTTAATGTTACTTGCTATTTGCGCTGATGTGTTAGGCAATAGCTCAGGAGCTATTTTAGGTGCTTTACCAAAAAACTTTTCTATCTTAAACCCCGGCATACTATACCATCAATTCAAAATGTGGGCCGTCAATGAATGGTCTGCGGCCTTGTGTTCTACGCTCGTCAATGTAGCTGTTCATAGCATCTTCCATAGTACCACCAGTAAACTGAGCTATATTTGATACCGTCCAAGCAGCACCCCACCTGATAGGTACATCTACTTCACGGGCAGCTTCAGCCATAGAATCGGCAATGTCATCATAGAGATTCAATTCCCAAGATGCACGAGAGCCAATGTAAGCCATTAAGTCTACGGCATATCCTTGAAGATGTTTACTTTTCATGGTCTGCGAGGCTCCAGAAGCAACAAGAGCCTTTTGTTCTTCCATAGTTCTCATGCCGCATATCACACCGAAGTCGATCTTAGTCCGGTGAATGGCTGATTTAACCACAGCAACAAGCCTTGGGTCTAGCCCCTCCAGCTTGGCTTCGCTTCTCGTACTTAGTTTAAAAGTCATTTCTGTACCCTCACGTTTAGGCAGGCAACGATCATATTGGTGTTTGTAACCATAATTTTTGCCTGTTCTTTATATTGTTCACATACCGTTCTACTCTCAAAACTATTTAATTGATAGTATTGTAATGGCATACCCGTAACCAACTGCATCCAAACCAATACCCACACTACTTACTAACTTTCTTAACCTTTTCAAAACTTCTCATTCCAGCCAAGCCAAGCATCCCTGTTAGTATCGGCATCATAACCGACATCTCTGCCTGCGGGATTATAAACCCAAAGCCTGCGCAAATTGGAGAGATAAGAAAGTTAACCATCAAACCAAGAACACAGACGTAGCCGCAAAGTGGACGCCAAGACGCCTGAAACCAATTTCCAGCGGCCTCAGTTTTGTTAACTTCTATCTGGGCTAACAGGGCTTCCTGCGCGTGTCTGTCGGCCATTGTACTAAGACTGTGAGCCAGCTCCGCAGCTTTGTCTTTATCTTGTATAAACTTACCGGCAAGCTCTGTTGCTGGCCCTATCAATGTGCTTAGTATGCCCATTACTTTCTACCCATCCATGCTGTTGCGCCCATAAAAGCGCCGACTATGCCAGCGCCACTAATGTAGAAAAGATTACTTATGTCGCTTAGTGCCGTGACGCGATCCAAAGGTATAAAGAACATTGTAACCGTAAAGACACCCATCCCAATCAAAGTCCACCGAGCCATTCTAAGCTGCGCTAAGTGCTTTCGCAGCGCGTCTTCAGTTTCCCTAATCTCTTTGGCTTTAGCCATTTCAGAATCAGAAACAATCCCATCACCGTCCATGTCATAAGCATCATATTTACTTTGGTCTTCTAGTTTTTTTGCTGCCATGTTGTACCCTTGAGCAATGGTTTGCTATCCTCTTATCACTAGTTATTACTACTATTTTGCCTAATCTGTCTACAACAACCCATTTATTTTTGCGCTGCTCTATAGACATCTACCATTTACCTTGTTTCGCTCCTACCAGATATACGGTTACAACTATAATACCAGCGCCTGCTAACAGAGACAGAGCGCATATCGTTATATTAATACAGCTGTCAATAAACTCTTGTTTTTTATATACAAGCTCTCGTTGTCGCTTACGTTGTTCACCCTCAATTTTTACAATTTCGTCCCAAGCCGAGGGTCCGTAATGCCAAGAAATATGAGAACGAAGCTCCTCACGCATTTCGGCCATCTTCTTTTTCTTTGTCCATATCTCAAGAGCATGAGCCTCAGTGTCCCCAAACATTTTGTATAGCGGTGGCTTCTCCGCTTTCTTCTCTAGGAAATCTATATCAGAAGCAGCCTTGGCAAAAGCTGACAACGAGTTGCCCATCTCAGACAATTCTTTGCCAACCTCTAGCCCTTTTTTGATTCCCCTATAGGCGCTTGTGGCGAGAGCTATCGCAGAAACAGGATCAATCATGCGCAGACACCTTTAGTTAGGGTGATGCAATAGTACTTAGCTCATCTTACTTAGGACGGTGAGTAGTAATGCTATAATAGAACCTGTTGTCCCTATCATAATAGTTTCCATGCGTTTGACGCGGCCAAACAAATCCTTGAACTGGATTTTTACCTCAGTTTTTATTTCAATGATTTCCTTTTCCAAACCGTCAATCCTCTCATGTGCGGATGATACTGTCCTTTTATCCATGGGTTACTCCTAGTTAGCTTCTTGAATTGTTAGTGTGCCAGCTTCGACCTGACGCAGTATCTCTGCGTAGTGTCTGTTAAACTCTGTTTGCATTATATGCCCCACTTGCAAGTTTAGCATCAGCCGCTGATTGTAGATCAGCAGGGATGTCACCGTCGAAACAGTCTGCGCCTTCGAGGATGATTGCGTCTAGGACACGTTGGTAGTCGCTGTTAGATGGGTCTTGTGGAATGTAGTCATCGCTTGTTGAGCAATGAATGACCGGAGGTGTGCTATCTGTTAATAAATACATATTTATAACTCCGCTTTAAAGATTATTTTATTATCAGCGGTGCTAGTGAAATAGGCCTGTGCGCCACGATATGTATTCATGTCACTGCCTGTTGTAACTGTAAGAGTGGCATATTGTTTATTTGCACCGTTTAACGCTATGCTTGTTGAATTATCAGCGGTTGCATTATCGTTGATCGTTACTGGGGACGCAGTGCCTTCAAGCGTGGGTTTAGCCCTCATCACTACGGGGAAGTTTATATTAACGATTGCTGTTCTAGCCGCCGATATAAACGCTTGCCCAACTCTATCACCACCCGTAGGGCCATCAATGACGTATGTGTACCGCTGACACGCCGCCAGTTCTTCACCATAGGAGCGGTGTTCGAAGGGGGTTGCCTCGCCCGTGGGAGAGACTTCTAGCTGGACGCCTGTGATTTGGAAGGTTGCGCCTGATGTGCCAACAACTTGTACTGATCCAGACGCTGCAAAATCAGCCGATTGCCAAGCGTTAGCCGTTCCAACTTGGCCGGACCCGTAACCTAGAGTAAAGAAAACTCTAACACCGCTTGTATTGCCTGTGTTCCAAGTTCCAGTTGTACTACCGGGTACAGTAATAGTTTTATATTCCCAAGTATTTGCAGAAGATATGGCGTAGGTGTAAATGTAGTTTTGGCCCCCAGCTAAAACCCCGCTGAAAGTACCTGTTAATGAACTTCTTACCCAAAAAGACAACGAAACGGTTTTTGCGTTTGAAGTTCCCCAGTTTAGTTGGGCAGAATTAAACCCCTCAACGTGTTGAGAAATTGAAACCGTTTCGTTAGTTCCGGGGGAATAAGCACTTAAACTTGTTAGCCCTAAGTATTTCGTAAACCCAACGGGGGGTGTCACAGAAGATTGATTCTGTTGAAAGCTGAACTTACCTGCTTGATCTGAGTAATACTGCCAACGATCAAGAGTGTACGTTGTGTACTGTACCAGAGAAGATATTGCAGCAGCACCGTTGCGCTGGTCAAAGACCATGGCACCATTTATTACCATGTTACGCGAGCCGAGTTGTCCTACGTTTAGACCGTTCGGATCAATCTGTGAAACTGCCATGTTTTATTCCCCTAATAGGGTTGCTAAGTTCAGCGCCTTGAGTGCATCAGGTGTAGTAGCCGCATCAATGCGAGCATCGTCTGTAATGTTACGAAGAGTAGTTTTGGAAGCAGCAACAGCATCTGCACCTGAGCCAGCCTCAAGGGCCTTCATGTAGGCCACATCTAATTCTGCCAAGCGTGGCGCACGTTCAGCCCGTAGGTTGTCCTTATGAATAACTTTAGCTGCGGTCATATTTATTTCGACTACTGCTTCATTGAACGACCACGCCTCACGAAAGGTACGGTCAGTTGGAACTGTCAGAGATGATGCATCACGAACATCTCCGTT
>Ga0114995_10003178_pt1 | contig 11252 bp, 9 predicted proteins | sample ArcticOcean_MG_C_11_FD_87038 | JGI IMG/M metagenome (GOLD analysis project Ga0114995, IMG submission 87038) | Marine microbial communities from western Arctic Ocean - ArcticOcean_MG_CB2_154 | ecosystem: Environmental > Aquatic > Marine > Oceanic | place: Arctic Ocean: Canada Basin | collected... | reverse complement strand
TTTCTAGCTGCAACCACCTTGATTCTCGGTGCGGCCTATACACTATGGATGGTGAAGCGAGTGATCTTTGGCGATACAGGCAATGATAACGTTAGAGCGTTGACTGATATTAATCGCCGCGAGTTTTTTTTCTTGTCGATCCTGGCAATGGCGGTACTGGCCCTTGGACTCTGGCCAGATCCTTTAGTCGATGTAATGCATGTCACCATCGATAACTTGTTAAACCATATTATGATCTCAAAGATTTAAGCATCCTATGTCAGAATTCATCCAGCCTAATTTAATTCCAGTAATACCTGAAATGGTAATGTTGGCGATGACCTGTCTAGTACTTGTGGTCGATTTATTTTTACCTCAAGCCAAACGAGGCTTTACCTTATTTCTCACGGTACTCACTTTATTACTTACAGCAGCCGCTGTAATCGCCATAGCGCCAGCTGATACTGTTTCAACCTTTGGCGGGTCCTTTATATTGGACCAACTTGCGGTAACATTAAAAGTGGCCATCCTCTTGATTAGTGCTCTCGTATTTATTTATTCACGTGACTACCTCAAGGATCACGATATTTATAAAGGTGAGTACTATGTGCTTGGCTTATTCGCAGTGCTGGGCATGATGATCATGACTTCGGCTCACAGCTTCTTATTAGTTTATCTAGGTCTGGAATTACTATCATTATCGCTTTACGCCATGATTGCTTTTAATCGGAAGTCTATTCAGGCATCAGAATCAGCGATGAAATATTTTGTACTTGGCGCTATGGCTTCGGGTCTACTTTTGTACGGTATATCTATTTTCTATGGCATTACTGGAACGCTCGATCTTAATCAAGTATCGGATGTTGTTAGGATGCAATTAACCGAAAATCCGATTGCACTTTCTTTTGCCCTGACTTTTATTGTTGTTGGTTTATCATTTAAGCTGGGTGCGGTGCCATTCCACATGTGGCTACCGGATATTTACCAAGGAGCGCCGACATCAGTTACTTTGTTTATTGGAACTGCGCCTAAGATTGCTGGCTTTGCTATGGCAATAAGACTGCTAGTTGATGGTCTATCTGATTTGCAAGCTGAGTGGTCTCAAATGCTGCTAGTTCTGGCCGTTGTTTCGATGGCGCTGGGTAATATTGTTGCTATCGTACAAACCAACTTTAAGAGAATGTTGGCTTACTCAACAGTATCTCATGTTGGTTTTATTATGCTTGGACTATTGTCTGGCACAGAGGTGGGTTACTCGGCGGCTATGTTTTATACCTTAACCTATGCGATTACGGCCTCTGTAGCGTTTGGTGTATTAATGTTACTGAACCGTGAGGGCTTTGAAGCTGAAAATATTGACGATTTGACTGGGCTCAATAATAAAAACCCCTGGTATGCTGCCTTACTTGCTATTGCACTATTTTCTATGGCTGGGTTGCCACCGACAGTTGGCTTCTATGCCAAGTTAAGTGTTATTCAGGCGGTTGTTAGCATTGATATGGTTTGGCTTGCGGTGGTTGCTGTTTTATTATCAGTTATCGGTCTCTTCTACTATTTACGAGTGGTTAAAGCTATGTACTTTGATCCATCTGATGAAGGTCGTGAGTTAACCATTAAAGAATCATTAGATGTAAAAATACTCTTGAGCATAAATGGTTTGAGTCTACTTGGGCTTGGTATATTCCCCTCTGGTTTAATGGCCTATTGTATTTTGGCTTTCAGTTAAGTTCTTATTCTGTCATAAAGTAGTGGGTTGCTAGTCTCTTAAATTAACTTTTTAGTTTTAATAGTATTCTGATAAAAACTTCTTAATTACTGCTTGTAAATAGTAACCAACATGGCTATTATGCCGTCCTTCTGATGCGGGGTGGAGCAGCTTGGTAGCTCGTCGGGCTCATAACCCGAAGGTCGTAGGTTCAAATCCTGCCCCCGCTACCAAACATACTGGCTATTGACTATTTGATGTCAGAAAGCAAGTTTATAGTCAGTTTTAAAGGGCCCTTTATGGGCCTTTTTTATTGGTTTAATTTTAAGGTCTAACTGCGTGAAAGATTTATCTGAATTGTTTGAACCAGTGGTAGAGGCGATGGGTTATGAATTCGTCGGTGTTGAATTTACTGGTGGGTCTGGCCATGGCACATTGTCTATCTACATTGACCGTGAGCAGGGTGTAGATGTCGATGATTGCGCTTCAATTAGCCATCAAGTGAGTGCTATTCTTGATGTGGAAGATCCCATTCAGCAGGCATTTGATCTTCAGGTATCATCACCGGGTATCAATCGGCCACTATTTAAGTTAAGTGATTATGATCGATTTGTTGGTGAGATTATTAAGATTAAGTTAGATGTTGCCCTTAACGGGAGAAAGAATTTCAAAGGCATTTTGAATGGTGTGGTTCAGTCAAAATTGGTACAGGTCGATGTTGATGGTGAGAATTTTCAGCTACCTTTTTTAGATATCGGTAAAGCTAACTTGGTAGGTCAATTTTAATTATTTAATGTTGGTCTCACCAGCCTGTGGTGCCTTTAATAAGTAGATGTACAGATTATAGATTATAGTTAGAACGAAGAAATTCAAAGCATTCTATATATTATGAGAAACAACAATGGAAAATAAAGAGATTCTGTTAGTAGCAGATACAGTTTCAAATGAGAAGGGTGTTGATCGCGAAGTTATTTTCGAAGCAATTGAAGCCGCTTTAGCATCTGCCACTAAAAAGAAGCGCGGCCAGGAAATTGAAGTCCGAGTTGATATTGATCGAAAAACGGGTGACTATGATACTTATCGCCGCTGGGAAGTCGTATTGTCGGGCGATAATGGTCTTGAAGAGCCCTTACGACAAACAAGTCTTGAAGCAGCCCAATACGAACAGCCAGAAATCCAACTGGGTGAGTTCATAGAGGAACAAATTGATTCTGTTGAATTTGGTCGAATAGCCGCTCAAACAGCCAAACAAGTAATTGTCCAGAAAGTTCGAGAAGCCGAACGTCGCAAAGTAATTGACGCATACATAGAAAAAGAAAATAGTCTCGTCATGGGTCAAGTTAAGCGTGTGGAGCGGGGAAACGTTTATGTTGACCTTGGTGATAATGCCGAAGGATTTATTCCACGTGAAGAAATGATTCCACGTGAATCAATGCGCCCGGGTGACCGTGTCCGTGGTTTCTTATACAAAATTGCATCTGAAGTACGGGGTCCTCAATTATTCATTAGTCGTACTGCTCCAGAATTCCTAATGGAGTTATTTAAGCTTGAGGTGCCTGAAGTAGGGCAGGGCTTAATCGAAATCATCGCAGCCGCTCGTGATCCAGGTATGCGAGCTAAAATTGCTGTCAAAAGTAATGAGCCAAGAATGGATCCTGTAGGTGCCTGCGTTGGTATGCGCGGTTCTCGCGTTCAGTCAGTGTCTAACGAGTTAGCGGGTGAACGGGTAGATATTATTTTATGGGATGATAATCCAGCTCAATTTGCTGTTAATGCCATGTCACCTGCAGAGGTAACGTCGATTGTTATTGATGAAGAAAAAGGGTCAATGGATATTGCTGTCCCAGAAGATAAATTATCACAAGCTATTGGTCGAGGTGGGCAAAACATCAAGTTGGCTAGCCAGCTGACGGGTTGGACGCTTAACGTTATGGATGAAGCCGCCGCAGAAGAGAAATCTGAAGGTGAGTCTCGACAGCTAGTCGAAAACTTTATGGAGCAGCTTGATGTCGACGAAGAAGTGGCCGTAATTCTTGTTCAAGAGGGCTTAACGACTATTGATGAAGTCGCCTATATTCCTGAAGCTGAGCTTGTTGAAATAGATGAATTTGATGAAGATATTGTTAAAGAATTGCGTGGCCGTGCTCGTGATGCACTGTTAACTTTGGCCATTGCAAAAGAGGCAGCCAGTGGTTCAGTTAAACCACAAGATGACCTTCTGAATATGGAATTTATGACTGATGAATTGGCTAATCAGCTATCAAAACGTGGTATTTGTTCCATGGAAGACCTTGCAGAGCAATCAACTGATGAGCTTGAAGAGAATGAAGGCTTAGACGCTGAATTCGCTGGTCAGTTAATAATGAAAGCGCGCGAACCGTGGTTTGCAGAAGACGGCGCTAAGTAATCTGTAACGAAAAGCTAAAGAAACCAGCTATCAACCATTTGCATTAGGACAGATAAACATGGCAAACGCGACAGCAAAACAACTCTCAGAAGTCATTGGCATCAGTGTCGACAAGCTGCTGGATCAATTGAGTGCAGCCGGTGTGAAAGTCGCGGGTGCGGATGATCCAATTTCTGAAGAAGATAAATTAAAACTACTTGAATCTCTTCGAATCAATCAAGGTAATGGGGAGGCAAGTGGGCCGCCAAAATTAACTTTGAATCGCAAGAGTAAAAGCGAATTAAAAGTGTCCGGTGTGTCGGGCCGTAATGCCACCACCAAAACAATTAATGTTGAGGTTCGAAAAAAACGAACGTTTGCTCGCCCATCGGACGTTGAACCAGAGGTTGGCGTATTAGCCCTTGCTGACAGTGAAATAGCACCCGTTGTAGAAAATTCAGCAGATGTTGAAATTACTGCTGTTGAAGAGGTGCTTGAGCAGGTTGTTGATCCCGTCGCTTTGGCAGCAGCAAAAGAAGCTGAAAAAGCGTCTGTTCGTGAAGCAGATCAAGCTCGACTAGTCATGGAAAAAGAGCATGCTGAAGCGGAAAAGCAAGCTTACTCAAAAAGCCTTCAGGAAGTTGAGGCAGCGCAAGGTATTATTGTTAAAAAAATGGCAGATGCTGCTGCCGCATCAGCAGCGGAAGACGCTGCTAAAGTGGCTTTAGAAGAAGCTTCTCGAGCAGCAGCAGCAGCCGTAGCAAATGACGAGAAAAGTGGTAAGTCAGGTAAGCGTGGTGAAGACAAAGGGACCCGCTACGGCCGCAAAGAATTACATGTGAAACCCGGAGGCAAGCAAGGTGCTGGCGGCCGCAAGCAAAAATTTAAAAAGAGTCGCAGACAGGTCAATGATCCTGATAATGCGCATGGTTTTGCAATGCCTACATCGCCAATTATTCGTAACGTTGAGATTTCTGATTCGATGACGGTTGGCGAATTGGCTCAAAAAATGGCAGTTAAGGCCGGTGATGTTGTAAAGGCTTTGATGCAATTAGGTAGCATGTCGACTATTAATCAAATTCTAGACGTTGATACCGCGACGTTGGTCGTAGAAGAAATGGGTCATAATGTCATTGCTGTCGTTACCGAGGATGATTTTGAAAATAAGTTATTCGAGAATGTTGCTGATGCGAGTGAAGAGACATGGTCTCGACCTCCAGTGGTGACCATCATGGGTCATGTTGATCATGGTAAAACTTCTCTGCTCGATTATATTCGTAAGTCACGTGTAACCTCAGGAGAAGCTGGTGGCATTACGCAGCATATCGGTGCCTACCACGTAGAAACTGATCACGGTATGATTACCTTTTTAGATACACCGGTCATGCTGCTTTTTCAGCTATGCGTGCTCGTGGTGCTCAAGCAACGGATATTGTTGTATTGGTCGTTGCCGCTGATGATGGTGTTATGCCACAAACTAGAGAAGCCATTGACCACGCTCGTGCCGCCAACGTACCACTCGTTATTGCAGTTAACAAAATGGACAAAGAAAATGCAGACCCAGACCGCGTAAAGAGTGAGCTAGCGGCATTAGAAGTCATTCCTGAAGATTGGGGTGGTGAAAACATGTTCATTCATGTCTCTGCGATTACTGGAGACGGTGTTGAAAAGCTACTTGAATCAATTTTACTTCAGTCTGAATTGTTGGAATTGAAAGCCCCTAATACGGGGAGTGCAAAAGGGATTGTTGTTGAGGCAACGCTTGATAAAGGGCGAGGCCCTGTTGCTACCATTTTGGTTCAGTCAGGCGAGTTAAAGAAAGGCCAGCTACTTCTTGCAGGTACTCAATATGGTCGCGTTCGTGCTATGTATGACGAGACGTCAAAAGCTGTTGACAGTGCTGGTCCATCAATTCCCATTGTAGTGCTCGGCCTTTCTGGTGTTCCAAACGCTGGAGACGAGGTATTTGTTGTTGAGAATGAGCGCAAGGCGAGAGAGTTCGCTCAAGCTCGTGAATCTAAGATACGCGAAGCTAAGCTTACCGATCAGCATAAAACTAAGCTGCAGGGTATGTTTGATGCAATGACAGAAGGAGAAATATCTGAAGTCAACGTATTAATCAAGGCCGATGTACAGGGCAGTGCTGAAGCTATTCGTGAAGCATTACATAAACTATCTACAGATGAAGTACGCGCTAATATCATTAGCTGTGGTGTTGGTGGATTGAGTGAGTCAGATATCAATCTTGCTGCGGCATCATCTGCCATGGTCGTTGGCTTTAATGTTCGTGCAGACAATGCTGCAAAACGTGCAGCTGAGAGTGGTGGGGTTGATATTCGCTATTACAGTATCATCTATGAAGTCATTGATATCGTTAAAGCTGCCATGTCAGGTATGTTGGCACCAGAAGCTCGCGAGAACATACTGGGTCTAGCGACCGTTAAAGAAGTTTATAGCTCGCCCAAGTTTGGTGATGTTGCTGGATCAATGGTTGTCGACGGTGTTGTTCGTAAAGGTCTTCCAATTCGTGTATTACGCGACAATGTTGTTATCTATGAAGGTGAGCTTGAGTCATTAAGGCGCTTCAAGGATGCAGTCGAAGAAGTTCGAATGGGTACTGAGTGTGGTATCGCGGTGAAGAACTATAATGACGTTCGCCCGGGTGATCAAATAGAAGTATTTGAGCGAGTAGAAATTGCGCGTTCTCTTGCTTAGTTACACAAAGCTATTGAGCTTCCTGACATGAACTTTCAATCAATCAACTTCGACAAGATTAATGCCTAAGGATTATTCACGTAGTGACAGGCTTGCCTCACAAATTCATCGTGAGTTGGCCGGTTTAATTAATAATAGTGTCAAGGATCCGCGGATGTCACCCTCAAGTGTGCTTGAAGTGGAAGTGACTAAGGATCTATCTCAAGCTAAAGTTTATTTTAGTGTACTCGATCAGGAAGCGGCGGAGGAAACGCTTCATGCTCTTAAACGCGCTAGTGGCTTTTTACAGCGCGAAATTGGTCGTGTTTTGAAATCTCGACTGACCCCAAAGTTATTATTTGTTTATGACGATACAGATATTCGTGGTCGCAATATGTCTGAATTAATTGATTCAGCTATTGAAAAAGACAAGGCGAATTCATCCGAATAATGGGTCGAGGTTCAAGTAAACCAGCAGGATTTCGTGACGTTGATGGCATTCTTTTACTGAATAAACCCCTTGGAATTACTTCAAACAAAGCGCTGCAGATGGCTCGACACCTATTTAAAGCTAACAAAGGTGGGCATACTGGCAGTCTTGATCCGCTAGCCTCAGGCATGTTGCCTATTTGCTTTGGTGAGGCGGCAAAATTCTCATCTTACCTACTGGATGCAAGTAAAAGTTATCGGGCTATTTGCCATCTGGGTAAAACAACCTCAACAGGTGACGCTGAAGGGGAAATAACGTCTGAATCTACTGTTAATGTGACTGAGGCTGATATTACTGCAGTACTTAAATCGTTAACTGGGTCGATTCAACAAATACCGCCAATGTATTCAGCCTTAAAGCACAAAGGGCAGCCGCTTTATCGGTTAGCGAGAAAAGGCAAGGAAGTTGAGCGTGCAGCAAGAACCGTAGAAATATATAAACTGGCTCAGCTAAGTTTTGATGGTTTTCAATTAGAAATAGACGTTCATTGCTCTAAGGGTACCTATATTCGTACTATTGCTGAAGACATTGGAAGTGCGTTGGGTTGTGGTGCATTCGTCAGTTTACTCGATCGTAAGGCGGTTCATCCTTATTGGCAAGAGCCTAGTTATACTCTGGATTATTTAACTGAGTTAGCTGAACAAGGCCTCGACGTTTTAGATCAGTGCTTGCTACCAGTAAAAAGTGCGTTAACAGATTTGCCAGAACTAATAATTGATACTACGGCGGTTGATTTGTTAAAAAACGGTGTCGCAGTTGAAGCCCATAATGCAAAGCATAGCAGCCTATTAAGCCTTGTCGCCGAAAGTGGTGAATTTATCGGCATCGGGAAGATATTACCAAATGGTTTGATAGCGCCAAAGAGATTAATGAATACAGCAAGATAAACGCTGCACTAAAGGGCCGGAATTTAAACTGGTAGAATTCCATAAAAGGCCTTGTTACTGCCTGCTCTGCTAGGTAGAATACCAGCCTTTTCGGGTCTACGAGGTTATATCCATGTCAATGACAGCTGATCAAAAGCGAGAAATCGTTTCTGTGCACCAGCAATCCGAAGGTGATACAGGTTCACCTGAGGTGCAGGTTGCACTACTTTCACACCAAATTAAGCATTTAACTGAGCATTTTAAAGAGCATATCCATGACCATCACTCTCGTCGCGGCCTGCTTAAAATGGTTAATACGCGTCGTAGCTTATTAGACTATTTAAAATCTAAAAATCAGGGTCGATACCGAGAGTTGATCGGAAAGTTGGGTCTACGCCGCTAGTAAAATATTTACCATGACTTTGAATAACTCTAGAGAGATAAAGTGTGAATCCAATTAAAAAGACATTTCAGTACGGCGAGCACGAAGTTACCTTGGAAACTGGCGAGATAGCGCGTCAAGCAGGCGGTGCTGTTCTTGTTAATATGGCGGATACCATCGTGATGGTAACCGTGGTAGGTATGAAAAAAGCCGACCCTAGTCGTGGCTTTTTTCCATTAACTGTTGACTACATTGAAAAGACTTATGCTGCGGGCAAAATCCCAGGTGGTTTTTTCAAGCGTGAAGGTCGTCCAAGTGAAAAAGAGACATTAACCTGTCGTCTAATCGACCGACCTATACGGCCATTGTTTCCAAAAGGTTTCATGAATGAAGTTCAGGTTGTTGCTACTGTTATTTCAATGAACACTGATATTGACCCTGATATCCCAGCTTTAATTGGTGCCTCTGCAGCTATTTCTATTTCCGGTATGCCATTCAACGGCCCAATTGGTGCTGCGAGAATAGGTTATAAGGATGGTGATTACATTTTAAATCCGAGCATTAGCCAACTGGTCGATTCCGATCTTGATCTCGTGGTTGCTGGTACTGACAAAGCGGTATTAATGGTTGAATCTGAAGCCAATCGTTTGTCAGAAGAAGTTATGCTGGGGTCAGTAGTTTATGGTCATGAGCAACTTCAAACAGTGGTTCAGGCAATTAAAGAATTCAGTGCTGAAGTTAATACCACTCCTTGGGAATGGGCGGCACCTGAAGCTGATTTGTCTTTGGCTAATCTTGTCAGCAATCAATCAACCGCAGCGATTACCGAAGCTTATGCTATTGCTGACAAGCTAGATCGTCAGGAAAATTTATCAGCAGTGCGAAGCAGTGCTGTTGCTGCTCTAGTCAGCGATGTTGACGGTTCACCTAGTGAGTCAGCTGTTCGCGAAACATTTGGCAAGTTAGAAAAGAAAATCGTTCGCGATAGAATTATTTCTGGCGAAAGGCGTATCGATGGACGTGATACTCGCACCGTTCGTCCGATTGCGATCCGCACTGGTTTGCTTCCAAGAACACACGGTTCAGCACTTTTTACCCGTGGTGAGACTCAGGCCATTGTAGTGACAACTCTGGGTACTGGTCGTGACGCGCAAATCATTGACGCAATCGAAGGTACGCGTAAAGAAAATTTTATGATGCATTACAACTTTCCACCATCAAGTGTTGGTGAGTGTGGTCGTGTTGGTACACCTAAGCGTCGAGAAATTGGCCATGGTCGTTTAGCTAAGCGTGGCGTTCAAGCCGTCATGCCGTCGGTGGATGATTTCCCTTACGTCATTCGAGTCGTAGCAGAAATTACTGAATCTAATGGTTCATCATCAATGGCTAGCGTCTGTGGCGCGAGTTTGTCAATGATGGATGCAGGTGTACCTCTAAAAGCTCCCGTGGCTGGCATCGCTATGGGTTTGATTAAAGAAGATGCAGGCTTTGCTGTATTGTCCGATATCTTGGGTGACGAAGACCACCTAGGTGACATGGATTTTAAAGTTGCGGGTACTACAGATGGCATTACTGCGTTGCAAATGGATATTAAGATAGACGGCATTACTACTGAGATCATGGAGAAAGCGCTCGAGCAAGCTAAAGACGGTCGTTTGTTTATTCTTGACGAAATGTCTAAGGTTATTACCGAAGGCCGTGATGAAATGTCTGAGTTTGCTCCTCGTTTGGTTACTTTTAAAATTAATCCTGAAAAAATTCGTGATGTTATTGGTAAAGGTGGTTCTACCATCCGAGCAATTACTGAAGAAACAGGCGCAAGCATTGAAATTGATGATGACGGTGTAGTCAAAATAGCCTCGGTAGAGAAAGCCGCCGGCGATGAGGCAAGACGCAGAGTCGAAATGGTTATTGCTGAGGTCGAAGTTGGAACTATCTACGAAGGTAAGGTTGCCAAGATCATGGACTTTGGTGCATTTGTCAATATTCTTCCTGGAAAAGATGGACTCGTTCATATTTCGCAAATTTCAGATGAACGTGTCGAGAATGTCAGCGACAAGCTAACTGAAGGTGATATGGTCAAGGTCAAAGTACTCGAAGTCGATCGTCAAGGTCGTATTCGTTTAAGTATGAAAGCCGTAGCAGAAGACGCTGCAGCAGAGACAACAGAGTCAGCTTAAGTTAAATTAGTTCAAAGCTAAATTAAAGAGGGTGCTTATATAGCGCCCTTTTTTTATAGATTTAATAAAATTATTGGAAGTGGCTTAACTATATTACGATCTTACTATTGTAAGTTAATAATGTTTATTATGATAAAGCTCTGAATTCCTTAGGACGTAATCAACAAATTACATAGCGTTGAATCATTGCCTTTAAATTATGACTATTATTCTGTTAACGCATGAAAGAGAGTGTAACAAAAATACGAATACAGGCTCGTTGGTTCTCGACGTATTAGGGGAAAGTGCGCAGATTGTTGTATGGAATAGGGTGACACCTAATCCTCAACTCTTAAAAAAAATTGCTGAAGGTTCTATTGCTTTAGTGTTTCCCTCAGTCGATAGTCAGCTTGTCTCAGAGGCACCTGATTTTCAAAACTACCTTATTATTGACGGTACCTGGCAAGAAGCACAGAAAATATATAATCGAAGTCCTTATTTGAAAGAGTTGCCAGCAGTCAAACTCTTATTAAATAAACCCTCTGTCTATCACTTGAGGCGTAATCAACGTGAGGGTGGATTGTGCACGGC
>Ga0114995_10003174_pt1 | contig 11256 bp, 11 predicted proteins | sample ArcticOcean_MG_C_11_FD_87038 | JGI IMG/M metagenome (GOLD analysis project Ga0114995, IMG submission 87038) | Marine microbial communities from western Arctic Ocean - ArcticOcean_MG_CB2_154 | ecosystem: Environmental > Aquatic > Marine > Oceanic | place: Arctic Ocean: Canada Basin | collected... | reverse complement strand
GAAGGGGGAGATGTTATCACAGCAAAATGTCCAGATATTAGGCATAAAGTTGATGAAGTTATTATAAAAAAAGTAGCAAAACTCTTAACTAATGGTAAGCATTCTACTCTTATTTTAGGAGGAGGAGCTTTAACAGAAGAAGCTACTTTACTTGCAGGGAAAATTTCAACTAAGACAGGATGTGGAATTATTACAGAAGCTGCAAATGCCAGATTATCAAGAGGTGCAGGTAGATTAGATATGCTTAGAATTCCTGGGGCTGGAGTAGTAGACAGAGCATTAGCTATGTTAGAAAAGGCTGGACAATTAGTGTTAGTTGCATCTAAACCCCCTGTTGCATTTTTTGGGTATCCTAATAAACCAAGTTTATTATATAAAAAAAATGTTCCTATATTAAATTTAGTGGAAGTAGAGGAAGATATAGTTGCCGCGTTAACAGACTTGGCAAATGAACTAGGAGCGCTAAATGAAGTACCCAATTATATTGCTATATCAAAAAGACCAGAACGTCCAAGTGGAAGCATAAGTAAAGAAAAATTAGCCATGGCAATAGGAGCGACTCTACCAGAGAATGCTATAGTTGTAGATGAATCTGTTACAACAGGAAGAGATTTTTTTCCAGCTACTGCTGGTGCTCCACCTCATGATTGGTTGAATAATAGAGGAGGGGCTATAGGATATGGTATGCCAGTATCAATAGGTGCGGCAATAGCATGTCCAGATAGAAAAGTAGTTTTGCTTGAAGGTGATGGCAGTGGAATGTATACTGTGCAGTCTTTATGGACTATGGCGAGAGAGAATTTAGATATTACTATTTTAATATTTGCTAATCGTACATATGAAATTTTAAAAGGAGAGCTGATAAATGTTGGTGTACAAAACCCAGGGCCGAGAGCCATAGATATGCTAACTTTAGATAGGCCTTATATAGACTGGGTAAATGTAGCAAAAGGTATGGGGGTAGAAGCCTTAAAAGTTAATAATTGTGAAAACCTCTTAAAAGCACTAGACGTTGGGGTAAAAAATAATGGTCCTTTTTTAATTGAAATCATTATCTAAAAATATTTATTTTTTCAATTTAAAGCCATTATTACCCAAAAATCTATAAGCCCTCGGTACAAACTTTTTACAAACTTCCTGGTCTCCAACTAATAAATTAGAACCTTCAATAAATTCTCCATTAGTATCTTTATTGATTTTAATTAAATTTCTATACGTATTTGTGACTTCAATAATATTATTCTGAATTTCTTGATCTATTTGGTCAGGATTATTTTTCTTAATCATAATGCCTGTAATTGAGGCGCCTCTTTGTAAGTTAATAGCAGCATTCAAAATATTAATGTTAGGACTAACTTCATTTATTGCTTCAAATAAACTACCACAGCGTAATGAAAAATTTGCTAAATAATGTAGTTTACCAACCTCTGATTTTAAGTTTTCTTCTTTTAATAGTTCTTTAAGTGAAGTCATTTTGTTTTCTGCGCTTGCTGTTTGTATAGTAGAAAATAAAAAAATGATAGTGATTAGACAATATGTATATTTTAAGAAAACCATGCTATTTCCCATCTGTTTTATATTTTTCTTTAATTCCATTAATAGTTATGCAATCTAGTTTATGATCAGTCCATATTTCTTTTATAGGTCTTAGAGATTTTATATTGTTTATTGTACCAGCTTTTATAAATAGTAAATCAGGAGCAGCACTTACATCGCTTATAATAGGAGAACCACAAGTCCCACAGAATTTTCTATATACGGGTTTTCCACTATTTCCAATATCTTCATAACATTTTAAATCACCACTAATATGTAAAGATTTTCTATCTACCCCAATTATTATAGAGAAAGCTGTTCCTGATTGTTTTTGACAATGTGAACAATGACATACGGTAGTAAATAATGGGTCTGATTTACTATAGTATTTTATTTTTCCACATAGACATTCTCCTTCAATTTTATTCATTATTATTTTATTCCTTTTTTAAATATTGCTTGTCTTTTTTACTAAATCACTACTAGGATAAATAATCTAATTATAAAGTATATCAAATTAATCTAAAAATAGGGGAGGATTAAATTTGAAAAAAAATAATTTACATAGAAGAAAATTTATTAAAGGACTAAGTGCTACCAGTGGATATGCAATTGCTGCTCCTTATGTAAAAACATCACATTCTGCTGGAAGGCTTTTATTAGGGCTATGGGATCATTGGATACCTGGTGCTAATGATGTGCTTGAAAATATTCTTGTATCTTGGGGTGAAAAAAATGGAGTTGAAGTTAAAGTAGATTTTATTACATCTATTGGAAATAAGTTACTTTTAACAGCTCAAGCAGAATCTCGTGCAAAAACCGGCCATGATATTTTCTCTCAGCCAACTTGGTATTGTTCAATGTTTAGACATAGATTGGAGCCTTTAGATGATGTTGTAGAAGATATTATTAAGAAACACGGACCTTTATTAGATTCTGCAAAATTTTATGCTCATTTAGATGGGCATTGGAGAGGTTCTCCAGCTCCAACGGGTTCTTTTTTTGACTCTATGGTTTCACGTTTTGATTTATTTAAAGAACATGCAGGAATAGATCTTCAAACAATGTTTCCTGCGAATGAAAATAGAGATGCTAACCTTATTAATAATTGGGATTGGAATACTTTTTTATCAGCTGCTGAAAAATTATACAAAGCGGGAAAACCTTTTGGAGCTACAATTGGAGCTACTCCAGATAGTCGTTGGCTTAGCGCATTATTTACGTCATATGGAGCAGAGCTTGTTAATAAAAATGGAGAAATTACAGTAGATTCTGATGAAGTGAGACAAGTACTAGAGTATATGAGTAAATTAACAGAGTTTATGCCAAAAAGTATTTATGCATGGGATGATTCTTCTAATAATCGTTGGATAATATCTGGACAAGGGTCTGCTATATTTAATCCAGCAAGTGCATGGGCCGTTGCAAAGCGAGATAATCCTGATATTGCTACTAAGTTGTGGCATCATGATGTGCCTAAGGGGCCTAAGGGAAGATATCGTCCAGATAATTCTCAATTTTGGGGGTTATGGGATTTTGCTGAAAATAAGTCTGCTGCTAAAGATCTTTTAAGGTATATGGCTGAGCCTCAGGTTATAGATGCATGCATTAAAGCTTCTCAAGGGTATGATATACCTTTAATAATATCTCATTTTAATAAAAATCAAACATGGGTAGAAGCTAGTCCCCCAGATGGAGTCTTATATAACTACCCTATGAAGGGGGATGAAATACCTGTAGCAGTAGGATATCCTGCACCACCAGAAATAGCATCTCAAATTACTACACAATATGTAATAGCAAATTTAACTGCTCGCGTAACGGCTAAGGGGCATTCATTTCAAAAAGCAATAAAATGGGCTGAAAATGAATTAGAAGGTGTTATGCGTGGATAATGAAATTTAGCTCTATATATCTTTGGCTGAGACAAAAGCCTCGTATTGCATTTTTTATGTGCCTACCTCTTATATTAATGGTTGTATGTCTTATAATATACCCTTTTATATACGCTATATTTTTATCGATGCTAAATAAAGCAGAGACAAAATTTGTAGGTATTGGAAATTACTTATTTTTGTTTAAGAGAGAGACTTTTTGGTTAGTTGTACAGCAATCAATATTCTTTGCGTTAGTAGCAGTTTTTTTTAAAGCACTTATAGGTTTTATTGCAGCTCATTCTATTAATGCTATTCCAAGTAAAGGGCAAAGAAAATGGAGAGGAATGTTATTAATTCCCTGGGTAATACCTCCAGCATTATCAACCCTTGGATGGTGGTGGTTATTTGAACCTACTTATAGTGCTATTAACTGGTTTTTAGTGAAGATATCTCTCCCAGCCATACCTTGGCTTAGTGAAACTTTTTGGGCAAGGTTTTCAATTATATTAGTAAATGTTTGGGTAGGAGCACCATTTTTTCTCATTATGTATTTAGCAGCATTAAAGTCTATTCCTGCAGATTTGTATGAAGCGGCATCTATTGATGGGGCAAATTATAGGCAAAAATTATATTATATAACTCTACCAATGATGAAGAATATTATTTCTATTACAATATTATTTTCAATAATCGTTACTTTTGCAAATTTTGATATTGTTAGAGTTTTAACTAGAGGTGGGCCAATAGATACAACACATTTATTTGCTACATATGCTTTTAGGGTAGGAATAGAATCTGGTGACATACCCTTAGGTGCTGCAGTATCTCTTTTCATGTTTCCTATATTAGGAACTCTTGCATTTATAATATTAAGAAGTGTAAGAAAAAGAGCAATGGAGGTTTAAAATGAAAAATAATATTTTAAATATTAAGAATAGTGTTCATTCTAATAGAAGATGGGCATTAATAGCGGCATACAGTAGCTTAATTATTTTTGTAATATTTTTCTTATTCCCTCCATATTATATGCTTATAACCTCCTTAAAGACCAATAGAGAAATAGCCGAAATGGCATCTAACCCTTGGATAATAGAACAAGGAATTACATTAAAACATTATATATATTTATTTACTGAGACCCCATTCCTTACTTTTTTTAAAAACACAATTATTGTTACCGTATGTGTAGTAATTATAACTATGGTTATTAGTGTATTGGCAGCCTATTCTTTATCTAGATTAAAGTTTTGGGGTTCAGGTGTTTTAGCGACGGGAATATTCCTGACCTATTTAGTTCCAGAAACATTATTGTTTATACCTCTTTTTAAAATTGTTGGATGGTTAGGGCTCTTAAATAGTTATTGGGTCTTAGTATTAGTATATCCTACTTTAAGTGTACCTTTTTGTACCTGGCTTATGATTGGATACTTTTCTTCTATACCAAAAGAGATTGATGAAGCGGCTCTCATTGATGGGGCAAATCATATGCAAATGTTATGGAAAGTATTTATTCCTGTAGCAATGCCAGGATTAATTGCAGCAACCATTTTTGCTTTTACTGTTTCTTGGGCCGGTTTTTTATATCCATTAGCATTTATATATAGTGAAAGTGAAATGGTATTAACAGTGGGTACTGTAACTACTTTAATTAAAGGGGATGTTTTTAATTGGGGCTCACTAATGTCCGGAGCATTACTAGCTGCTGCTCCTCCCGTTATAATATATGCTTTCTTAATGGATTATTATATCGCTGGTCTAACTTCAGGTGCAACTAAAGGATAATATTATGGCGGAAGTATTAATAAAAAATTTACATAAAGTTTTTGACAGAACAGAAGTAGTTAGTGGAGTTAACTTATCAATTAAAGATAAAGAATTTGTAATACTAGTTGGCCCATCGGGCTGTGGGAAAAGTACAGTATTAAGAATGATTGCGGGATTAGAAGATATTACGAAAGGAGAAATTTTTATAGAAAATAACAAAGTAAATGATATTCCTCCTAAAGATAGAGATATAGCAATGGTATTTCAAAGTTATGCTTTATATCCACATATGACAGTTTTTGAAAACATGTCTTTTGGTTTAAGGTTAAGAAAATTTAGTAAAGAAGATATTAAAGTCAGAGTAGATGAAGCCGCTCAAGTTTTAGGTATATCTGAATTACTAGATAGGCGGCCTAAACAGTTATCGGGAGGACAAAGACAAAGAGTTGCTATGGGAAGAGCTATCGTAAGAAACCCTAAAGTATTTTTATTTGATGAGCCCCTTAGTAATTTAGATGCAAAAATGCGTGGACAAATGAGAATTGAAATTAAAAGAGTTCATCAGCATTTAAATACTACAACAGTATATGTAACACATGATCAAGTGGAAGCTATGACTTTAGCGGACAGAGTTGTTGTAATGAAAAATGGTAAAATTGAGCAGATAGGAACACCAGATGAGATCTATAATAATCCAACTACAGGTTTTGTAGCTGGTTTTATAGGAGCGCCTGCGATGAATTTTATTTCATGTAAATTAGAAAAAGGTTCAGAAGGACTTTATATAAATATTACTAAAGGTACTGTTTTATCTATACCAGAAGAAAAAAATATATCACTTTCTAACTATATTAATAAAGATATTATTTTAGGAATTAGACCTGAACATATTTCTGAAAATAAGCAAGAGCATTCTCTAAAAGTTGAAGCAAAACTTAATATAGTCGAACCTTTAGGCATGGAAACTATGGTTTATTTTTCTATAAATAATTCTCAAGTATGCGGTAAAGTTTTACCTAATCATACTATACAAAATGGCAAGGTAATAAATTTGTATTTTAATAGTTTAAAATTTTATTTTATAGATCCGGAAACTGATTTAGTTTTAAATTAATCTATTTTGATGGATAATGATGTGACGCATACCTTAGAACTAATATGCTTGCAGATAATAATAATATGCCGCCACAAACTATAATAATATTTACATATGCAATATTGTGCCAGTCAAAGACTAGTTCTAATAATAAACGAGTCAAAGCTGTTATAGCGACATATATCAAAAATCTTACTGGCATATGATTAGTTTGAAAATATATTCCTACTACTGCACCTAACTCTAAGTATATAAATAATAATAATATATCTTCAATAGAGGCAGATCCTTTACCCATCATACCTAAAAATTCTACAGAGGCAGCCCATACTATAGCCGCACCAATTAAAAATAATGCAAAATAATGAAATGTTTTAACAAGTAATGAACCAAAATTACTAGCTATTATTTCAATAAAGTTTATCACTGGCTGTAAAAAATTAGCTTTTTTATTTTCCATTATTTATCTCCAAAAAATGCCATTTACTTTGTATAAAAGGTAGCAGAAATAAATTATTTAGTACTTTTTTTTCTATCTTTAGCATCTAAAAACCTTTTTCTTAGTCTTAAGCTTAATGGAGTAACCTCTAGTAGTTCATCTTCATTAATATAAGCCATCATTTCTTCTAAAGACATTATTCTTGGTGGAACTAATACAACAGCCTCATCAGTTCCAGATGCTCTCATATTTGTTAGTTGTTTGCCTTTTAGAACATTAATATCTAAGTCATTATCACGAGAGTGCTCTCCCACAATCATACCTTTATAAACTGTTGTATTATGACTAACAAACATTGTTCCACGTTCTTGAAGTTTCCATATAGCAAATGCTACAGCTTTACCAGTATCTGTAGAAATAAGGGCGCCATATCTTCTTCCAGTAATATCTCCTTTATAAAGAGCATAAGAATGAAATAATCTATTTAGTACGCCTGTACCTCTTGTATCAGTCAGAAACTTACTTTGATATCCAATCAATCCTCTTGAAGGCGCGTAAAATGTTAAGCGTGTCTTACCAGCACCTGAAGCTCTCATATCTTGCATTTCAGATTTTCTTTTATTCATAGCATCTACAACGGTGCTTACATACTCTTCATCTACATCAATTATCACTTCTTCAATAGGTTCAATAGTTTTATTATTTTCATCTAGTTTTAGAAGTACTTTAGGTCGAGAAACTGTTAATTCAAAACCTTCTCTTCTCATAGTTTCTATTAATACACCTAATTGTAATTCGCCTCTTCCGCCTATTTCAAATGCGTCTTTAGTATCACTTTCAGCAAAAGTTATCGCTACATTTGTTTCATCTTCAGCTAGAAGCCTAGATCTAATTGCAGTAGAGGTGACTTTTTTCCCCTCTGTTCCAGCAAAAGGTGAATCGTTAACTGTAATAGTAACTGCCATAGTAGGTGGGTCTATTGGAGTAGATTTCATTGGAGTATCTACTGAATTTTCACATATTGTATCAGCAACAGAAGTTTTAGCTAATCCTGCAACACATATAATATCTCCAGGATTTACCTGGTCTACTGCAACTTTTTCTATACCTTCAAACTTAAGTAATTTAGTTAATCTGCCACTCTCAATTTGTTCGCCTTTTAGATTTATAGATTTTACAGTATCATTAACTTTTGCAGACCCTTGTTCCACTCTTCCTATTAAGCATCTTCCTAAATATGGGTCAGATGCTAATAAAGTAACCAACATAGCAAACGGTAAGTCTTTATCTGTCTTAGGAGGCTCTACGTGCTTAATAATAAGATTCATTAATGGGTGAAGGTTTTCATGAGGATCTTTTAAATCTTCAACACACCAACCGTCTCTACCTGAGGCATACAAGATTGGAAAATCTAATTGTGCCTCATTTGCATCTAATGCAATAAATAAATCAAAAATCTCTTCTAAAACTTCATCTGGCCTTCCATCTGGCCTATCTGCTTTATTAATAATAACAATAGGATTTAAACCTTGAGCAAGAGCTTTTCCTAAAACAAATTTTGTTTGTGGCATCGGGCCTTCTGCTGCATCTATTAATAGAATTACACCATCTGTCATTCCCAAAACTCTTTCAACTTCACCGCCAAAATCTGCATGACCTGGCGTATCAATTATATTAATTCTAATATTTTCCCATGCAATGGAAGTTGGTTTTGCAAGAATAGTAATTCCACGTTCTTTCTCTAAGTCTCCAGAGTCCATTAATCTTTCACTAACACTCTCATTCTCTCTAAACATTCCACTTTGTTTCATTATGGAATCAATTAATGTAGTTTTGCCATGATCAACGTGTGCAATAATTGCAATATTACGTAATTCTTGTGTCATATATTAATACTTTCTTTAGGAATATTATTTTTTATTTAACAGAACTTACTATTTATCTTAGTTTTAGTAAGAATATAGGCGCAACATGTCATAATATGTGGTCTAGTCAAGTAATAGTAAGTATTAGATAAAAATATTATGAGAATATAAAAGTAATCAATAATAGGATAATAATAAATGATTGTTATATTAAGTATCTTTTTTATTATATTTTTTTCCAGTATAGATGCTAATGCACATTCTTTAGTTAGCAGATCTTCAGGTTTTGGAAATGGTTTTAGTCATCCAATACTGGGGTTAGATCATTTTTTAGCAATGTTTGGAGTTGGTATTTGGGGTGCGCAGATGGGTGGGAGAAGAATATGGTCTCTTCCAATGAGTTTTCCCTTAATTATGTGCGTTGGAGCATTGATAGCTATTACTAAAGTTTATTCATTTGTATTTGTAGAACAAATTATTGCATTATCAGTAATAGTTTTAGGTTTTGTTGTATTTTTTAAATGGTCTCCTAATGAATTAATAGCTATTATTATTATTTCTGTTTTCGCACTCTTTCATGGTTATGCTCATGGTTATGAATTACCAAAAGCAAATGACCCAATTAGTTTTATTATAGGCTTTGTATTATCTACAGGGCTAATTCATTTATTAGGCATTGGTATGGGCTGCATTTTTAATAAATTCCATAATAAAAATTTTTTTAAAACTATGGGTGTTTTAATCGCTATATTTGGAATCAGTTTTTTATTTAAAGCGTATATTTAATGTCAAAAACATTATTTTTTATTTGTATTTTAATTTTACCATGTTTTGTAATTAGTAAATTATTTTTTATGCCTTCAAGTGAATATGGCTTGTTTGAGTCAGGTATGTATAACATATTTAATAATTACCTATTACTGCTCTGCTTATTGGGGTTAGCATTATTACTACTAAATACTAAAAAAAATATGACTCATTTATACTTTTTTTTAACTTTTATTTTTTTTTATACAATGACATTAATATTTATAGACTTTATTTTAGAAGTAATATTTTCAAATAATTTAGATTATTTATGGGGGTTTGATAAATTTCCTTTAGTTGTATTATATTTTTTGTCTATATTTTTAGGCTTAATGTTGTGGTTTAATCCAATAAAAAATTTATTTAAATTTTTATCTATCATTGTTTTTAGTTCTATCATTTCATTTCATGTTGCATTAAAAGATATAGAATTATTTACAATAAAAAGTTTGATAAATTTTCCAGGAGGAAACTTACTTATTACTCTTTGGTTAGGTGCAATTATAATTCTTGTACTTAAACTATTTAATAAAAATAATATTCAAATTATTTCAAAAATATATGGAAGCTGGATAATAGTGATTGGAATAATGTCAGCTATATTCTCTTTAATATATTAGTCTGGAACAGGGTCATCACCAGATTTCCCCCATGGATGGCAACGCGATATTCTTTTAATAATAATAAATAAAGCTTTCAGAATATTATGTTTTTTTATTGATTCTATAGCATAGTTCGAACAAGTAGGATTAAAGCGACAATGTGGCCCTAATAAGGGAGATATAGTATATTGGTATAATTTTATAATATTAACAAATATAGTTTTTATCATCATTTATATTAGGGTGATTTGGCTTCTTCAGCCAATGCATTCATTATAGTTTCTAAATCAAATGTTTCTGTATCATTGGAGCCCAACCTTCTTACTGAAAGTTTTTTATTTTCAGCTTCTTGTTTGCCAATAATTATTAAAACTGGAATTTTAGCATTACTATGCTCTCTTATTTTGTATCCAATTTTTTCATTTCTAATATCAATTACTGTTCTAAGGTTGTTCTCTTTAAATAGTTTAAATACCTCTTCTGCATAAGGGTTGGTGTCTGTTGTTATAGTAGCTATAACAATTTGAGTAGGGGCTAACCATAAAGGTAAACGGCCAGAATAGTTTTCAATAAGAATCCCTATAAAACGTTCTATAGATCCAAATAAAGCTCTATGAAGCATAACTGGTGCATATTTTTGCCCATCTTCAGCTACAAAGTTTGCTGATAATCTATCAGGTAAATTTAAATCCACTTGGAGAGTGCCGCACTGCCAGTCCCTACCTATTGCATCTCTCAGCACAAACTCAATTTTTGGGCCATAAAAAGCGCCTTCTCCAGGATTATGAGTATAGGATAGTCCTGTTGCTTCAATTGCTATTTTAAGAGCTTCTTCAGATTTGTCCCATATAGCATCACTTCCTACTCTTTTTTCAGGCCTATCAGAAAATTTTATATGAACATCTTCAAATCCAAAATCTTTGTATATACTTAATATTAAATTACAAACAGTTATACATTCTTCAGTTATTTGGTCTTCTGTGCAAAATATATGAGCGTCATCCTGAGTAAAGCCTCTTACTCTCATCAACCCATGTAATGCACCAGATGGTTCGTATCTATGTACTTTTCCAAATTCAGCAAGTCTTAGAGGTAAGTCCCTATAGCTTTTTATGCCCTGTTTATAAACTTGTACAGCACCTGGGCAACTCATTGGTTTCAGAGCATATATTCTGTTTTCTTTTTCTTCAGTAGTGAACATACTCTCGCCAAACTTTTCCCAATGGCCAGACTTTTCCCAAAGAGACCTGTCCATAATATCAGGTGTGTT